>Ga0207828_100110_pt1 | contig 97380 bp, 101 predicted proteins | sample TtaePargueraPR_11_FD_187276 | JGI IMG/M metagenome (GOLD analysis project Ga0207828, IMG submission 187276) | Aerobic enrichment media microbial communities from Bioluminiscent Bay, La Parguera, Puerto Rico - Tt and P2 (3) (SPAdes) | ecosystem: Environmental > Aquatic > Marine > Unclassified ... | reverse complement strand
CGGCTTCGCCCGCCACGGGCCTCGCCATCCGGCACAAGGAACAGCAGGAAGCGCTGGTCGAGGCCGCGCTTGGCCTCTCCGCCAACACTCCCGCAAAGCGCAAGCCGAGCAAATGACCAACCAGGGCAAGGCCTGAAGGAACGATACATGGCCAGTGAAGTAAAAGTCCCCACCCTCGGGGAATCGGTGACCGAAGCGACGATCGGAGAATGGCTGAAGAAGCCGGGCGAGGCGGTGGCGCTGGACGAGCCGATCGCCAGCCTCGAGACCGACAAGGTGGCGGTGGAAGTCCCCGCCCCGATCGCCGGCACGATGGGCGCCTACAAGGCCGAAGTGGGCGACACGGTCGAAGTCGGCGCGGTGATCGCCACGATCGAGGAAGGGCAGGCGCAGGCCGGGCCCGAAAACACCCGCCCGCGCGGCGGCGAGGAACCGGCCGCAAGCGAATCCGAGAAGGAAATCGAAGCGCTGCCGGCCGAGGAGCCGTTCGACGGCGGCGCCACGCTGTCCCCGGCCGTGCGCCGCGCCGTGCTCGAACACGGGGTCGATCCGACCACGATCAAGGGCACCGGCAAGGATGGCCGGCTGACCAAGGAAGACGTGCTGGCCGCCGCAAAGGCGAAGAAGGACGGCCCGGCGCCTTCCACCAGCGCACCCGCCCCCGCTCCGGCGGCAGCCCCGGCCCCCGCCGCCAAGGGCGAGCGGCGCGAGGAGCGCGTGCGGATGACGCGGCTTCGCCAGACCATCGCGAAAAGGCTGAAGGGCGCGCAGGAAGAAGCCGCGCTGCTGACCACTTTCAACGATGTGGACATGAGCGCCGTGATCGAGGCGCGCGCCGCCTACAAGGACGTGTTCGCCAAGAAGCACAACATCAAGCTCGGCTTCATGAGCTTCTTCGCCAAGGCATCCTGCCTCGCGCTGAAGGATGTGCCCTCGGTCAATGCCAAGATCGAAGGAGACGAGATCGTCTATCACGATTACGTCGATCTCTCGGTCGCGGTCAGCGCGCCCAACGGCCTCGTCGTGCCGGTGGTGCGCAGCGTGGACCAGATGAGCTTTGCCGAGATCGAGCTGGCGATCGCCGAATATGGCCAGAAGGCCAAGGACGGTACGCTGACCATGGCCGACATGGCCGGCGGCACTTTCACCATCTCCAATGGCGGCGTGTTCGGATCGCTGATGTCCACGCCGATCATCAACCCGCCGCAGAGCGCCGTGCTCGGCCTGCACCGGATCGAGGACCGCCCGGTGGCGGTGAACGGCCAGGTGGTGATCAAGCCGATGATGTATATCGCGCTCAGCTATGATCACCGCATCATCGACGGCCGCGAAGCCGTGACCGCCCTCAAGATCATCAAGGAAGCGATCGAAGATCCCATGCGGATGCTCATCGACCTGTGATGCTCCCGCGCGACCTTCTGATAATCGCGGGATTGCTGGCAATCCTGTTGCTGGGATACCGCGATCTTCGGCGGGCGCTGAAGAAACGATCAAACGTAGAAGAAATGCGAGACGAAGAGAGCCATGGCTGACCAGACCTACGATTACGACGTTCTCGTCATCGGTGCCGGCCCGGGCGGCTATGTCGCGGCGATCCGCGCGGCGCAGCTGGGCCTGAAGACGGCCTGCGCGGAAAGCCGCGCGACGCTGGGCGGCACCTGCCTCAATGTCGGCTGCATCCCTTCCAAGGCGATGCTGCACGCTTCGGAATATTTCGAGGCGGCGGCCGGCGGCGCGATGGCCAAGCTCGGCATCAAGGTCAGCCCGGAGCTCGATCTCGGCACCATGCACGGCCAGCGCGAGGATGCGGTCAAGCAGCTCACCGGCGGCGTGGAATTCCTGTTCAAGAAGAACAAGGTCACCTGGCTGAAGGACCATGCCAGCTTCGTCGATGCGCACACGGTGAAGGTGGGCGAGGAAACGGTGACGGCGAAGAACATCGTCATCGCCACCGGCTCTTCCGTCACCCCGCTGCCGGGCGTCGAGGTGGACAATGCGAAGGGCGTGGTGGTGGATTCCACCGGCGCGCTGGAACTGGCTTCGGTGCCGAAGAGCATGGTGGTGATTGGCGGCGGCGTGATCGGGCTGGAGCTCGGCTCCGTCTGGCGCCGGCTCGGCGCGGAAGTGACCGTCGTCGAATTCCTCGACCAGCTTCTGCCCGGCATGGACGGCGATATCCGCAAGGAAGCCGGCCGCCTCTTCAAGAAGCAGGGCATGACGCTGAAGCTCAAGACCAAGGTCACCGGAGTGACGGTCAAGGGCAAGAAGGCCACGCTGACGCTGGAACCCGCCGCGGGCGGCGAGAGCGAGACGATCACCGCCGATTGCGTGCTGGTATCCATCGGCCGCAAGCCCAATACTGACGGGCTCAACCTGGAGGCGATCGGGCTGGAAACCAACCAGCGCGGCCAGATCGAAACCGATCATTCCTTCCGCACCAAGGTGGACGGCGTATGGGCCATCGGCGACGTGATCCCCGGCCCGATGCTGGCGCACAAGGCCGAGGATGAAGGCATCGCCGTGGCCGAGAACATCGCCGGACAGACCGGCATCGTGAACCACGATGTGATCCCCAGCGTCGTCTATACCTGGCCCGAGATTTCGGGCGTCGGCCTGACCGAGGAAGCCGCCAAGGAAAAGGGCTTCGAGGTGAAGACCGGCAAGTTCCCCATGCTCGCCAACAGCCGCGCCAAGACCAATCACGAGCCCGATGGCTGGGTGAAGGTCATCGCCGATGCAGAGACCGACCGGGTGCTGGGCGTGTGGATGATCGCCAGCGTCGCCGGCACGATGATCGCCGAGGCCGCGCTGGCGATGGAATTCGGCGCCACGAGCGAGGATATCGCCTATACCTGCCACGCCCATCCGACCCATTCGGAAGCCTTGAAAGAGGCGGCGATGGCCGTGCAGGGCAAGCCGATCCATATCTGACCGGGCGCCGGACGGCCGCCCGGCGGACCGCCGCCATGCCTTGCTGGCATTGGCGGTCCCCGTGCTGGGCGGGCTGGCCTATCTGACATTGGCAGGCGCGCCGCCGCTCTATGCGGCGGTGAATAGCGGCGCGCTGGCGATCGCCGCCTGCTGGATCGCCCTCGGGCGCGAGCCGGCGAGCCTGCCCGTCCGGCGCGCGCTCTGCCTCGTGCTGCTCGCTGTGCTGTTCCTGCCGCTCCTGACCGGGCCGGAGCTGAATCATGTGGCGCGCTGGCTCCCCCTCGGCCCGGTCACGCTCCATGCGGGCATGCTGGCGGTTCCCGCCCTTGTCGTGCTCGGCTCGCAGGATGATGACTATGCGATGCCGATCCTGCTGGGCGCGGTGTTCGCCGCGCTGCTGCAACCCGATGCGGCGACCGGCTTTGCGCTGACCTTCGCCTGTGCCGGGCTGCACCACGTCACGCGCGACTGGCGGATCGGCCTCGCCTGCATCGCCGGCTTTTTCGCCAGCATCGCGATGCACCTGCATGGCGAGATCGCGCCGCAGCTCTTCGTCGAGCGGGTGCTGGCCGATCTCATCCTGCACAATCCCCTCGGCGCGGCGGCGCTGTTCCTGTCGCTGCTTGCCGGGTTCCTGCTGATGCTGCACCGCGCGCCGCAGGATCGTGCCGGGCGGTTCGCGCTGGCGGGATCGCTGTTCGGCTTTTCCACCACCGCGATCATGGCTAATTACCCCAGCGCGCTGATCGGCTACGGCGCCTCGCCCATCCTCGGATACGGCCTCGCGCTGGGGCTGCGACGGAGACCTGACCTATGACCTTGCGCCCCTTCCACCTCGCCTTCCCCGTGCGCGACCTTGCCGAAGCGCGCCGCTTCTGGGGCGAGACGATGGGTTGCCCCGAGGGGCGCAGCTCCGACGAGTGGATCGATTTCGATTTCTACGGCCACCAGATCGTCGCCCATCTGGCCGAGGATGCGGGCGATGCGGCTTCCAACCCGGTGGACGGGCACGATGTGCCCGTGCCGCATTTCGGCGTGGTGCTGGCGATGGAGGACTGGAAGGACCTGGCCGAGCGGTTGAAGACGGCCGGCATCGCCTTCGCCATCGAGCCCTATATCCGCTTCGAAGGGCAGGCGGGCGAACAGGCGACGATGTTCTTCCGCGATCCCAGCGGCAATGCGATCGAGATGAAGGCCTTCGCCGATCTGGGGCAATTGTTCGCGACCGACTAGCGGCGCGGGCGCTGCGCAAGTAATCAGCGCGGATGGCCCATCAACGCATCATGCAACGCTTCGCCCGCTGGCATATCTGGCTCGGCTGGCTGGTTGGCGTCCCGATCTTGATGTGGACCATCTCCGGATTGGCAATGGTCGCCCGCCCGATCGAGGAAGTGCGCGGCGATCACTTGCGCACAAAGGTGGAGCAAGGCGCCGATCCCGCGACGCTGGCAATGCCGCAAGTCGGCGAGCCGATCCGCTCGGCCGAATTGCAGTGGCAACCGAACGGGCCGGTCTGGATGGTGGTCACCGCCAAAGGCGCCAATTTCCGCTACTCCGCGAAAAACGGCGCCCTGCTCCCGCCGATCATCGAGGACGAGGCACGCGCAATTGCCGAGCAAACCTATGCCGGCAAGGCCGAACTCGCCGCGCTGACCTATTTCCCGGCCGACGAGGTACCGCTCGATCTACGCGTGCCGCGCGCGAGCTGGCAGGCGCATTACGCCGATGGCACCAATGTCTATATCGACGACACGACGGGCGAAGTGCTGGCCCTGCGCACCAGCTGGTGGCGCTTCTATGACTTCATGTGGGGCCTGCACATCATGGATCTGCAGACGCGCGAGAATTCGCACCATCCGATCCTTATCGTCTTCGCCGTCCTCGCCGTGATCGGTTCGCTGCTGGGCTGCGCGCTGATGTTCCGCCGCCGCAAGGCGCGGGTGCGCGCCCGGCCATGATCGCCGCGCCCGCCCTTCCCCCGCTGCTCGATCTCGGCGGCACCGCCATCTTCGCGCTAAGCGGCGCGCTGGTTGCGGCAAAGCTGCGGCAAACATTTGTGACGATGGCGTTTTTCGCGCTCGTCACCGGCGTCGGCGGCGGATCGGTGCGCGATCTGCTGATCGGGCTGCCGGCCTTCTGGCTGCGCGATCCGTGGGTGGCGCCGGTGGTGTTCGTCACCGCGCTGTTCGCCTGGTTCACGCCGCGGCGCTGGTGGGAGGGGCAATTGCTGGAATGGGCCGACGCCGCCGGGCTCGCCGCTTTCGCGGTGCTCGGCACGGCCAAGGCGCTGGCGCTCGACGTCGCGCCGCTACCGGCGGTGGTGGTCGGGATCGTCTCAGGCTGCGCAGGCGGGATCATCCGCGACGTGCTGGCCGGCGTGCCCTCTATCCTGATGCGGCCGGAGCTTTATGTGACGGCGGCGGCGCTGGCGGCGGCGCTTTGCGCCATCGGCATCGCGCTGGGCCTGCCGCAGGGCCCGGTATGGGCCGTCGCCGCGCTGGCGGGTTTCGCCCTGCGCGGCGCGGCGATGCTGTGGAAGATAGAACTGCCGGCCTATTCGCGCGCCGAATAAGCGTAATTGCCCTGGGGTGCCGCGTAGCCGCCGCTATCCTCGGGCGGCGCGGGCTCCACGTCCGGCGTCGAATAACGCAAATTGGCGCGGGCGCGTGCGTAATAATCGTCGTCCCACTGATTGTCCTGCATAGGCGCGGCCGGATCGGCCGGATCGGAATAGCCGGCGCTGTCATAGGGCGCGTCGATATCGATATCGCCCACGCGGCCCTCATTGTCGATCCAGCAGGAGAAATGCGCGCCGCCCTGCAGCACACCGCCGACATTCCAGCCTTCGCCGGTGCGCGCGGCGCTCTCCACCGAGCTGACACGCTCTCCACCGCGTTCGACTTCGGACACGCAGATATCCATCGCATGGTCGAGCCCGCGGCTCTGCTGCGCGCCGCGCTCGGCCGGTGGGGGATAGGGCGCGTTCTGCGGATAGCGGTCGCGCGGAGGCGGCGGGGGCGGATAATCCCGTTGCGGGGGATAATCGTCCCGCCGGTCATTGGACTGGCTGGCGGCGCTGGCCACGGCGGCGATGCCGCCCAGGATCAGCACACCGGCGAGGATATCGCCGGCATCCACGCCGTTGCCACGGTGATGGCGGTCGCGGCGATGATGGACATTGCCCGCATCGGCATCATAGGCCTTGGCCGAAGCGACGCCGGCGGGTCGCGGCAGATCCAGTGCCGCGGCGGGCGTCGTGGCCAGGGAAAGGGCAGCGGCGAGCGCGCTCGCAGCGGCCAAGCGGCTGGTTCTCAGCGCCATAGCATTTTCCTTGCACACCGTGCGGCTACGCACCGCACTCCCGAAATTGAGGCTAAGCGGTCCAGGCTTGCGATGGCCTGAACCGCCCCGCCCCGCCTGGCCTTATCTCAGGCCCTTGATCCCGCTGTAATCGAGATCGACGACGCGGCCATATTTCACCTTGCAGGTGAACTTGCCGGAATCGTAGCCCCGATAGCGGTCGTTATAGCCGCGATAATCGCCATCCCAGCCACGGCCATAGCGGCTGTCGCCCGCGCGCCAGTTGCGGCCGCGCGTGTTCACGGCGATGCGGCCCTTGACCTTGTAGCCGCCGCTGATGCGGTCGACATCGCGAATGTCGGTGACCTTGGCCCGGCCGCCATAGGAATAGCGGTTGGCATTGCTCTCCGCGATGCGGACGCATTGCTCGACCGCGCTGCGCGGATTGGAGCGGCGATCATAGCCGCGATAGTCGCCGCGATTGCGATAGCGGCCGTCACGGTCATGGCTGGCCGAGGCGGCAATGGCCGCGATCCCGCCGATCACCAGCGCACCGGCGATCACGTCGCCGGCATCGATGCCGTCATCATGGTGGCGATTGTCGCGCGCCAGGGTGGGAGTTGCCGAGGCCATCGCCATCGCGCCTGCCGCGACAGTTCCGACCAGGGCCTTGGAAATGGTCTTCATGGGCTACCTCCTCATGTCGTCCGGGCTGCATGATTGCGCCCGATGAGGATGGTTCTACCCGCCCGCCAATGCCGTCAGCCTGAATTGCTGCGACAGGCATTGTTCAGAAATATACTTAGTTTCCTGAACAACTATTGCTGCGGCTTCAATCCGGTCCAATGGGCCAGGAATGCCGCGATATCGGCGGCTTCCTCGATCGCCTTGTCGGTCGGCTTGCCCGAGCCGTGGCCGGCGCGCGTTTCGATGCGGATCAGCTGCGGCTTCGGCCCGAGATCGGCAGCCTGCAAGGCGGCGGTGTATTTGAAGCTGTGGCCGGGCACCACGCGGTCATCCGTGTCGGCCGTGGTCACCAGCAGCGCCGGATAGGGCGTGTGCGGCTTGATATTGTGATAGGGCGAATAGGCGCGCAGCACCTTGAAATCGGCTTCTTTGGACGGATAGCCGTAATCATCGACCCAGTATCGCCCGGCGGTCCAGCGGTCGAAGCGCAGCATGTCCATCACGCCCACCGCGGCATTGCCGGCGGCGAACAGGTCCGGCCGCTGATTGACCACGGCGCCGACCAGCAATCCGCCATTGGACCCGCCCTGAATCGCCAGCCCGTCATCCGGGGTGATGCCTTCGGCCTTCAGATATTCACCAGCGGCGATGAAATCGTCGAACACGTTCTGCTTGTTGGCGAGGCGGCCGGCATCGTGCCACGCCTTGCCATATTCGCCGCCGCCCCGGATGTTCGCCAGCGCGAAGGCCCCGCCCGCCTGCACCCAGGCCATGCGGCTGGCGGAAAAGCCCGGCGTGAGAGAGACGTCGAAGCCGCCATAGCCATAGAGCAGCGTCGGCACCGGCTTGCCGCTCTGGGCCACATCCCTACGCCGCATGAGGAACATCGGCACGCGCGTCCCATCCTTAGAGGCATAGAAGCGCTGCTCGACGACATAGTCTTCGGGATCGAAAGCCAGTTCGGGCTGGGCGAAGACGGTGCGTTCCCCGCTTGCCGTATCGAGCCGGAAAATGGTCGCCGGGCGGTTGAAGCTGGTGAAGCTGTAGAAGGTTTCCGGATCGCCCGGCTTGCCGGTGAAGCCGCCGACACTGCCGATGCCGCCGAGCTCCATCGGCGCCTTTTCCTCGCCGGACGGGGTGAACACCCGCGCGAGCGAGCTCGCATCCTTGAGATAGGAGACGATCAGTTCATCGCCGACCAGCGAGGCACCGTCGATCGGCTGCTCCATCTCGGGCACGACTGGCTGCCATTCGGGCTGCGCCGCATCCAAGTCGATCGACATGATGCGGTATCGCGGCGCGTCCTTGTTGGTCATCACCCACAATTTGCCGCCGATCCCGTCGATCACGCCCCAGGCATTGTCGAAGCCGGTGATCAGGTCGCGCGCCTGCCAGCCCTTTTCGCTCCGCGCGGCAAGGTCAATCACATGCACTTCGTAACGCGCATCGGTGCCCTTCGCGCTGGTGACGATCGCCCAGCGGCCATCGCTGCTGACGCCCGCCGAATGGCCGACTTCGGGATCCTCCGGCGTGGCATAGACCAGCTCGTCTTCGGACTGCGGCGTGCCGAGGCGATGGAAATAGACCGCCTGGTTGTAATTCAGCGCCTGGAAGTCCTCGCCCTCCTCCGGCTCGGGAAAGCGCGAATAGAGGAAGCCTTCCTCGCCCACCCAGGCAAGGCCGGTGAACTTGGCCCAGCGGATCTCGTCCGGCATCTGCGCGCCGCTATCGACATCGAGCACGCGCAGGATGCGCCAGTCCGTGCCGCCATCCTGCACGCTGTAAAGCAGCTTGCGGCCGTCGGGCGAGGCGGCCCAGCCCGAAAGCGCGGTCGCCCCGTCCTCGGCCCATGTGTTGGGATCGAGCAGCAGGCGCGGCTCGCCGTCCAGCCCTTCGCGCACATAGAGTGGGCTCTGGTTCTGCAGGCCCGAATTGCGCGTGTAGAAATAGCGCCCGCCCTTCTTCACCGGGGTGGAGAAGCGTTCGAAATCGTAGAGTTCGCCGATCCGCTGCTTGAACCAGTCGCGCGCGGGGAGCTTGTCGAGATAGGCGTCGGTGACGGCATTCTCGCGCTCGACCCAATCCGCCACGTCCTCGCTCTTGCGGACGTCTTCCTCCAGCCAGCGATAGGGATCGGCGATCTCCTCGCCGAACAGCGTTTCCACCACATCGCCGCGGCGGGTTTCGGGATAATCGGGTGCGGTCATGTCTTGAGCCTGTGCGGGAATGGCAAGGGTTGCGGCAAGAGCTGCAGCGATCGGCAGGCGCATGAGAACTCCGGACATGAAAAAGGCGGTTGCGACTGTAACGACCGCAACCGCCTTTTCAATTGTCCGAAGCGGGGAGCCTTACGCGTCCTCGTATTCGTCCTCATTCATCACCGGGCCGCTATCCTGGCCCTTGGCGTCCACATCGCGGTCCACCAGTTCGATGATCGCGATCGGCGCGGCGTCCGAAGCGCGGTAACCGGCCTTGATGATCCGGGTATAACCACCTTCGCGGCCGGCATAACGCTCGGCCAGAACCTCGAACAGCTTCTTTTCCTGCGCGTCGTCCATCAGGCGGCTATGCGCCAGGCGACGGTTGGAAAGGCCGCCACGCTTGGCCAGCGTGATCAGCTTTTCGACATAGGGGCGCAGTTCCTTGGCCTTGGGCGTGGTGGTCTGGATCTGCTCGTGCTTGATCAGCGCGGCAGCCAGGTTGCGCAGCAGGGCGGCGCGGTGGCCGGACTTGCGCTGCAGCTTGCGGCCGGAAATACCATGACGCATTGTTCTTTACTCCGTTCGTAGGGGGCCCGTGCGAGGTAGCCCGATCCAGGCGGCAGTTCGGGTCGCCGCCTTCACCCTTCGACTTGTCATCCCAGCGAAAGCCGGGATCGTTCTCCGTCAGGTCCAACCCGGCGGATGGCGACCCCAGCTTTCGCTGGGGCGACACATTTCTATCAGCCCAGCAGTTCCTGCTCGAGCTTCTTGGCCATTTCCTCGATATTCTCGGGCGGCCAGCCCGGAATGTCCATGCCGAGCCGCAGGCCCATGCTGGAGAGGACTTCCTTGATCTCGTTGAGCGACTTGCGGCCGAAATTCGGCGTGCGCAGCATCTCGGCCTCGGTCTTCTGGACCAGGTCGCCGATATAGATGATGTTGTCGTTCTTGAGGCAGTTGGCCGAACGCACCGACAGTTCCAGCTCGTCCACCTTCTTGAGCAGGTAGCGGTTGAGCTGGTTGGCGTCGCTCTCTTCCGGCTGCGCCGAAACGCCGATCATGGCGCTCTGCGGCTGCGGGATGCCTTCCTCGAAATGGACGAACAGGGTCAGCTGGTCCTGCAGGATGCGCGCGGCATAGGCGATCGCATCCTCGGGCGTGACGGTGCCGTCGGTCTCGATGGTCAGCGAGAGCTTGTCGTAATCCAGTTCCTGGCCGACGCGGGCATTCTCGACCTTGTAGCTGACCTGGCGGATCGGCGAATAGAGCGAGTCGACCGGGATCAGGCCGATCGGCGCATCGGCCGGGCGGTTCTGCACGGCCGGGACGTAACCCTTGCCGGCATCCGCGGTCAGTTCCATGTTGAGCGTCGCGCCCTCGTCGAGGTGGCAGATCACCAGATCCTTGTTCATCACCTCGATATCGCCGGAAACGGCGATGTCCCCGGCCTTCACTTCGGCCGGGCCGGTCATGGAAAGCTGCAGGCGCTTGGCCCCTTCGCCTTCCATCTTAAGGGCGATCTGCTTCACGTTCAGGACGATATCGGTAACATCCTCGCGCACGCCGGCGAGGCTGGAGAATTCGTGCAGCACGTTCTCGATCTTGATCGAGGTGATCGCCGCACCCTGAAGGCTGGACAGGAGCACGCGGCGCAGCGCGTTGCCGAGAGTGAGGCCGAAACCACGCTCAAGCGGCTCGGCAACGAAAGTGGCCTTGCGGCTCTTGTCGCTGCCACCCTTGATGTCGAGCGCGGTGGGCTTCTTCAGTTCCTGCCAGTTCTTCATATTGACGGACATGGGCTTCCCCTAAAGGTCTAGTTCTGGCGGCAACGGCCGCGGAGCGCTGGGAGCGCCGCGGCCGATGCGAATTGCTGGTGCGGCCCGAAAGCCGCGGCAGGTTCGATCAGACGCGGCGGCGCTTGGAAGGCCTCACGCCATTATGCGGGATCGGAGTCACGTCGCGAATCGAAGTGATGGTAAAGCCCACCGCCTGCAGCGCACGGAGCGCGCTTTCGCGGCCCGAGCCCGGGCCCTTGATCTCGACTTCGAGGGTGCGCACGCCGTGTTCGGCGGCCTTCTTGCCGGCGTCGTCCGCTGCCACCTGGGCGGCATAGGGGGTCGACTTGCGGCTGCCCTTGAAGCCCATCATGCCCGCGCTGGACCAGCTGATCGCATTGCCCTGCGCATCGGTGATGGTGATCATGGTGTTGTTGAAGCTGGCGTTCACATGCGCGACGCCGCTGCTGATGTTCTTACGCTCTCTGCGGCGGATCCGCTGGGGTTCGCGTGCCATGGTTCGTATCCTGTCCTGAATCTGTCGAAGGAATAAAGCGGCCTAGGGCGCCTTACTTCTTCTTGCCCGCGATCGGCTTCGCCTTACCCTTGCGGGTACGCGCATTGGTGTGGGTGCGCTGGCCGCGGACCGGGAGGCCTTTGCGGTGACGCAGGCCGCGATAGCAGGCCAAGTCCATCAGGCGCTTGATGTTCATCGCGGTTTCGCGACGAAGATCGCCTTCGACCGTGTGATCGGCATCGATGGCTTCGCGAATCTGCAGAACCTCGGCGTCGCTCAGATCCTGCACGCGGCGGGAGTGATCGATGCCCAGCTTGTCAGCGATTTGCTTGGCCGTGGTGGGACCGATTCCGTGAATATAGGTCAGCGCGACAATCACGCGCTTGTTGGTGGGGATGTTTACCCCGGCAATACGAGCCACTTAATTCTCCATGCTCCACAGGAGGTTATACTGGACGGGCCAGTCCCCCTATCTCATCGCGTCGTTCGATCCGCCAATCTGGGGACGCTGCCGTGAAACGACAATAGCCCGGACGGCGCGCTTTGAAGGCTGCCGCCTGCCGGACTGGACTCCGATTGAACGAATGGACTGCGCGCTTAAGCTGATTCGCCCTCCGCGTCAACAGGCGAAAGCAGGCAGCCGGTATACCCGCCGCCCGCGCCAATGCGGTGCTGCAATCTGTGACCGCTTTATAGCGCAGGAGCACGCCGACGTCAAAACGGCATGATCACGGCGTCCCGCTATCCAACAGATTCGCCAGGCGGCCAAGTTGCTCGGTGATCACCCCGTCGACCGCCGGCGCGACCTGTTCGAGCGGGAAACGCGCATAGCCGCCGACGACATAGGCGAAGCGGATTTCCGTCCCCTCCGCCCCTCCAGTCGCGGGGTTGAGCTCGATCGTCAGCACGCCGTCCAGCGCCTCGCCCTGCAACGGCCCGAGCGCACCCCGCATGCGCAATTGCAGGCCGGGAATGATATTGATCACGCGCATGTGCTCGGCCGAGCCATCGGAAAATCCCGCAATGCCCGGCACTCTCTCGCAGAAGCAGCCGCCGGCGCGCGGATCGAGCGACAGGTTCGCCGCATCGGCGGACCAGCTGTGATCGCCGTTCCACCAGCGCGCGGGTTCGACCAGCGCGGCCCATACCGCTTCCGGATCGGCAGCGACCGTGGCCGTGGAAAGGGTCGCGAAACCCTCGGGCGAAGCCTGCGTCACTTCGGCTGCGGCGGGCTGCGCCAGGCAGCTGCCAAGCGCGGCGATTGCGATGAAAGCGGATCTCATGGGCTGCCCCCTCCTGCGCCGCAGGAAGGTAGGCAAGCCTCAGCTGGAAGCCAAGACGGCTTCGATTGCGGCGGTCACCTCGCCGATCGGCGCCATGCCATCCACGCGGCTGACGATGCCGCGCGCATCGTAGATCGGCAGGATCGGCGCGGTCTTGGCGCGATATTCGACCATGCGCGTGCGCACGGTTTCCTCATTGTCGTCCGGGCGGCGCTTGAACTCGGTGCTGCCGCACTTGTCGCACACGCCCTCGACCTTCGGGAGCTTGTAGACGTCGTGATAACCTTCGCCGCATTTGGCGCAGGTGAAGCGGCCGGTGATGCGCTCGACCAGCGCATCCTCGTCCACTTCGAGCTCGATCACATGGTCGAGCTTGCGGCCATGCCTGGCAAGGATGGCGTCGAGCTGCTCGGCCTGGGCGGCGGTTCGCGGGTAGCCGTCGAAAATGGCGCCGACATTGTCGCCCATCGCTTCCAGCTCGGCATCGATCAGCGCGGTCACGATCTCGTCGGAGACGAGCTCGCCGCGATCCATGATCGCCTTGGCCTCGATCCCGACCGGCGTTTGCGCCTTCACCGCAGCACGGAGCATGTCGCCGGTGGAAAGCTGGCGCATCCCGTGATGCTCGACCAGCATAGCCGCCTGCGTACCCTTGCCCGCGCCCGGAGGGCCCAGAAGGATGATATTCATCGCCTACCCCCGTACAAGCCGCGCTTTAGCGCATGCGGCCTTTCAGCTTCGCCTTCTTGATAAGGTCGCCATATTGATGCGCAAGCAGGTGCGACTGAATCTGGCTGATCGTATCCACCGTCACGTTGACCACGATCAGCAGGCTGGTGCCGCCGAGGAACAGCGGGATGCCGGTCTGGGCGATCATGTATTCGGGCAGCACGCAGACGATCGTGAGGTAGATCGCACCGACCACGGTGATGCGCGTCAGCACATAGTCGAGATAGTCGGAAGTGCGCTTGCCCGGGCGGATGCCGGGGATGAAGCCGCCATTCTTCTTCAGGTTCTCGGCCGTCTCCTCCGGGTTGAAGACCACGGCGGTGTAGAAGAAGCAGAAGAAGATGATGCCCGCGGCATAGAGCGCCATGTAGAGCGGCTGGCCATGCTGCAGATACTGGTTCAGCGTCTGGATCACGCCGTAGAACATGCTGCCTGTATCCACCGAATTGCCGGCGAACTGGCTGATCGTCAGCGGCAGCAGCAGCAGCGAGCTGGCGAAGATCGGCGGGATCACGCCGGCGGTGTTGAGCTTGAGCGGCAGGTGCGAACGATCCGCCTGCATCATCCCGCGCTGGCTGGCTCGCTTGGGATACTGGATCAGCAAGCGCCGCTGGGCGCGCTCCATGAAACAGATAAACAGCACCAGCAGCACGATCATGATGAAGAAGAAGATGATCACCGCCGCGCTGATCGATCCACTGCGGCCGCCTTCGAACAGGTTCGCCGTAAAGGTCGGGAAGCGCGAGACGATGCCCGCCATGATGATCAGCGAAACGCCGTTGCCGATGCCGCGGCTGGTGATCTGCTCACCCAGCCAGAGCAGAAACATCGTGCCGCCAATCAGGCTGATCACCGCGCCGACGCGGAACAGGTAGCCGGGATTGACCACCGCCTGCAGCCCGCTCTGCGCCGCGTAGGCTTCAAGCCCGGACGCCAGGAACCAGCCCTGGATCGCGCAGAGGAACACAGTGCCATAACGCGTATACTGGTTCAGCTTCTTGCGGCCCGCTTCGCCTTCCTTCTTCAGCGCCATCAGCGAGGGATGGAGCGAAGCGGCCAGCTGGATCACGATCGAGGCGGTAATATAGGGCATGACGCCCAGCGCGATGAGGCTCATGCGCTGCAGGCTGCCGCCCGAGAATGTGTTGAACAGGTCGAGAATGCCGCCGCGCGTCTGGTCGTAAAGCGACGCCAGGATGAGCGGATTGACGCCCGGAAGGGGAACGAAGCTCAGGAAGCGGAAAACGATCAGCGCACCGATGGTGAACCAGATCCGCTGGCGCAGCTCGGTCGCCTTGGAGAAATTGGCGAGACTGAGATTGCTCGCGATATTGTCGGCGCGTGATGCCATGGGTGTAAAATAGCCTTGCCTGGGCCGGCGGTTGAAACCCCCGCCCCCTTTGTCAGGTCAGCCCATATAGGGGCCGGGCGGGGATGCAAGAACCCCCGCCCGTATATTCCATCGCTTTATTCGGCGCTGTCGGCCGCTTCGGCCTTCTTCGGCGCGGTCACTTCGACCGAACCGCCGGCCTTTTCGACCGCCGCCAGGGCGCCCTTGGAGGCGCCGGCAACCTGGAATTTGAGCTTGGCCGAGATCTCGCCCTTGCCCAGCAGGCGCACGCCGTCCTTGCCGCCGCGCGCAACCCCGGCCGCCTTCAGCGCGGCATGATCGATCACCGCCTTGGCATCGAGCTTGCCGGCATCGACCAGCTTCTGCACCATGCCGAGATTGACCTCGGCATAATCCTTGCCGAACGGGTTGTTGAAGCCGCGCTTCGGAAGACGCATGTGGAGCGGCATCTGGCCGCCCTCGAAGCCCTTCACGGCAACGCCGGAACGGCTCTTCTGGCCCTTCTGGCCGCGGCCGCCGGTCTTGCCCTTGCCCGAACCGATGCCACGGCCCACGCGCATGCGGCCCTTGCGGGCGCCCGGATTGTCACGGATGTCGTTCAGTTTCATAGTCTTGCACTCGCTTTCGCTGTGTTCGCGCTAAAATGAAGGCGGCCCGGTACGCGACCGGGCCTGCCTGAGTCAATGGATCGGCGGTCAGTCGACCACTTCGACCATGTGAGGCAGCTTGGCGATCGCGCCGCGCACCTCGGGGGTGTCCTGCAGTTCGACCACCCGGTGCATCTTGCCGAGGCCCAGGCCGATCAGAATCTTCTTCTGGCTTTCCGGGCGGCGGATCGGGCTGCCGATCTGCTTGATCTTGATGGTTTTCGTCTTGGCCATGTCAGCTTACTCCGCGATCGCTTCGGCAGCGGCCTCGGCCTCTGCCTCGCTCGCACCGCCGCGACCCAGCAGGTCGGCGACCTTCTTGCCGCGACGCTGCGCCACCGACTTCGGCGAAGTCTGCGTGGTGAGCGCGTCGAACGTGGCGCGGATCATGTTGTAGGGATTGGACGTGCCGATCGACTTGGTGACAACGTCGTGCACACCCAGGCTTTCGAACACGGCGCGCATCGGGCCACCCGCTATGATGCCGGTACCGGCCGGGGCCGAACGGACATTCACCTTGCCGGCGCCGAAATGGCCGAGACCGTCATGATGCAGAGTGCGGCCTTCCTTCAGCGGCACGCGGATCATCTTCTTCTTGGCGGCAGCGGTCGCCTTGGTGATCGCTTCCGGCACTTCGCGAGCCTTGCCGTGGCCGAAGCCCACGCGGCCCTTGCCGTCGCCCACCACGACCAGCGCAGCGAAGCCGAAGCGCTTGCCGCCCTTCACGGTCTTGGAGACGCGGTTGATGTGCACCAGCTTCTCGATCAGCTCTTCGCCGTCGTCGTCGCCACGGCCACGGCCGCGATCGTCGCGACCACGGCCACGGCCACGGCCACCACCACGATCGTCACGCCCGCCGCCACGGCCGCCACGGCCGCCGCGCGCTTCGCGTTGCTGCGGCTGCGCCGCTGCCTGCGCGGACTGCGTTTCGGCCGCCTCGGTCGGCGCCGTATCGACCGCCACTTCGGTGGTCGGGGTTTCTTCGGTCTTGTTCTCGTCTGCCATCATCAGAACTCCAGCCCGCCTTCACGCGCGGCATCGGCCAGCGCCTTGACGCGGCCATGGAAGAGGAAGCCACCGCGATCGAACACGACGGTGGACACGCCGGCCTTCTTGGCGGCCGCGGCAATATCCTTGCCCACCTGCACGGCGGCATCGACATTGGCGCCGGAAGCCTTGACGCCCAGCGTCGAAGCGGCGGCAACCGTGCGGCCCGCGGCATCGTCGATGATCTGGGCATAGATGTGCCGGCCGGTCCGGTGGACGGACAGACGGGGGCGATCGCCCGCATGCTTGCGCAGCGCGGTCCGCACACGGCGCCGGCGGCGTTCGAACAGGGAAAGCTTGGCCATCTTACTTCTTCTTCCCTTCCTTGCGGAAGATATACTCGCCGCGATACTTGATGCCCTTGCCCTTATAGGGTTCGGGCTTGCGCCAGCGACGGACCTCGGCGGCGAACTGGCCGACCGCCTGCTTGTCGATGCCGCTGATCTCGACCGTGGTCTGATCCGGGGTCTTCACCTCAATGCCTTCCGGCACGTCGATATCGACATCGTGGCTATAGCCGAGCTGAAGCTTGAGCTTCTTGCCCTGGGCCTGCGCACGATAGCCGACGCCGGTGATTTCCAGCGTCTTGCTGAAACCGTCGGTGACGCCTTCGACGAGGTTCGAAACCAGCGTGCGCTGCATGCCCCAGAAGGCGCGGGCGCGCTTGGTGTCGTTGGCCGGAGTGACGGAGATGCCGCCCTCTTCCACCTTGTAGTCGATATCCTCCACCAGGCCCATCGCGAGAGTGCCCTTGGGACCCTTCACGCTGAGCGTGCCGTTGTCGATATTGGCGGTGACGCCGCTGGGGATCGCCACCGGCCTTTTGCCGATGCGGCTCATCAGAACACCTCCGCCAGCACTTCGCCGCCGACGTTCTGGCTGCGTGCCTCGGCATCCGAGAGCACGCCGCGCGGCGTCGAGACGATGGTGATGCCAAGGCCGTTGCGCACGGTCGGCAGCTCGCGGCTGCCCGAATAGATGCGCCGGCCCGGCTTGGACACGCGGGCGACGTGCTTGATAGCCGGCTCGCCCTCGAAATATTTCAGTTCGATCCGCAGCGCCTTGTGCTTGCCGCTCGCGTCCTCGCTATAGCCACGGATGTAGCCTTCGCGCTGGAGCACTTCGAGCACGCTCGCGCGCAGCTTCGACGCCGGCGAAAGGACGGAATCCTTCTTCGCCTGCTGGCCGTTGCGGATACGGGTGAGCATGTCACCCACGGGATCGGTCAATGCCATCTTATAAGATCCTCACCAGCTCGACTTGGTCACGCCCGGGATCAGGCCCTTATTGGCCAGGTCCCGCAGTTCGATCCTGTTGAGGCCGAACTTGCGATAATAGCCGCGCGGGCGGCCGGTGGTGGTGCAGCGGTTGCGCACACGGGTGGGATTCGCGTTCCGCGGAATCTCTGCCATCTGCAGGCGCGCGATCATGCGTTCGCTCTCGTCGAGCGACTTGTCGTCGGCAATCGCCTTCAGACGGGCATATTTCGCCGCGTACTTCTTGACGAGCTTCTTGCGACGCTCGTTCTTGTTGATGGAACTCAGTTTCGCCATGGACTTAAGCTCTCTTTCTCAGCGGCTCACGCCGCCTCCTTCTCTTCGGCCTGCTGTTCGGCAGGGAACGGGAAACCGAACAGGCGCAGCAGCTCGCGCGCCTCTTCGTCGGTCTTGGCGGTGGTGGTCACGATGATGTCCATCCCACGCACCTTCTCGATCTTGTCGTAGCTGATCTCCGGGAAGATGATCTGCTCCTTCAGGCCCATCGCATAATTGCCGTGGCCATCGAACGACTTGGGGTTCAGACCCCGAAAGTCGCGGATGCGCGGCATGGCGATGGTGACCAGGCGATCGAGGAATTCGAACATGCGGTCACGGCGCAGGGTCACCTTGCAGCCGATCGGCATGCCTTCGCGCAGCTTGAACTGCGCGATCGACTTCTTCGCCTTGGTGATCACCGGCTTCTGGCCGGCAATCATCTGCATTTCCTCGGCGGCGGTCTGGACCTTCTTCTTGTCCTGGCTCGCCTCGCCCACGCCCATATTGAGCGTGATCTTCTCGAGCCGGGGAATTTCCAGCGCGTTCTTGTAGCCGAACTTTTCGGTCATCGCCTTGGCGATGCGCTCGTCATAGGCCTTCTTGAGGCGCGGCGTGTACTTGTCAGCCATCGATGGTCTCTCCGGACTTGACGGCGACGCGGACCTTCTTCCCGTCGCGCTCCTCGAAGCGGACGCGGGTCGGCTTGCCGTCCTTGGGATCGGCCACGGCGACCTTGCTGATCGCCATCGGGGCCGGCGAGCGGTCGATGCCGCCCTGCGGATTCGCCTGGTCGGGCTTGCGGTGGCGAGCGGCGATGTTGACGCCTTCGACCACGACCTTGCCGTCCTTCGGCAGGACCTTGGCGACCGTGCCGGTGCGCCCCTTGTCCTTGCCCGAAAGCACGACGACGTTATCGCCCTTCTTAATCTTCGCGGCAGCCATCACAGCACCTCCGGAGCAAGCGAGATGATCTTCATGAAGCCCTTGCCGCGCAGTTCGCGCACGACCGGGCCGAAGATACGGGTGCCGATCGGCTCCTCGCTCTTGTTCACGAGAACCGCGGCATTGCTGTCGAAGCGGATCACGCTGCCATCGGGACGGCGCACGTCCTTCTTGGTGCGCACGATCACCGCGCGGTGAACGTCGCCCTTCTTCACGCGAGCGCGCGGCTGGGCTTCCTTGACGGAAACCACGATCACGTCACCGACGGACGCGGTGCGACGCTTCGACCCGCCCAGCACCTTGATGCACTGGACGCGCTTCGCGCCGCTGTTATCCGCGACGTCGAGATTGGATTGCATCTGGATCATCGATCCGGTTCCTTCTCACTGGCTTGCCGGAACCAGTCCGGCAGTTCCAAAAATTCTTGTCCTGGCCCGAAGGTCAGTTGCTTGCCGCTTCGACCTCGAGATCCGCCTCTACGGCGACGCCCTTGCCGGCCTGCACGCGATCCAGCACCTTCCACGTCTTGGTCTTGGAGATCGGTCGCGTCTCCTCGATGCGGACGGTGTCGCCGGGCTTGTACTCATTCGCTTCGTCGTGCGCGTGATACTTCTTCGAGCGGCGGATGATCTTCCCGTAGAGGGGATGCTTCACCTTGCGCTCGACCTTCACGGTCACGGTCTTGTCGGTCTTGTCGGAAACGACGGTCCCGATCAGGATACGTTTCGGCATCGTTCGCTCCTTACGCTTCCGCCGAAGCGCGAGAGCGCTCGGTCTGGAGAGTCTTGATCTGGGCGATCTCGCGGCGGACTTCCTTCACGCGCGCGGGACGCTCGAGCTGGTTGGTCGCCGCCTGGAAGCGCAGGTTGAACTGCTCGCGCTTCAGCTCGACGAGCTGCTCGGAGAGCTGGTCGTCGGTCTTGGTGCGCAGGTCTTCGATCTTGGCCATTATTCGGCTCCCAGATGCGAGGTGTCGCCCAGGCGGGCAACGACCTTGGTCTTGATCGGCAGCTTCATCGCAGCGCGGCTGAAGGCTTCGGCGGCCAGCGGGCCGGGAACGCCATCGAGCTCGAACAGGATGCGGCCGGGCTTCACGCGGGCGGCCCAGTATTCGACCGAGCCCTTGCCCTTACCCTGACGGACTTCCGCGGGCTTCTTCGACACCGGCACGTCCGGGAACACGCGGATCCACAGGCGCCCCTGGCGCTTGATGTGGCGCGTGATCGCACGGCGCGCAGCCTCGATCTGGCGTGCGGTGATCCGCTCCGGTTCCATCGCCTTGAGGCCGTAGGAGCCGAAATTCAGATCGGTGCCGCCCTTGGCGAGGCCCTTGATACGGCCCTTGAACGCCTTGCGGAACTTGGTTTTCTTCGGTTGCAGCATTGTCTCTACTCAGCTCCCGATCAGCGTGCCGGGCGGACGCCGGAGGTTTGAGCCTCCATCATCAGCCGGTCCTGCGCCATCGGGTCGTGGCCAAGGATCTCGCCCTTGAAGACCCAAACCTTGATGCCGATGATGCCATAGGCAGTCAGCGCCTCGGCTTCGGCATAATCGACATTGGCGCGAAGCGTGTGCAACGGCACGCGGCCTTCGCGATACTGTTCGACACGGGCGATCTCGGCGCCGCCAAGACGGCCGCCGCACATGATCTTGATGCCTTCGGCACCCAGACGCATGGCGGACTGCATGGCGCGCTTCATCGCACGGCGGAAAGCCACGCGGCGAACGAGCTGATCGGCAATGCCCTGGGCGACGAGCTTGGCGTCGATTTCCGGCTTGCGGATCTCGACGATGTTCAGCTTCACTTCGCTCTCGGTCATGGTCGACAGCTTGCTGCGCAGCTTCTCGATGTCGGCGCCCTTCTTGCCGATGATGACACCGGGGCGCGCGGCATAGATCGAAATGCGGCACAGCTTGGCCGGACGCTCGATCACCACCTTCGAAATCGCTGCCTGCGGCAGCTTCGAAGTGATGTACTTGCGGATCTCGATGTCTTCCTTGAGCAGCTGCGCATAGTTGCCGCCCTCGGCATACCAGCGGCTGTCCCAGGTGCGGTTGATCTGCAGACGCAGGCCGATCGGATTGCTCTTATGACCCATGGATCAGGCCTCCTCTGCTTCGCGAACCACGATGCGCAGCCGGCTGAACGGCTTCAGGATGCGCGTGGACTTGCCACGGCCGCGCGTGTGGAACCGCTTCATGGTGATCGACTTGCCGACACTGGCCTCGGCGACGACGAGAGCGTCGACGTCGAGATCGTGGTTGTTCTCGGCATTGGCGATCGCGCTGGCGAGGACCTTGCGAGCGTCGACAGCCATCGCCTTCTTGGAGAAGGAGAGGATGTTCATCGCCTCTTCGGCCTTCTTGCCGCGGATCAGACCGGCAACGAGGTTCAGCTTCTGCGCCGAACCACGAATGGTCGTGCCGACAGCCAGCGCCTCGTTATCCGCGACGCGGCGGGGAGCTTTCTGCTTGCCCATTATCGCTTGCCCTTCTTGTCGGCGGCGTGGCCCGGGAAGCTGCGCGTGGGCGCGAACTCGCCGAGCTTGTGGCCGACCATGTCCTCACTGACGGACACCGGAACGAACTTGTGGCCATTATAGACGTTGAACGTCAGGCCGACGAATTGCGGCAGCACGGTGCTGCGGCGCGACCAGGTCTTGATCGGCGCGCGGCCACCGCTTTCCTGCGCGTCTTCTGCCTTCTTCAGCAGATGCAGGTCGACGAAAGGACCTTTCCAGACGGAACGAGCCATTTGCGCTTACCTCTTCTTCTTCGCGTGACGCGACCGGATGATCATCTTGTCCGTCTGCTTGTTGTTGCGGGTGCGGGCGCCCTTGGTCGGCTTGCCCCACGGAGTGACCGGGTGGCGGCCGCCCGAGGTCCGGCCTTCACCACCGCCATGCGGGTGGTCGACCGGGTTCTTGGCGACACCGCGGGTCAGCGGCTTGCGGCCCATCCAGCGGCGACGACCGGCCTTGGCCAGCGTCTGGTTGGAATTGTCGGGGTTCGACACCGCGCCGACCGTGCCCATGCAATCGGCCCGCAGGTAACGCTGCTCGCCCGAGTTGAGGCGCACGATCACCATGCCGCGGTCGCGACCGACGAGCTGGACATAGGCGCCGGCCGAACGGGCGATCTGGCCGCCCTTGCCCGGCTTCATCTCGACATTGTGGCAGATCGTGCCGACCGGCATCTGACCCAGCAGCATCGCGTTGCCCGGCTTGGTGTCGGTCTTCTCACCGGCGATCACCTGGTCGCCCGGCGCAAGCCGGTTCGGAGCAAGGATGTAAGCCACTTCGCCGTCATCATACTTGATGAGCGCGATGAAGGCCGTGCGGTTCGGGTCGTATTCGATCCGCTCGACAGTGCCGGCCACGTCCCACTTGCGACGCTTGAAGTCGATAAAGCGGTACTTCTGCTTGTGACCGCCGCCCTTGCCGCGCGAGGTCACATGACCCTTGTTGTTCCGGCCGCCGGTCTTGCGCTTGCCTTCCGTAAGCGACTTCACCGGCTTGCCCTTGTAGAGCGCCGACTTGTCGACGAGGATCAGGCCGCGGCGAGCGGGGCTGGTCGGTTTGTAGTTCTTGAGTGCCATCGTTCCTGCCCTCAGATCCCGCTGGTGACGTCGATCGGATCCTGGCCTTCGGCCAGCGTCACGATCGCCTTCTTCACATCGGTGCGCTTGTAGGGACGGCCCTTCCAGCGCTTGCTCTTGCCCTTGGTGACGATCGTGTTCACGCTCTTCACCTTGCGATCGAACAGCGCTTCCACCGCTTCCTTGATCTGCGGCTTCGTCGCATCGTCAGCCACCTTGAAGACGACCGCGTCATGCTCGGAGAGCAGCGTCGCCTTCTCGGTGATGTGCGGAGCGAGGATCACGTCGTAATGACGCGCATCGATTTCCTGCTTCTTAGCCATTGAAGCGCGCCTCCAGCTTTTCGACAGCAGCCTTGGTCAGAACCAGCGTGTCATGCTTCAGGATGTCGTAGACATTGGCGCCGACGGCCGGCAGCACATTGACGCCCGGCAGGTTGCCGGCAGCCTTGCGGAAGCCGTCCTCGACGGTTTCGCCGTCGATCACCAGCACCTTGCCGTTCCAGCCATTCTTGCCGAACGTTGCGGCCAGGGCCTTGGTCTTGGCGTCCTTCAGCTCGAGGCTGTCGACGACGATGAGGCCGTCCTTCGCCTTGGCCGAGAGAGCCATCTTGAGGCCGAGCGCGCGGATCTTCTTGTTCAGCGAGATGTCGAAGTCACGCTTGCGGGCACCGTGTGCCTTGCCGCCGCCGATGAAGACGGGAGCCGCGCGGTCGCCGTGGCGAGCCGTGCCGCCGCCCTTCTGGCGGCCCCACTTCTTGCCGGTGCGGGCAACGTCGGAACGCTCACGGGTCGGACGAGCCGTGCCGCGACGATTCTCGAGCTGCCAGGTGACGACGCGGTGCAGGATATCCGCACGCGGCTCGACACCGAACACGGCATCATTGAGCTCGATATCGCCGGACGCCTTGCCGTCGATTTTCTGGACCTTCACCTTCACGGATCAGCCCTCCTTGCCTTCGTCGGAGGTCGCTTCGGCCTCGACGGTGTTGTTCTCTTCGGCGGCGGTTTCCGCGGCATCGGCCTGATCGGCGAGCTTGGGCTCGTCCTGCTCCGGCTTCGGCGCGTTCTTTTCGATGACGGCGCCGGGGAACGGAGCCTCCGACGGGACCGGCAGCTTCACGGCGTCACGGACCAGCAGCCAGGCGTTCTTCGAACCCGGGACCGAACCCTTGACGAACAGCAGGCCGCGATCGGCGTCGGTGCGCACGATCTCGAGGTTCTGCTGGGTGCGCTGACGGTCGCCCATGTGGCCGGCCATCTTCTTGTTCTTGAAGACCTTGCCCGGATCCTGGCGGTTACCGGTCGAACCATGCGAACGGTGGCTGATCGAAACGCCGTGCGTCGCGCGCAGACCCCCGAAGCCCCAACGCTTCATGGCGCCGGCGAAGCCCTTGCCCTGCGTGTGGCCGGTGATGTCGACCTTCTGGCCGGCGATGAAGTGCTCGGCACTGATGGTGGCGCCGACCGGAAGCAGGCCTTCCTCGTTCTCGAGACGGAACTCGGCGACCTTCATCTTCAGCGGCACTTCGGCCTTGGCGAAATGCTCGCGCTGCGGCTTCGCAACGTTCTTCTGCTTCGCTTCGCCCGAACCGACCTGCAGCGCGACGTATCCGTCACGCTCGGCGGTGCGGTGGGACACGACCTGGCAATCCTCCAGAGCGAGGACTGTGACCGGCACGTGGCGGCCATCCTCCTGGAAGAGGCGGGTCATCCCGACTTTTTTCGCGATCACGCCTGTGCGCATGATCCATTCTCCTAAACAGAGGCACCCGGACCATTCCAGGTGCTTGCCAGCCCAATGAATTCACGCGTCGCCCCGTCCGGGCTGAGTGCCATCCCCAAGGGGAAAGCGAGACGGGGGACGCAGCCCGGACATTGTGTCCGGCGGTATCCCTTGTCTTCGGCCCGCAAGCGGGCCGGTCGGATCAAGCCAGCTTGATCTCGACATTCACGCCCGCAGCGAGATCGAGCTTCATAAGAGCGTCGACCGTCTGGGCGTTGGGCTGCACGATATCGAGCAGCCGCTTGTAGGTGCGCACCTCGAACTGCTCGCGCGACTTCTTGTCGATATGCGGGCCGCGGTTCACGGTGAACTTCTCGATGCGCGTCGGCAGAGGAATGGGACCCCGAATAAGAGCGCCCGTGCGACGGGCGGTGTCCGCGATCTCGCCAGTTGCCTGGTCGAGCACGCGGTGATCGAAGGCCTTAAGGCGAATACGGATATTCTGAGCGTCCATGTCCTACTACCGATGCGAAAGAGCCAAGAAAGCCCCAATGGGAGCCTTCCAAAAAACAAGAGACCGCCCCGCCTCACCGCGCTTCTTCGAAGCTTACGGGAAGGGGCGGCCCCCTCAAAAACTGCAACCGGCCGAATCTGACGACCCGGCCGGTGGCGCGCCTATATTACTTCGTGATCGAGCTGACAACCCCCGAACCGACGGTGCGGCCGCCTTCGCGAATTGCGAAGCGCAGACCCTCGTCCATCGCGATCGGAGCGATCAGCTTCACGCCGATCGTCACGTTGTCACCCGGCATGACCATCTCGGTGCCCTCGGGGAGGATAACCTCGCCGGTGACGTCGGTCGTGCGGAAGTAGAACTGCGGGCGATAGTTGGCGAAGAACGGCGTGTGACGGCCACCTTCGTCCTTCGACAGCACGTAAACCTCGGCGCTGAACTCGGTGTGCGGGTTGACCGAACCGGGCTTCGCGAGGACCTGGCCGCGCTCCACCGCTTCACGGGCGATACCGCGGATCAGGGCACCGATATTGTCGCCGGCTTCACCGCGATCGAGCAGCTTGCGGAACATTTCGACGCCGGTCACGGTCGTCTTCTGGGTGTCCTTGATGCCGACGATCTCGACTTCGTCACCCACGTTCACCACGCCGGTTTCGACACGGCCAGTCACAACCGTACCGCGGCCGGAGATCGAGAACACGTCCTCGATCGGCATCAGGAACGGCTTGTCGACCGGACGGTCGGGCTGCGGAATGAACTCGTCGACGGCCTTCATCAGTTCCTTGATGGAGTTTTCGCCGATTTCCGGATCGCGACCTTCGAGAGCGGCCAGAGCCGAACCCTTGATGATCGGAATGTTGTCGCCGTCGAAGTCGTACGAGCTGAGCAGCTCGCGCACTTCCAGCTCGACCAGCTCGAGGATTTCCTCGTCGTCGACCTGGTCCACCTTGTTCAGGTAGACGACCAGCGCCGGCACGCCGACCTGACGGGCGAGCAGGATGTGCTCGCGGGTCTGCGGCATCGGGCCGTCGGCAGCGTTCACCACCAGGATGGCACCGTCCATCTGCGCCGCGCCGGTGATCATGTTCTTCACATAGTCGGCGTGGCCCGGGCAGTCGACGTGAGCGTAGTGACGCGCATCGGTCTCATACTCGACGTGTGCGGTCGAGATGGTGATGCCGCGCTCGCGCTCTTCCGGGGCCTTGTCGATGTTCGCGAAATCAACCGCGGCGCCCTGCACCTTGGTGATGGCCGCCGTCAGCGTGGTCTTGCCGTGGTCGACGTGACCGATGGTGCCGATGTTGCAGTGCGGCTTGTTCCGCTCGAATTTTTCCTTGGCCATTGTTCCAGTAACCTCTGTTCTTCAGAATGCGATTTTCACGGGGAAAGAAGGCGGCACCCGGTGAATCAGGCGCCCGCCCCTAGACTGTCGACCTGCCTTAGGCAAGCTTCTCCTTGACCTCTTGCGCCACGTTCGCCGGCACCTCGTCATAATGCGAGAATTGCATCGTGTACTGCGCGCGTCCCTGGGTGAAGGAACGCAGTTCGTTCACGTAGCCGAACATGTTGGCAAGCGGGACATGAGCCTCGATAACTTGGGCGATGCCCCGGCTGTCGGTGCCCTGGATCTGCCCGCGGCGGGAGTTCAGGTCGCCGATCACGTCGCCCATGAACTCCTCGGGAGTCACGACCTCGACCTTCATGATCGGTTCGAGCAGCTTGATGCCGGCCTTCTCGGCCGCGGCGCGCATGGCGCCGCGCCCAGTGATCTCGAACGCCACCGTGCTGGAGTCGACATCGTGGTACTTACCGTCGACCAGCTTGATGGTGAAATCGATGATCGGGAAGCCGACCAGGTAACCGCTTTCGGCCTGCTCGCGCATGCCCTTCTCCACGGACGGGATGTATTCGCGCGGGATGTTACCGCCCTTCACCTCGTCCTCGAAGATCACGCCCTGGCCGCGTTCGCCGGGGCTGACGATAACCTTCGCCTCACCGAACTGGCCGGAGCCGCCCGACTGCTTCTTGTGCGTGTAGGTCACCTCGACCTCGCGGGCGAGCGATTCACGATAGGCCACCTGCGGCGCACCGACATTGGCCTCGACCTTGAACTCGCGCTTCATGCGGTCGACGAGAATGTCGAGGTGCAGTTCGCCCATGCCCTTGATGATCGTCTGGCCCGATTCGTGATCGGTCGAAACGCGGAAGGACGGATCCTCGGCAGCCAGGCGGTTGAGCGCAACGCCCATCTTTTCCTGGTCGGCCTTGGTCTTGGGTTCCACCGACAGTTCGATGACCGGCTCGGGGAATTCCATCCGCTCGAGGATGATCGGCGCATTCGGCGCGCACAGCGTGTCGCCGGTGGTCGTCTCCTTGAGGCCCGCGATGGCGACGATGTCGCCGGCAAAGGCTTCATCGATGTCCTCGCGGTTGTTGGAGTGCATCAGCAGCATGCGGCCGATCTTCTCGCGCTTGTCCTTCACCGAGTTCAGGACCTGCCCCTTGGAGAGCGTGCCCGAATAGATGCGGGTGAAGGTGAGCGAGCCCACGAACGGGTCGTTCATGATCTTGAAGGCCAGCGCGCTGAACGGCGCATCGTCGGAAGACGGACGGCTGTCCTCTTCGTCCGTGCCGGGCTTCACGCCCTTGATGGCCGGAACGTCGATCGGCGACGGCATGTAATCCACCACTGCGTCGAGCAGCGGCTGAACGCCCTTGTTCTTGAAGGCCGAGCCGCACAGCACCGGCACGAAGGCCTGCTCCAGCGTGCCCTTGCGGATCAGCTTCTTGAGCGTCGCCGCATCGGGCTCCTCGCCTTCGAGATAGGCTTCCATGACATCGTCGTCCTGCTCGACGGCGGTCTCGATCAGCTTCTCGCGATATTCGGCAGCCTTGTCGGCCAGATCGGCCGGGATATCGACATAATTGAACTTCGCACCGAGGCTCTCGTCTTCCCAGACGATGCCGCGATTGTTCACCAGATCGACCACGCCCTTGAGGTCGCTTTCCGCACCGATCGGCAGGTAAAGCACCAGCGGCGTCGCACCGAGGCGATCGACGATCGACTGTACACAGTAATAGAAATCGGCACCCGTGCGGTCGAGCTTGTTGATGAAGCACATCCGCGGAACCTTGTACTTGTCCGCCTGGCGCCACACGGTTTCGGACTGCGGCTCAACGCCGGCCACGCCGTCGAACACGGCGACCGCGCCGTCGAGCACACGCAGCGAACGCTCGACTTCAATGGTGAAGTCCACGTGTCCCGGGGTGTCGATGATGTTGATGCGGTGCTTGGGGCCCTCGCCATCCTCGGCCGACCAGAAAGTGGTCGTCGCAGCCGAGGTGATGGTGATCCCGCGTTCCTGCTCCTGCTCCATCCAGTCCATCGTCGCGGCGCCGTCATGGACTTCGCCGATCTTGTAGGACTTGCCGGTGTAGTAGAGGATCCGCTCGGTCGTGGTGGTCTTGCCGGCGTCGATATGCGCCATGATGCCGATATTGCGGTAGCGTTCCAGCGGATAATCGCGGGCCATGGAAAATTCCTCGAGTGTATTTGGGGACGCCCCTGAGGGGGTGGCGGACCCCATATAGTTAGTTGTGTGACCGCTTGAAGACCCGGACCACCCGGCCCGGGCCCTCAGAAGCCGCGCTTACCAGCGATAATGGCTGAAGGCGCGGTTGGCATCGGCCATGCGGTGCGTGTCCTCACGCTTCTTCACCGCATTGCCGCGATTGTTGGCCGCATCCATGAGCTCGCCCGAAAGACGGGCAGCCATGGTGGTCTCCGCACGGCCGCGCGCGGCCGAGATCAGCCAGCGAATGGCCAGCGCCTGGGCACGCTCGGGACGGACCTCGACCGGGACCTGGTAGGTCGCACCGCCAACGCGGCGGCTACGGACTTCCACGGCCGGCTTGATGTTGTTCAGCGCATCGTGGAACATCGCGATGGGATCGGCCTTGGCACGGGTTTCGACCGTGTCGAGCGCGCCATAGACGATGCGTTCCGCGGTGGACTTCTTACCGTCCAGCATCAGGTTGTTCATGAACTTCGACAGCACCACATCCCCAAACTTGGGATCGGGCAGGATTTCCCGCTTCTCGGGACGACGACGACGTGACATCTATATGTACTCCTTATCCCGAAAGCTTACTTGGGCCGCTTGGCGCCGTACTTCGAACGGCTCTGCTTGCGGTCCTTCACGCCCTGCGTGTCGAGCACGCCGCGCAGCACGTGATAGCGCACGCCGGGAAGGTCGCGCACACGGCCGCCGCGGATCAGCACAACAGAGTGTTCCTGCAGGTTGTGCCCCTCGCCGGGGATGTAGGAGATGACCTCGCGCCCATTGGTCAGGCGAACCTTGGCCACCTTGCGCAGCGCCGAGTTCGGCTTCTTCGGGGTCGTGGTGTAAACGCGGGTGCAGACGCCGCGCTTCTGCGGGTTCTGCTCCATCGCGGGCACCTTGCTCTTGGCCTTGATGGGCTGGCGGCCCTTGCGGACCAGCTGGTTAATCGTCGGCATTGAATACCTTCACCGTTTGAGATGCCACTCGGGGCCGGGTGAAAGGAAACGGGATCGTGCAAGCGGGCCGCCGGGCAAGCCGGAAGCGCGTTGAACCGCACGAGCCTGAAACACTCCACCCGCGCCAGCATGGGCACCGGGTTACTTTGACGGCTGCCCCGAGAGTTCGCCCTCGCCAAAGCGGGGGCCAGCTCCAACAGAGAAGGGCCTCGCGAGATACTCGCCAAGGCCCCGGGACATAACCGGCAATGTTCAGCTCTATCTGCCCGAGTGTGTGTTGCCTCACAATCGGATGGGCGCGCCCCTAGTTGGATTCGCCCCGCCGGTCAAGAAAGGAGTGCCGGCGCGCGCCTCGTCCGGCGCGCCCGTGCATTTCTCAGCGTTTGACCTGGCAGTCCCCGCCGGCGGCCTTGAGCTTCGCGCACAGCGCCTTGGCATCGCTCTCGCTCGCCGCCACCGCCTGCAGGCGATAGACCGTGCTGCCGTCCACCACGGCCTCGACCGTGCGGTACTTGTAGCCTTCCAGCGCCTCATACCGGCGATAGAGCGTATCCCATCCGCGCCGCGCGGCTTCGCGATTGGCATAGGCGCCGACCTGCACGCCCACGCCGCTTGTGGACTCGGGTTCGGCCGAGAAGCCCGGCTTGGTATCCTCGCTGGGGGCCGGTGCCTGTGCCGGGGCCGGCGTATCGGCCACGCGGCCTTCCACTTCCTTGCCCTCGGCGACTTCGAAACTCGCGTCGCCGGTACCGGCGACTTCCTTGCCCCCCGGATCGTCGGGCCGGGTCTTGTAGGGTTCGGCGGGCGCCGCAATCACGCCGCCATCGGCGACGTCGGTGGACGAGGAGCTGTCGCGGGTGAACCACCAGATGGCGCCGACCACCACGATCAGGATTGCCAGGAGAATGCCGACAAAAACCAGGATGCGCCCGGTATCGACGCCCGGCTCCTCGTAATCGTCTTCGGATTCGAGCCAGGGCAGCCGCTCGTCCTCGTCGGCGAAGATCAGCTCTTCTTCCGTCTCGATCATGTCGTCACCGTCAAGATCGCCGGGTTCACCATTGGTGCGCCCGTCGGCAGGCACTTGCATTCTACAGCTCCTCGACAGCCTCCACCCCTAGCAGGGAGAGCCCATTGCGGATTACCTGCCCGATCTGCGCGGCAAGGAAAAGCCTCGCGCCGGTAAGCTCGGCGTTCTGTGTCAGGATGATGCGCTTTTCGGGATCGTCATTCCCGAGGTTCCAGAACGCGTGGAAGGCGGCCGCAAGATCATAGAGATAGAAGGCGATGCGATGCGGCTCGCGCGCCCGGGCGGCCTGCTCCACCTCGCGCGGGAATTGCGCGGCCAGCTTCACCAGCGCCAGTTCCTCCTCGCAGAGCAGCTCCAGATGAGCATCGGACGGCGCGAGACTTTCGGCCTTCGCCTTGCGTAGCGTGGAATGGATCCGTGCATGGGCATATTGGACATAGAAGACCGGGTTGTCCTTGCTCGCTTCCACCACCTTGGCGAAATCGAAATCCATCTGCGCTTCGGGCTTGCGGGTGAGCATGGTGAAGCGGACTACGTCCTTGCCCACTTCCTCCACCATGTCGGCGATGGTGACGAAATTGCCCGAACGCTTGGACATCTTCACCGGCTCGCCGCCCCGCAGAAGCTGCACCATCTGCACCAGCTTCACGTCGAAGGGGATCGGCTTGCCCTGCCCTTCGCTGAGCGCGGCAACGGCAGCCTTGATCCGCTTCACCGTGCCGGCATGGTCCGCGCCCCAGATATCGATCAGCTCGTCGGCCTTGCCGGCCTTCTGCATGTGATAGGCGAGATCGGCGCCGAAATAGGTCCAGTTGCCGTCGCTCTTGCGGATCGGCCGGTCCTGGTCGTCGCCGAACCTGGTCGAGCGGAACAATGGCAGCTCGACCGGCTCCCAATCCTCCACCGTCTTGCCCTTGGGCGCTTCGAGTACGCCATCGAACACGAGGTCATGCTCGCGCAGCCATGCCTCGGCCTCTTCCGGCTTGCCCGCGCGCTGCAATTCCGCCTCGCTGGCGAATACGTCATGCTCGATGCCGAGCAGGGCGAGATCGGCGCGGATCATGTCCATCATCGCCGCCACGGCGCGCGTGCGGAACAATTCGAGCCATTCGCTCTCGGGCGCGCCGACATAGCGGTCGCCATATTCATGCGCGAGCACCTTGCCGATCGGGATCAGGTAGTCGCCAGGATAGAAGCCTTCCGGGATCTCGCCGATATCCTCGCCCAGCGCCTCGCGATAACGCAGGTGGACGGAGCGGCCGAGCGTCTGCACCTGGGCCCCCGCATCGTTGACGTAATATTCGCGCGTCACTTCATGCCCGGCATATTCAAGCAGCGTCGCCAGCGCGTCGCCCACCACCGCGCCGCGGCAGTGCCCCATATGCATCGGCCCCGTGGGGTTGGCGGAGACATATTCTACATTGACCCGCTTGCCCGCGCCCATCGCCGAGCGGCCATAGCGCGTGTCGAGCCGCGCGATCAGACGCAGCTCCGCCAGCCAGTCGGCCGCGGCGAGCCGCAGGTTGATGAAGCCCGGCCCGGCGATCTCCGTGCTGGTGATCATCGGATCGTCGGCCAGATGCTCGACGATATGTTCCGCCAGCTTGCGCGGATTGGTCTTCGCCTGCTTGGCCAGAACCATCGCCGCATTGGTGGCGAGATCGCCATGGCTGGGATCGCGCGGCGGCTCCACGCTGACATTGCCGCGCGGCGTATGCGGCGGCAGCACGGCCTCCTTTTCCAGCGCGGAGAGCACGGCATCGATCTTGGCCGCGAAGGCGGCATGCAGCGTTTGCGTATCGGACATGGCCGCGCCGTTAGCCCGTTTTGCGGGCGCGGGGAAGGCGGCGAAAGCGCCGCCGCGCCGGCAGTGGTGCGCGGCGCCTAGCGGGTGGCGTTATAGGCCAGCTGGTCCTCGGTCAGCTGGAAGCCGACCAGCAGCTCGAAACTAGCGCGGGCGACCGCCGCACGGACATCCGGCTGGGCCAGCGGATCGACCGCCGCATCCTGTTCGCCCGAGCGGCGCTTGCGCGTGATGCGATCGCGGATATCGCCCGGCAAAGTCGCCGCCGCGCGGTCGACATAGGCACCGGCGGTGCCGCTGGCCTGCGCCCGCGCCTGGCCGTCAGCGAATTGCAACGTCACGGTGCCCACCCGCTTGGCAATAACGGCGGTGCTGCCGCGCACGACGGTGGAGAAATAGGGCAGCTCCACCGTGCGTGCGCCCTGCGTATCGCGCCGCTGCGCAACCACGTCGAAGGTGGCGTTGGAATAGACCTGATCGCCGGAATCGTCGCACTGGCTGCGGACATTGGTTATCGAGGCGGACACATCGATCGCATCCGCCGTGCGCGCATCGGCCGGATTGAACAGCGTCACGTCGCCCAGATAATCGGGCACGCCCACGGCTGGGCAGACGCTGCGCAGCGCGGTGATGCCCACGCCCTGTTCGATCACGATATCGCCCTGGGATTTGCATCCGGCCAAAGCGGCGGCGGAGGCGATTACGGCGATCAGCGCCTTGCGAGGGATCATCAGAGGTCCTTGTCCAATTCGAGCAGCAGCCCCTAGCTCTTTCGCTGCGGAGCGACAACCGCTAGGGCGGCGGTGATGAACGCACCCTTTCAAGATGCCCAGGCCAAGGCGCCGGACCGCGCCCCGAGACTGCCGCTGACCGTGCTGATCGCGGCGCCGCGCGGATTCTGCGCCGGCGTGGACCGGGCGATAGAGATCGTCGAACGCGCGCTCGAGAAATACGGGGCGCCGGTCTATGTCCGGCACGAGATCGTGCATAACCGCTTCGTGGTGGACAATCTGAAGGCCAAGGGTGCGATCTTCGTCGAGGAACTAGACGACGTGCCCGACGACATGCCGGTGGTGTTCAGCGCGCATGGCGTGCCCAAATCCGTGCCGGCCGAAGCGCGGCGGCGCGAATTGACCTATGTCGACGCCACCTGCCCGCTGGTCAGCAAGGTCCACCGCCAGGCCGAACGGCAGGTGGAGGCCGGGCGGCACATCATCTTCATCGGCCATAAGGGCCATCCAGAGGTGATCGGCACGTTCGGCCAGGTGCCCGAAGGCCAGATGACGCTGGTGGAAACCGTCGCGGATGTGGCCGAACTGGATTTCACGCCCGAGACCCCGCTCGCCTTCCTGACCCAGACGACGCTTTCGGTGGACGACACCTTCAAGGTCGTCGCCGCCCTGAAGGAGCGCTTCCCGCAGATCGTCGGGCCCAAGGCAGAGGATATCTGCTACGCCACTTCCAACCGACAGATGGCGGTCAAGCTGGTGGCGCCGGGCAGCGATCTGGTGCTGGTGATCGGCGCGCCCAATTCATCCAATTCGGTGCGGCTGGTGGAAGTCGCCGAACGTTGCGGCACCACGGCGCGGCTGATCCAGCGCGGGTCCGACTTGCGGCCCGAATGGCTCGACGGCGTGGGCACGGTCGGCCTCACCGCGGGCGCTTCGGCCCCCGAATCGCTGGTGCGAGAAGTGGTCGACCGGCTCGGCGAGTGGCGCGACGTGGAAGAGCACACGCTGGTCACCGCCGAGGAAAAGATGGTCTTCAAGCTGCCGCGCCAGCTTACCGCATAGAGCCGCAAATGGCGGTCTACACCACTCTTTCGGCGGCCGATCTCGCCGCGCTGATCGCCGAATACGATGTCGGCGAGCTGGTTTCGGCCAAGGGCATCGCCGAGGGCGTTTCCAATTCCAACTGGCTGATCGAAACGACGAGCGCCCGCTTCATCCTGACCATGTATGAAAGCCGGGTCGAACTGGACGACCTGCCTTTCTTCCTTGGCTTGCTCGATCATCTCGCCGCCAAGGGCAGCCCCGTCCCGCGCACGATCCATGACCGTTCGGGCGCGGCCTTTCGCATGGTCGGCGGCAAGGCGGTGGCGCTGATCGAATTCCTGCCCGGTATCTCGGTCGATAGGCCTAGCCCGGAACAGGCACGCGCGGTGGGCGCAGCGCTTGCCGGGCTGCATCTCAATACCGCAGATTTCCCCGAGGAACGGGCCAACACGATGGCGCTGGCCGACTGGCACAAGCTGTTCGCCGATTGCGGCGAGGAGGGGCTGCGCTCGATCGACGAACAATTGCCCGGCGTCGTCGCCAGCGAACTCGCCTTCCTCAGCGCCAACTGGCCGCAGGACCTGCCCCGATCGGTGATCCATGCGGACCTGTTCCCCGACAATGTCCTGCTGCTGGACGACAGGGTGAGTGGTCTTATCGATTTCTACTTCGCCTGCACCGACATCACCGCTTACGACCTGGCCGTGACCCACACCGCCTGGAGCTTTGCCGCAGATGGCACTTTCCTGCCCGAAATCGCCGCCGGCCTGATGCAGGGTTATCTCGAACGCCGTCCGCTCTCCGCGGCCGAATGCGCGGCGCTGCCGATGCTGGCACGCGGTGCCGCGCTGCGCTTCATGGCCACGCGCGCCTATGACTGGCTGAACACGCCGATGGACGCGCTGGTCACGCCGAAGGACCCGATGGACTTTGCGCGCCGGCTCGCCTTCTATCGCTCGCATGGCGAACGGGCCTTCCCCGGACTGCAAAGCTGAGGCATTGGCTTAACCATGAAGCGGGTTGAGATATTCACCGACGGCGCCTGCAAGGGGAACCCCGGCCCCGGTGGCTGGGGCGCGTTGTTGCGGATGGGCCGACACGAGAAGGAACTCAGCGGCAACGAGCCCGATACGACCAACAACCGTATGGAAATGACCGCGGTGATCCGCGCGCTGAAAGCGCTGATCGAACCTTGCGAGGTGATCATCCATTCGGACAGCCGCTATGTGATCGACGGCATGACCAAATGGATCGACGGCTGGCAGAAAAGGGGCTGGATCAATGCCAGCAAGAAGCCCGTCCGCAATGCGGACCTATGGCACGATCTGATCGAGGTCGCCGCCCCGCACCGGATCACCTGGCAATGGGTAAAAGGCCATAACGGCCACCCGGAGAACGAACGGGTGGACCGTCTGGCTAGCGACGCGGCCGAGCTGGCCGCCAGCGATTAGCTGTTATCTTCGATCGGCGCGTCGGGGCCGTTCTTCTTGATCGAGTCGATGGCGTTCTGCGCGCTCGACTTGCTCGAATAGCCTTCGGTCGAGAACATGACTTCGGAATTGTACTTGAAGCGGACGCGGAACTCGCCCGCCTTATCCTTGTAGATCTCGAACTTGTGGGCCATTCTGGCCTCCTCTGCGGTTGATGTCGGAGATTACCCTAGCGGCTGCACCGCGTTTTGCCAGTCGAAGCGAACCGGCGAATAGAGTTTCGAATCGAGCGCCTCGGTCATCGCATCGCGCGGGCGATCGAGCAGCAATTGCGCCGCCAACCGCGCCGCTGCGGGCGCGGTCTGGATGCCGAAACCACCCTGCCCCGCGAACCAGAAGAAGCCTTCCCTAACCCCATCGAAACCATAAACGGGCAGCCTGTCGAGCGAGAAGCTGCGCAGGCCCGCCCATTTCCGCTCCACCGCCAGCACCTGCCAATCGGCCACATGCTCGAACCGGTCGATGGCGATGGCGACATCCAGTTCCTCGGGCGCGGCATCGCAGGGGGCGCTCGGCGTCTCGTCATGCGGGCTGAGCCAGAGCCGGCCATTCTCCGGCTTGAAGTAGAATTCGCCCGACAGATCGAGCACCAGCGGCAAATCCTCCGGCGGCGCGGGATCGGTGCGCAATTGCGCCACCGTGCGCCGCAGCGGCGCGATGCCGAGCGGGCTGGCCCCGGCCAGTTCAGCAATCGGATCGGCCCAGGCACCCGCCGCATCCACCAGCACGCCGGCGCGCGCCTCACCGGCCCGGCCGAAGGAAAGCCGCCACCCTGCTCCCTCGCGCTCGGCAGCTTCGAGCCGCGCATTCGTGCGCAATTCCACCCCCTGCCGCCTGCCCGCCGCGAGATAGTGCTGGTGCAGGCCGGCGACGTCGATATCGGCACAGGCCGGTTCGGAAATGGCCAGCGTCCATTCGGGTTGCAGCCCGGGGATACGCCTCACCAGTTCCTCGCGGCCGAGCCGCTCGATCGTCGCGCCGCTATCGGCGAAACGGGCGATGAAGGCTTCGACCTCGTCCTCCTGCCCCTCGCGGGCGATATAAAAGGCACCGCGCGGAGCGAGGAAATCGTGTTCGCGCAGATATCGGCCCGAAGCGAGCGTGAGCGGCACCAGTTCGGGACCGCCATAACATTCTTCCCAGAATGCGGCCGAACGGCCGGTCGTGTGATAGCCCGGATGCGCTTCGGCCTCGGCCAGCAGTACGCTGGCATGGGGCGCAAGCTCGGCGGCAATGCTGGCGCCCGCCATGCCCGCACCGATCACGGCGACATCGTAATACGTGCTCATGCCGCCGCCACCCGGTCGAGGAAGCGATCGATCCCGGCCAGCGCCCGGATGCGCACCGGGTCCGCCTCGCGCAGGATTTCATGCGCGGCCTCGGCGCCGAAATAGACCGCTTCCGCCTGGGGCAGGCGCGCTTCGGCATGGCGGATCGCGCGGACGCTCACGAGCCTGTCCACCGTCGTCGCCACGATATGGACCGGCAGTTGCAGATGCTCCAGTTCGCCCGGCCGCCGCAAAGCGCGGATGGAACCCAGCGCAGCCGATACCCAGCCCCAGCTGCCCGGCCCCATGACCAGTTCCGGCCGCTTTTCGCGCCACCACAATTCGTCGGCATAGCGCTCCGGATCATGCGTCAGCAGCGCCTGCCGCTCGGCCGGGACTTCGCCGGGCTTCTCGCTCCATTTCCAGGCCGGGCGGCGCGGATCGCCGACCGAACCCATCAGCCGGGCAAAGACGCGCCGCGCCGCCAGCGGCACCCATTCAGGCTGCACGTCGAGCATCGGCGCCGACAGGATCAGCCCGGCCGGCGCGGGATCGAGCGCGCCTTCTGCCGCGGCGCGCAGCACGAGATGCCCGCCCATCGAATGGCCAGCGAGCACATGCGGCCCCGGCGTTTCGGCGGTCCACTCGCTCCAGAACGTGGCCAGATCCTCGATCCACATCGCGAAATCGAGGACATGCCCGGTCGTCTCGTCGCCTCCCAGCCGGCCGGAACCGGCCTGCCCGCGCCAGTCCGCCGCGGTGACCTGCCAGCCCTGAACGCGCCAGTGCTCGTAGCTCTCGAGATATTTCTCATAGGCATCGCCGCGGCCGGGCATGAACAGGATCGACCCGCGCGCCTCGTCATCGGGCCGGGGCCAGTCCAGCCGGCGAATCAGATGCCCGTCAGGCAAGCTCCATCGGCTCTCGCGCGCGTCGCTAGGAATGGACCGGCGATCGAACCCCGCCGTGCTTACTTTGGCCACGTGGCTAATTTCATCCTCCTGCCCGTGGTTACATTTTGGTAAGTCATGCGCGCTAGCAGGCTTCCGGGGAACCGGGGGTCTCAATGCTGGACGATCCAATCAAGTACGGATTGCTTGCCGCCTTGGCAATTGCGCTGCTGGTAGCCGCGGTCACTGACCTGCGGACCCGCCGCATCGCCAATTGGCTGAACGGCGCGATCGCGCTGTGCGCACCGCTATTCTGGTGGACCAGCGGCATGGCGCTGTGGCCCGACGTGGCGATCCAGATCGGCGTGGCGGCCGCCGCACTCGCGGCGCTGACCGTGCTGTTCGCGGTGCGGGCAATGGGCGGCGGCGACGTCAAGCTGCTGGCCGCGCTCGCATTGTGGGTCCCGCCATCGCTGTTCCTGCAACTGCTTGTGGTGATGGCGCTGCTCGGCGGCATCCTCACTCTCGTTTTCGGCGCCTGGCACATAATGCGCCGCCAGCGCGACCGCGCGGCCATTCCCTATGGAATGGCCATCGCGGCCGCCGGCCTGTGGGTGCTGGGCACGCATTATTTCCCCGCTTCCGCCGCTGGCGGAGCTCTGGGGTGAACCCGTTTTTAACCACTTACCACCTATGCGGAGGAAATCATTCCGCAAGGACCATCGAAGGGGCTTGACGCACCATGGACAGGAAGAAGCTGGTACTGCTGCTGGGGGCGCTGATCGTTGCGATCGGTACGGCCATGGCGGCCAGGAGCATGTTCACGGGCAGCAGCGCGCCCCAAGTGGAAGCCGCGGCTCCCGTGGAACCGGACGGTCCCAAGGTACTCGTCGCCAAGCGCGGCCTGCCTGTCGGCACCATCATCACGGCGGACGCGATCGGCTTCCAGCTGTGGCCGAAGGAAATGGTGCAGGACGCCTATTTCATCGACGGCGAGTCCGACATGAACAAGCTGCTCGGCACGGTTGTGCGCCACGCGATCACCGCGGGTGAGCCGGTCACGCAGGGTTCGCTGGTGAGCCCGGGCGACCGCGGCTTCCTCGCCGCCGCGCTCGGCCCCGGCATGCGCGCCGTCACCGTTCCGGTTTCGGCCAAGACCGGCGTCGGCGGCTTCGTCTTCCCGGGCGACCGCGTGGACCTGATGCTGACCCAGACGGTGTCCGGCGACGGCCCGCCGCTGAAGACGACCGAGACCGTACTGCGCAATCTGCGCGTGCTCGCCACCGATCAGTCGACCGAAAGCACCACCAATGAGGACGGCAAGACCGTGGTCCGCGCCTTCCGCACGGTGACGCTGGAAGTTACGCCCAAGATCGCCGAGAAGATCGAGGTCGCACAGACGATCGGCACGCTCAGCCTCGCACTGCGCTCGATTGCCGACAACCAGACCGAGCTGGAACGCGCCATCGCGGCCGGCGATATCGACATGCCCGCCGATGCTTCCAAGGAACAGGAAGAGCAGCTTCTGCGCGAGGCCGTCAGCCGCCCGCAGGACGGCAAGAGCACCTATGTCACCGGCGGCGACGTGTCGCGCTTCCAGCGCAGCTCGATGCCGGCGCAGCACAGCAGCGATCGCGCCCCCATGGGTATGGGGGATCAGGGTGCCCCGGCATTCCAGTCCGGGGCCAGCGGTCCGATCGTGCGGGTTACGCGCGGCAAGGACACCGAAGCCGTGCCGGTGAGGAAATAATTCGATGAAACGTCGCCATCTTCGCGTTGCCCGCATGCGCGGTGCAACCCACCCGGGGGAAAAATCCATGCAAAGCCGTCTGCCGCATGGTCGTTTGACCAAGGCCGCGCTTTCCGCCGCCTGCATGCTGCTGCCGCTGGCCGCCGTGCCGGCCGGCCCGCTTCACGCCCAGTCCGTGACCAATCCGGCACAGGACATCCTGCTTTCGATCGGCCGTGGCCAGCTGGTGACGGTGCCTGGGCAGATGGCGGATATCTTCGTCGCCGACGACAAGATCGCCGATGTGCAGGTGAAGTCGCAGCGCCAGCTCTATGTCTTCGGCCGGGCGGGCGGGGAAACGACCGTGTACGCCAGCAATGCCGCCGGTAACGTCATCTGGTCCGCCAATATCCGGGTCGGCTCCAATCTCGACAGCGTCGATCAGATGCTGGCGCTGGCGATGCCGCAGGCCAAGATCAATGTCGCCACCATGGGCACCAACACCATGCTGCTGACCGGCACCGTCGCCGCGCCCGAGGATGCGGCCGAGGCCGAACGGCTGGTGCAGGCCTTTGTCGGTGAGAACTCCAACGTCATCTCTCGCCTGCGCATGGCAACGCCCCTGCAGGTCAGCCTGCGCGTTCGCTTCGCCGAGGTCAGCCGTTCGCTGGTCCGCACGCTGGGCGCCAATCTGGCCTCCGCCGATTCGACCGGCGGCTTCCGCTTCTCGATCGGCCAGGGCCGCGATTTCTATTCGCAATATGTGCCGGACGGTTCAGGCATCATCACCGGCACTTCAAGCGATGACGATCTTGCTACAATCGTGGCGCCGAATGGCAGCGGCACGACCATTGCCGGCATGGGCAAGCTGCTCGGCCTCGATCTGCTCGGCGCGCTCGACGCCGGTGAATCCGAAGGCCTCGTCACCACGCTGGCGCAGCCGAACCTGACCGCGCTCTCGGGCGAGACCGCTCAGTTCCTCGCCGGCGGCGAATTCCCGATCCCCTCCAGCGGGGGGCTGGGCACCACGGCCATCGAATATAAGAGCTACGGCGTCAGCCTGGCCTATACGCCGACCGTGCTGGCCAATGGCCGGATCTCGATCCGCGTGCGCCCGGAAGTGTCCGAACTGACCAGCCAGGGCGCGGTGACTCTCAACGGCTTCAACGTGCCGGGCCTCACCGTCCGCCGCGCTGAAACGACCGTGGAACTCGGCTCCGGCCAGAGCTTCATGATCGCCGGCTTGCTCAGCAACAATGCCAACAACACGATCGACAAGCTGCCGGGCGCTGGCGACGTGCCGATCCTGGGCAATCTGTTCAAGTCGACCGAATTCAAGAAGGGCCAGACCGAGCTGGTCATCGTGGTCACGCCCTATCTGGTGAAACCGGTCGACGACAGCCAGATCGTGCTCCCGACCGATGGGTTCCACGCTCCGACCTTTGCCGAGCAGCTGCTGCTCAACAAGGACAATGACGGCGTGACCGGCGGCACCCGCCCGATGCCGAGCGCAGCCGGCGAACCGGCCCCGCCGCCCGAAATCGGCGCAATCGACCGCAGCGCGGGCGAACTGGCCGATTATCGCCGCCACAAGCCGACCAAGGAAGAACAGCAAGCCGCAGCCGACGAAGCGGAACCCGGCTTCAGCCTGAAGTGAGAAAGGTGAACTCGATGCCCATTCACAGCAAACAGGTGGCCGCGGCCGCTCTTGCCATCTCGCTCGGTGCGGCGCTTTCGGCCTGCAACAGCGTGCCGGAAGGCGCCAACCGCTCACTCTACAGTACCAAGCAACCGGTGGTCGAACGCAGCAACTTCACGCTCGACGTCGCCGCCGGCGCGGACGGGCTGGCCATTCCCGAACAGCAGCGCCTTGCGGCCTGGTTCGAAACGCTCGACCTCGGCTATGGCGACCGCGTCGCGGTGGACGGCTCGCTCGGCGGCGATGCCGTGCGTGAGGATGTCGCCGCAATCGCCGGACGCCACGGTATCCTGCTCAGCGACGTCGCCCCGGTGACGGAAGGCTATGTCGATCCCGGCAAGATCCGCGTAGTGGTCACCCGCTCGCACGCTTCCGTCCCGGGCTGCCCCGACTGGTCCGAGCAATATGCGACCAATCTCGGCAACACCACCAGCGCCGGCTACGGCTGCGCGGTGAACGGGAACCTGGCCGCAATGATGGCCGACCCGGAACACCTGCTCAAAGGCGCGGAAGGCACTGGCGAGACGGTGGTGATGAGCTCGAGCAAGGCCATTCAAAGCTATCGCGACAAGCAACCCACCGGCGCCGGCGGCCTGCCGGCCGTCTCCACCCAGAATTCGGGAGGCAATTAAGTCATGAATGCGCCGTGGAAACCCGGTCCGATGGGCAATCGCGACCCCTTCGCCGCCTTTATCTGCGACGAGAACGCGCTGGACGTGCTGCGCCCGGTCGTGATCGAAATGGGCTGGCAGCCGGAGAAGTGCAACAAGGGCGGGCTGCGCAACGCGGTGCAGTCGCTGTCGATTTCGGCGAGTCCGGCCATCCTCATGGTCGACCTCTCGGAAAGCGGCGATCCGCTTAACGATATCAACGGACTGGCCGAAGTCTGCGAGCCCGGCACGGTGGTGATCGCCATCGGCCAAGTCAACGACGTGCGGCTCTATCGCGACCTACTGGCCAGCGGCATCCATGATTACCTGCTGAAGCCGCTTTCGGCGAACCAGCTGCGGGACGCGCTGACCCAGGCGCAGGCCGTGTTCACCTCCCCGCGCAGCGGCGACGGCGAACAGGCCAAGAGTCATGTGGCCACCGCCGTTATCGGCACCCGCGGCGGCGTGGGCGCCTCCGTCATCGCGACCTCGCTCGCCTGGCTGTTCGCCACCGAGCACAAGCGCTCGACCGCGCTGCTCGATCTCGACGTGCATTTCGGCACCGGCGCGCTCAGCCTCGATCTCGAGCCGGGCCGCGGCCTGACCGACGCAATCGAGAATCCGAGCCGCATCGACGGGCTGTTCATCGAACGCGCCATGATCCGCGCGAACGAGAACCTCGCGATCCTCTCGGCCGAAGCGCCGATCAATTCGCCGATGATGACCGACGGCAGCGCCTTCCTCCAGCTGGAGGAGGAATTCCGCCAAGCCTTCGAAATGGCCGTGGTCGATCTGCCGCGCAACATGCTGATCAACTTCCCGGCCCTGCTGACCGATGTCGGCGTGGTCGCGCTGGTGGTCGAAATGACGCTGGCCTCGGCCCGCGACACGATCCGCATCCTCGCCTGGCTGAAGCAGAATGCGCCGGGCGCGCAGCCGCTGATCATCGCCAACAAGGTCCACCCGGGCACGGCGGAAATCAGCAAGGCCGATTTCGAGGCTTCGATCGAACGCAAGATCAACTATTCGATCCCGTTCGACCAGAAGGCGGCTGCCAATGCCGCCAAGCTCGGCAAGACCTTCGCCGACGCCAACCATTCGACCAAGGCGGGCGCGGTGATGCGCGAGATTGCCGCCGCGATCGTCGGCGTCGGAGACGATCAGGATGCCGATCTCTCGAAGGCCGGCACGGGCAGCTCGCTGCTCGGCAAATTCGATCTCAAGTCACTGCTGGGCAAGAAAGACAAGGCCGGCAGCGAAACTGAACCCGCCGAGTGACACTGCGCGGGCGGGCCTCCCGGCTCGCCCCGTGGCGGTGCCGCAACCGGATTGACGAAGGACGGACATGAATTTCATCCAGCTTCTGCTTGTGAGCGGTGGATTGGTGGCGCTTCTCGTCCTGCTGTACCTGGCCTTTGCCGGGCCGTCGGCGGCGAAGGAAGGGCATCGCCGGCTGCAATCGCTGCAATATCGCCATTCCGAGAGCACCACCGCCAAGGTGGAATCCCAGCTCAAGAAGGCGATCGCCGCCCGCAAGCCCAAGCTGCAGAAGAAGGCCGGCTCAACCTCGCGTGCCGAGGCGCTGGCGCTGCGGCTCGAACGCACGGGCCAGAACTGGACCGTATCGCAATATTTCTACACCTCGCTGGGCATCGCCCTGACCATAGCGACGATCATGTTCATTAAAAGCGGAGCCTTTGCCCTTTCACTGGGCATCGGCCTGATGATCGGCGCGGGCATCCCCCACTTCGTGGTCGGCTATCTGGTCAATCGGCGGACCAATGCCTTTAACGCCAAGTTCCCGGACGGGATCGAACTGCTGGTGCGCGGGCTGCGTTCGGGCCTGCCGGTGGCCGAGACGCTGGGCGTCGTAGCCACGGAAATCCCCGGCCCGGTCGGCGTCGAATTCCGCCAGGTGGTCGAACGCATCAAGATCGGCCGGACCATGGAAGAGGCGCTGCAAGTCTCGGCCGACAAGCTGGGCACGCCTGAATTCCAGTTCTTCGTCATCACGCTGGCGATCCAGCGGGAGACCGGCGGCAATTTGGCCGAAACGCTTTCGAATCTTGCCGACGTGCTGCGCAAGCGCGCGCAGATGAAGCTCAAGATCAAGGCGATGAGCTCCGAATCCAAGGCCTCGGCCTATATCGTCGGCGCGCTGCCCTTCATCGTGTTCGGCATGATCTACTGGATCAATCCGAGCTATATCGGCGGATTCTTCACCGACGACCGCCTGATCGTGACGGGCCTTGGCGGCCTCGTCTGGATGGGAATCGGCGGCTTCATCATGGCCAAGATGGTCAGTTTCGAGATCTGAGCGGGAGACACAACAGCCATGATCGCTCCCCCGCCTGGCCCCACCCTCCTGGGCGTCGACGTCGTATTCGTCGGCACGGTGCTTGCCGCCGTGGCCGCATTCGCGGTGATCTTCGCCGTCTATACAGCGCTGACCGTCAAGGATCCGATGGCAAAGCGCGTCAAGGCGCTCAACGAGCGGCGCGAGGAACTCAAGGCCGGCATCGTTACGCAGGCCAAAAAGCGGCAGAACCTTGCCCGCCGGACCGACACGACCGACAAGATGAAGGACACGCTGCAGGGCATGAAGGTCCTGCAGGAAAGCCAGGTCAAGTCGATCCAGCAGAAGCTCGCGCAGGCTGGCTACCGCAACAAGGAACTGGCGGTTCTCGTCATCTTCGCGCGCATGGTGCTGCCGATCGCGCTCGGCTTCATCGGCATCGTCGTGCTCTATTGGGCGGAACTGTTTCCCGACTGGGGCAGCTTCAAGCGCTTCATGGCCTTCGCCGCGCTGGTGATTGCCGGCTATAAGGGGCCGGAACTGTACCTGAAGAACAAGGCGAACAAACGCACCAATGCCATCCGCAAGGGCCTGCCCGACGCGCTCGACCTGTTGGTGATCTGCGCCGAAGCCGGCCTCACCGTTGACGCAGCTTTCAACCGCGTGGCCCGCGAACTGGGCCGCGCCTATCCCGAACTGGGCGACGAATTCGCGCTGACCGCGATCGAGCTGTCCTTCCTCACCGAGCGCCGGCAGGCGTTCGAGAATCTCGCCTATCGCGTCGATCTCGATGCCGTGCGCGGGGTGGTGACGACCATGATCCAGACCGAGCGCTACGGTACGCCGCTGGCTTCCGCGCTGCGCGTCCTGTCCGCCGAATTCCGCAACGAGCGCATGATGCGCGCCGAGGAAAAGGCCGCGCGCCTGCCGGCGATCATGACCGTGCCGCTGATCCTGTTCATCCTGCCGGTGCTGTTCATCGTCATTCTCGGCCCGGCCTCATGCTCGATCGCCGACGCCTTCTCCGATGGCGGCCCGGCCAAGGGCGGCGGATAGGCGCACGGCCAGGCGGCCCGGCGTCGAGCCGTAAGCCGCCACTGTAACAAGTTTGGGAGGAGTGCGCCCCGCGGACCGGACAGCCGGCCGCGGGGTGCTGTTATTTCACGCCGTAATTGCGGCTGTCGACGCTCTCGCCGTCAAAATCGGCCAAGCCAGCGCGGACGCGTTCGAGCATTTCGCGAAACTGCGCGACCTCGCTCTTGCTGAAAGACGCGAAGATGCGCTCCTCCATCGCCACGGCCAGCGGCATGATCTCGTCATGCATCTTAACGCCGATCTCGGTCAGTTCGAGCAGGTGCGAGCGCCCATCCTGCGTGTTGGGCGTACGCTCTGCAAGTTCGCGGTCCTCCAGCACCTTGCAGGCCCGATTGACCGCCACCTTGTCCATCAAGGTCAGCCGCGTCAGCTCGCGCTGCGTCAGCGGGCCAAAATCGCCGAGCACGGCCATCACCCGCCATTCGGGAATGCTCAGGCCGAAACGGGTACGATACTCCACCGCAATCCGTCCGCTGACGGCATTGGAAGTGAAGGACAGCATGTAAGGCAGGAATTCCGCCAGGGGGGTTGTATCAATCATCGTGCCTCAAATTTGTTTCAGCGCGGCGCTCGTTTCAAGCCGCACACGATGAACGGGCAAGCCTACTCGTCCGGCGTCGAGTGTAATATACGCCCGGCAATCGCGTCTAGCCGAGCAATTTGCTGAGGATTCCAGCCCTCATGCGATGTGATAATTGCTCCGTCAAGAGCGCGGTCGATCGGGCTGGCCGCTCGTTCGGGCGGAAGCGCCGCAACCAGGCGGCGCACCGCATCGCGCGCACGCGCGGCATTGGCGCGCATCACTTGCAGCACCGCGCCGACCTCCACCGCGGCCTCGCCCTCGCGCCAGCAATCAAAATCCGTGACCATGGCCAGCAACGCGTATGGCAGCTCCGCCTCACGGGCGAGCCGGGCCTCCGGCATGGCGGTCATGCCGATCACGTCGGCGCCCCAGCTCTGGAACATGCGGCTTTCGGCCCGGGTCGAAAATTGCGGCCCCTCGATGGCGATGTAGCAGCCGGCGCGGTGCACATTGGCTCCAGCTTGCGCGGCCGCATCGGCTGCGAGCCCCGACAGCCGCGGACAGACCGGATCGGCGAGACCGACATGAGCGGCAATTCCGGGCCCGAAGAAGCTCCGCTCGCGCAGGACCGTGCGATCGATGAACTGGTCTACGGCGACGAAATCGCCCGGGGCGATATCCTCCCGCAGCGATCCGACCGCGGAGATCGCCAAAATATCGGTCACGCCGCAGCGCTTGAGCATGTCGATATTGGCGCGATAGTTCACCGCGGAAGGCGACAGGCGATGATGCGCCCCGTGGCGCGCCACGAAGCTGCAGCGCACGCCTTCGATGACGCCCATCGTGACCGGCCCCGAAGGTTCGCCAAAAGCGCTCTTCACTTCGATCTGCTGGGCATCCTCCAGCACGCCGGGCTCATAGAGACCAGATCCGCCGATAATGCCCAGATGCCAGCCTGCCATGGTGCCCCTCTCCCCTCTTGCGCTCAGCGCGGCGGCATGCGGATCGCGCCGTCGAGCCGGACCGTTTCGCCGTTGAAATATCCGTTCTCGACCATGGTCATCACGAGATTGGCATATTCCTCCGGATGGCCGAGCCTTTTGGGAAAGGGCACCGCGGCGGCCAGCGATTGCTGCGCCTTCTCCGGAAGGCCAGCCAGCAGCGGCGTGCTGAAAATGCCGGGAAGAATGGTGTTGATACGGATACCCTCGCTCATGAAATCGCGCGCGATCGGCAGTGTCATGCCGACCACGCCGCCCTTCGAGGCCGAATAGGCAACCTGTCCGATCTGCCCATCCACGGCAGCAACCGAGGCGGTGCAGACCATCGCCCCGCGTTCGCCATCTTCCAGCCCTTCGAGCGTCATCATCCCGGCCGCCGCCTTGGCGACGCATTGGAACGTGCCCATCAGATTGACCTGCAGCGTCTTCAGGAACAGTCCGACCGGAAGGTGGCTGATCTCGCCGGTCTCCTTGTCGCGGCGCACGGTCTTGCCGATCGTGCCGATGCCGGCGCAGCAGACCAGCACACGCTCCTGCCCGTGGGCCTCGCGCGCCTTGGCGAAGCCGGCATCGACCGAGGCTTCGTCAGACACGTCCACCTTGCAGACGATGCCGCCAATCTCTTCGGCGACCCTGGCCCCACGCTCCTCGTTGAGATCGAACAACGCAACCTTCGCGCCTTTCGCCGCGAGCGCGCGAGCGCTTGCCTCGCCAAGGCCCGAGGCCCCGCCGGTGACAATCGCGGCGACCGAAGAATCGACTTTCATCAGGCTTTCCCTTCCCTGCAACATTTCCCGAGGCGTTGCGCTTCCCTAGCCGGGCGCCATTGAGCGTCAAGGAATGCGCTCCTGCGCGGCGGCATCAGTCACATTTTGGCCGCAGGCATCGCCAAAGCGCCTGATAAGGCTCTCCTTGCGGCCGATCACTGTCCCCAAACCGTCATGTTGCCTTCGCGCAACAGTCATATCGCTTCGTGCGGGTGCAGCAATCGTTATGATTGAAACGATACCAACCTTCCCGCAGTCACACGCCATTCAGCCTTCGTTCGAACCCCGGCTGGGGGTTGGGCTGATTCACATGGGGCGAACAGACTTCATAAAAGGGACTGCAATCGCAATGAATAGCAAGGACATCCGCAAGCAATTGCTCGGAGCCGGCAGCGCGCTGCGCGTGTTGGCCATGGTGGGGGCAGGTGCCGCCGCCACGGGTATCGCAATCACGCCTGCCGCCGCGCAGGACTACACTTCGGGCTCGGTCAGCGGCACCGTCACCGACGAAGCCGGCAATCCGGTTTCCGGCGCCACCGTCACGCTGACCTCGACTAGCCAGGGCTTCACCCGCACTGCGACGACCAGCGCGAATGGTGCTTTCCGTTTCGTCTCGCTTCCGACCGGCGGCTACGACGTGACCGTGGAAGCTTCCGGCAAGGACTCTTTCACCGCCACCAATGTTCGTGTGCTCGCGTCGCAGACTGCGTCCCTCAGCATCGGCCTGACCACGACCGGTAACGAAATCGTCGTGACCGGCGCTACCATCGTTTCCGACTTCTCCGGCACCACTACCGGCCTGAATGTCGACATTGAGGAATTGGTGAAAACCGTTCCTGTGAGCCGCGATCTGACCTCGGTCGTGCTGCTCGCACCGGGCACCAGCCGCGGCGATAGTGCCTTCGGCAACCTCGCCTCCATAGGCGGCGGTTCGGTCGCCGAAAATGCCTATTACATCAATGGCTTGAACATCACGAACTTCGACAACTACCTCGGCTCCGCCGATGTGCCGTTCGATTTCTATCGCACGATCGAAGTGAAGGCCGGTGGTTATCCGGCCGAATTCGGCCGCGCCACGGGCGGTATCATCAATGCGACGACGAAGTCGGGCTCCAACGAATTCACCGCCGCCGCGCACCTGAACTGGTCACCGAACTTCCTTCGCTCGGCCAACAAGGACGAGCAGCAGTGTTCGTATGACGATCTGGTCACCGTCGACAATCCGAACCCGTCGATCACGTGCGTAAACAGCACGAACCGTTCGGAAGACACCGATGAGAACGTGACCCTTACGCTCGAAGCTGGTGGTCCGGTCATCAAGGATCGCCTATTCGTGTATGGTCTGCTTGAAATGCGCAAGCGGGACTATCGGCGTGTGAGTTCCCTTGCTGGTACCGCATACGACCGCAGCTATGATGACCCGTTCTGGGGCGTGAAGGTAGATGCCTATCCGATTGATGGCCATCATCTCGAGTTCACGATTTTCGACACGCAGAGCACCACTACGCGTCGCGACATCGCCTATTCGGAACCGAACGGCGTACCGACCTACGGCCTCGCGGACTCTGTCAGCGAGTTCAATTATGGCGGGACCAACTACGTCGGGAAGTATACGGGCAACCTGACCAACTTCCTCACCGTGTCGGCTGCTTATGGCCGCATGCGTGACCGGTTCGACAATGTCGGCGTCGCCGGCGCGGCGGGCCTGCCTTACTTCCGCAATCTCTCCGGTGTGGCAGTTGACGGTGTGGCTAACAGTGGCTTCTTCAATGGTCAGCGCGTTACCAGCAACACCTATCCCTATAGAACGGAACGCGAGTTCTTCCGTGGCGACGTGGACCTGTTTTTCAGTCTCTTCGGCGACCACCACGTTCGTGGCGGCTTCGACGTTGAGAACAACACGCTTGAAAAAGCTTCGGTCCGCACAGGCGGGGACTTCCTTTTGGGCAACGACTTCATCACCTCCGAAGCCTATAATCTCGGAGCTGGCGGTGCAGGTGCATATCTGGCCATTCGTCCGGGCAATGTCGTTGAAGTAAACTACTTCAACAGTGGCGGCTCTTTTGACGCCCAAAACAAGGCGTTTTATATCCAAGACGAGTGGGACGTCACCGATCGTCTTCAACTCAATCTCGGCCTGCGCCGCGATGACTTCTCCGTCGATCGCCCGGATGGCGTGAACATCGTCACCATGGACAAGAACTACGCTCCGCGCCTTGGCGCCAGCTACACGTTCTTCGACGATTATTCAGGGCGCCTGTTCGGCTTCTTCGGTGATTACTACTTGCCATTCGCGAGCAACACGGCTTTCCGCACCACCGGGGCGGAATATTATGTTCGTGAGCGTTACGAATATGAGGGTGTCGATTCCAATGGTCTGCCCATCCTTGGCGCTCAGGTCGAGGATGATGACAGTTACCAGGCAACTTGCCCGTTCCAGCTGACACCGGTCTCTAGCGGCCAGTTCTGCAACGTGACCGGCGACGGCTCGGTAGCTTCCGCTGATACCCTGATCTCGAAGAACCTCTCGGCCACGAAGGTTCGCGAATGGTTGGTTGGATATGAGCAGACGTTCCGCGATGTTCCTGTCATCGATGAGTTGAAGCTGGGTGTCACCTATACCAACCGTCGTCTGAAAGCGAATGCGGAAGACGTCGCGATCGACGCCGCCGTGCTTGCTTATTGCGACGCCAACGGGATCGCAGGTTGCTCGGACACCTGGACGGGTTTCCATCAGTACGTGATTCTTAACCCGGGGAACGACGCCATTGTACAGCTCGATGGCATCGACGGCCGCGAGGTCACTCTGACGGCGGAAGAACTGAACTACGACAAGCCGGTGCGTAAGCTGGACCAGGTCGAGTTCACCTTCGAACGCCCGTTCGACGGCACGTGGACGTTCGGTGGTAGCTACACCTGGCAGAAGCTCCGCGGTAATTCGGAAGGGTTCGTGCAGTCCGATTTCAGTCAGGATGACGCCGGCCTCACGCAGGACTTCGACCAGCCGGGCTTCCTGGATGGCGCTTATGGTGTGCTGCCGCAGGCTCGCAAGCATCGCTTCAAGCTGTGGGGCTCCTACTCGCTGTTTGAAGGCTTTGTGGTGGGCACCAACGTTTCCGTCGAATCCCCGCGTCAGCTCAGCTGCTTCGGCCACCATCCGACCGACCCGTTCGCCAACGCTTATGGTGCAGCGTCGCGCTACTGCGTGCCGAGCAACGGTGCCGACACGGTTCTCGTACCGCGCGGCACGGCCCAGGAAAGCGACTGGATCTACAACGTGGATCTGAAGTTCGCCTATCAGACGGAGATTCCGACGGGCCAGACGGTTCGCTTCCGCGTCGACATTTTCAACCTCTTCAACGCACAGGGTATCCAGGAGCGTGATGAGATTGGTGAACTCGACGCTACGGCAGAAGGAGCCGATTGGTACCCAAGGAACCCGAACTACGGCCAGCCGCAGGCCGGTGCCCTGTCGGCATCTCCTTACCAGTCTCCGCGTTCGGTGCGTCTGGGCGTCGACATCGAATTCTGATCTTTAGAGACCAGGATCTAAAAAGGAGAGGCGGGCTTCGGCCCGCCTCTTTTTTTGTCTCGGATGGGCAAAGGACCGAGCCGACGGCCGTCCTATCAACCGCGATAGACCTCGCGGAAAGGCGCCAAATGCGCCGCATATGCCTGCGACTGGCCGATCCGGGCGACGGAAATTGGCTGACGCACTTGGCTAACGCTCGCCGTCTTTACGTTGCGCCGGGTTTTGTAAAATTCCTCCAGTTGCGGTTCGTCCGCAAGGCCTGCGTGGGCAACAATACGGCCGATCCACTGCCCAGGATCGCGCACCATCTCCTCGTAAGGCACAACCAAAATCCGGTCCGAGAAATGTTCTGTCCAGTGAGCGAACAGCCGGTCTTCCACATTGAAATAGCGCGCAATATCGGTGAGCGACCAGCTCCAGGGAATTTGCGAAGTAAAGAAATTACGCAAACAGGACAGCGCAACGTCCTCCGGATTACGGCGCATCCAGATCACCCGCGCATCGGGCATCATGTGCAATAGCAGCCCCATGTAATGCGACTGGCTGAGGGTCTTGTCGACCATCAGCCCTTTACTCCGGAAACGCATTTCAAGCATGTGGAAATAGCTGGCTGCGAGCGTCCCCCATGGATCCGCGCCGGCGAAACGCCGCTGGTAATCCAAAGCCCCAGCCTTCGAGTGATCACCGGTCGGGATTAGCGAAGCGCGCAGGAAGTTGACCTCCCCGCCATCCTCTACCTGCGAATGACTGACCAGTATTTGTTCGACAAGCGTTGTGCCTGAACGCGGCAGGCCGTTGACGAACAACGCGCGACGATACGGCGAGGAAGGCGGAGCCAGCTTCTCGGAAACAGACCTTGCGGTGAAATCGCGAATCAATCCATCGGCGAACTGGTCGAGTGCAGCAGGGTCCCATTTTTCCTCGCGCCTGCGCAAAGCGGCACCATCGGAATAGAGTTCCCAAGCGCGGTCGAACTCGCCAAGGTCATGGTAAGCCTTGGCCAGCCCATAGAGGAAGCGCGCTTGCAGCGAAGAATCCGCTGCACTCAGTATCCGCGCCTTCAGTCTCTCCATGTCTGCAAGGTCGCCATCGCCCGGCTGAAAGTTCTTTAGCATCGCCAGCGCAAACCAAGTTTGCGGGACCATGGGCGAAGCAGCAATGGCGCGCCGGTAATAGTCTTCGGCCTTGTCGAAGGCGCCCTCCTGTGCGGCAATGATGCCAAGGAAGTGCAGCACGCTGGGATGCCCGCGCGCATTTGTCGGCAGCCGCGCCACATCGGCACGAGCTTCCTCCGTCCGGTCATATCCCGCAAGTTCGCCCCAGTAGAAGAGTAAGCCTTCCAGCGTAATGGGGACTGTCCGGGAGAAGCGGCGCGCCGCTTCCAATGCGATTTCGACCTCGCCGATCCTCCCAGCAAGTATGGTCACGCTCTTCCACACATTGCCACTCGGCGGGCCCTGTTGCAGCTCCTCCTGCAAAAGCTTTACCGCGCCGTCACGGTCGAGTGCATTCAATGCCTCAACGGCTTGCAGGATGCGCGATTGTTGGGGCTGTTTCCGGGGCTGCATCGGCATAGCCGGAACTTCTAGGCGATCCGCCGGCAATGTCTAATCGCCGGCGGATCTTGCCGCAGCCGTCAGGTAACGGAGATGTTCAGTTCCCCGTCGCCCTCGTCCACTTTCACCGTGCTGCCATCGGGCACATCGCCTGCCAGCAGCTTCTCGGCCAGCGGATCCTGCAGGTAGCGCTGCACCGCCCGCTTCAGCGGACGCGCGCCATAGACGGGATCGTAGCCCACCCGACCGAGCCAGCGGCGCGCTGCATCGGTGAGGTCGAGCGTGATCTTGCGATCCTTGAGCAGCTTCTGCACCCGCGCGACCTGGATATCGACGATCGGCGCCATGTGTTCCTGGCTCAGGCGGTGGAACAGGATGATCTCGTCTAGCCGGTTGAGGAATTCGGGGCGGAAATGCCCGCGCACCACATCCATCACCTGTGGCTCCACATCCTCGACGCTCTGCCCCGGCTCCAGATTGGTGAGGAACTGGCTGCCGAGATTGCTGGTCAGGATAATCAGCGTGTTCGAGAAATCGACCACCCTGCCCTGCCCGTCGGTCAGCCGCCCGTCATCGAGCACCTGCAGCAGCACGTTGAACACGTCGGAATGCGCCTTCTCGACCTCGTCGAACAGCACGACCTGATAAGGCCGGCGCCGCACCGCTTCGGTCAGCACACCGCCCTCCTCGTAACCGACATAGCCCGGAGGCGCGCCGATCAGCCGGGCGACCGCGTGCTTCTCCATGAACTCGCTCATGTCGATGCGGACCATGGCGTTGTCGTCATCGAACAGGAAGGCGGCGAGCGCCTTGGTCAGTTCGGTCTTGCCGACGCCGGTGGGGCCGAGGAACAGGAAGCTGCCCAGCGGCCGGTTCGGGTCCTGCAATCCGGCGCGCGCGCGGCGCACGGCCTTGGAGACGGCGGCAACCGCCTGCTCCTGCCCGATCACCCGCTTGCCGATCACCTCTTCCATCTTGAGCAGCTTTTCACGCTCGCCCTCCATCATCTTGTCGACGGGGACGCCGGTCCAGCGGCTGACGACGGACGCGATATCGTCCTCGGTCACTTCCTCGCGCAGCAGGGCGGTGCCGGTCTGTGCCTGGGCTTCGGCCAGCGCCTTTTCCAGCTGCGGGATCTTGCCGTAGGAAAGCTCGCCCGCCTTGGCGAGATCGCCCGCGCGCTGCGCCTGTTCGAGTTCGATCCGCGCCGCGTCGAGCTGTTCCTTGATCTTCGCCTCGGCATGGATCTTGTCGCGCTCATTCTGCCAGCGCGTGGTCAGTTCGCTGCTCTGCTGTTCGAGATTGGCGAGCTCCTCGCGCAGGGCGGCGAGGCGATCCTTCGAGGCCGCGTCCTTCTCCTTGCCGAGCGCCTGCTCCTCGATCTTGAGCTGGATGATGCGCCTGTCGAGCCCTTCGATTTCCTCGGGCTTGCTCTCCACTTCCATGCGGATGCGGCTGGCGGCCTCGTCCATCAGGTCGATCGCCTTGTCGGGCAGGAAACGGTCGGAGATATAGCGGTTGGAAAGCTGCGCCGCGGCCACGATCGCGCCATCGGTGATGCGCACGCCGTGATGCAGCTCGTACTTCTCCTTGAGCCCGCGCAGGATGCTGATCGTATCCTCCACGGTCGGCTCGTCGACGAAGACCGGCTGGAAGCGGCGCTGCAATGCGGCGTCCTTCTCGACATATTTCTGGTACTCGTCGAGCGTGGTCGCGCCGATGCAATGCAGCTCGCCGCGCGCCAGAGCGGGCTTCAGCAAATTGCCGGCATCCATCGAGCCTTCGCTGGCGCCCGCGCCGATCAGCGTGTGCATCTCGTCGATGAACAGGATGATATGGCCTTCGGCGCCCTTCACTTCGTCGAGCACGGATTTGAGCCGCTCCTCGAACTCGCCGCGATATTTCGCGCCGGCGATCAGCGAGCCCATGTCGAGCGACATCAGCGTGCGATCCTTCAGGCTGTCGGGCACGTCGCCATTGGCGATGCGCAGCGCTAGGCCCTCGGCGATCGCGGTCTTGCCGGTGCCCGGTTCGCCAATCAGCACCGGGTTGTTCTTCGTGCGGCGGGCGAGGATCTGGATCGTGCGGCGAATCTCCTCGTCGCGGCCGATCACCGGATCGAGCTTGCCCTCGCGCGCGGCCTCGGTCAGGTCGCGGGCATATTTCTTCATCGCGTCGTAAGTCGCCTCGGCATTGGAACTGTCCGCGGTGCGGCCGCCGCGCAATTGCTCGATCGCGGCATTGAGGCCTTTCGCATCGACATTGGCCGCCGCCAGCGCCTTGCCGGCACCGGTGGTCTTGGCAAGCGCGAGAGCCAGCAGCAGCCGCTCGACGGTGACATAGGAATCGCCGGCCTTCTCCGCGACCTGTTCGGCCTGGTCGAGAACGCGCACGGCATCATTGTCGAGCCCCGGCGTCTGCTGCGCGCCGCTGCCGGACACGGCCGGAATCTTGGCCAGGTTCGCATCCACGGCATCCACTGCGAAGCGCGGATCGCCGCCGGCACGCTGGATCAGGCCGGCCGCCATGCCCTCGTCATCCTCGAGCAGGGCCTTGAGCAAATGGTCGGGCGAAATCCGCTGGTGGCTCATGCGGATGGCAACGGTCTGGGCCGACTGCAGGAAGCCTTTTGCGCGGTCGGTGAACTTTTCGAGATTCATGAAATGCCCCTCAAACTGGTTTCCTCGCCTAGATGGTGTTGCACATGAGCAACACAAGTGCCTGCGGGCGGAATTTCATTAGGCCATAGAGGTGCATCGTGTCATCCTCCGGACTTCCACGCGAAGGGGGGTTCGCAGGATGGAGATACCGGCCGAGGAAGCGCCGCCGCTGGCACCGGAGGACGAATTCACGCCGCGCCAGAGGCGCCGGGCGATCGTGGCCGCCACGCTGGGCAACGGGCTCGAATTCTACGATTTCGTCACCTTCGCCTTCTTCGCCATCCAGATCGGCCACACATTCTTTCCTTCCGAAAGCCCGTTCCTCAGCCTGATGGGCTCGCTGGCCGCTTTCGGCGCGGGCTTCATCACCCGCCCGCTCGGCGCGCATATCTTGGGCGGCTATGCCGACCGGCGCGGGCGCAAGCCGGCCATGCTGCTTTCGATGATGCTGATGGGCGCGGGCATCCTGCTGCTCGCGCTCACGCCGGGCTATGCGACGATCGGCTATGCCGCGCCGGTGATCGCCGTGATCGCGCGGTTGATGCAGGGCTTCGCATTGGGCGGGGAGGTCGGCTCGGCCACGGTCTATATGATGGAAAGCGCGACGGCGCAGCGCCGCGGCTTCACGATCAGCTGGCAGGGTGCGAGCCAGGCCATCGCCGCCTCCGCCGGATCGCTGATGGGCCTGCTGCTGAGCCTGGTGATGACCGATGCGGAACTGGCCAGCTATGGCTGGCGCATCGCGCTGCTGCTGGGCGCGACGATCGTGCCGCTGGCGCTCTATATGCGGAGCACGCTGCCGGAAACGATTCACGAGGTCGATGACGCCCCAGTCGAAGACGAGGGCCTGCGCTCCTATTTGCGGCCGGTCGCCTGCGGTTTCGTGATCATCATGTGCGGCACGATCGCCACCTATATCTTCACCTACATGGCCACTTACGGCCAGAACACGCTCAAGCTTTCGACCAGCATCTCGATGGCCGGGGAACTGGCCAATAATGCGATCCAGGTCGTGGCCGTGCTGGCCGGCGGCCTGATCAGCGACCGGATCGGGCGGAAGCGGGTGATGATCGGCCCGCAGATCCTGTTCACCCTGCTGGTCGTGCCCTGCTTCCTGTGGCTGACGACCGAGCGCGACCTCATATCCTTCATCGGCGCCAATCTGATCCTGGGCGGCGTTTCGAATTTCATGTTCGGCGCGGTCTATGCCGCGATCAGCGAAAGCCTGCCCAAATCGGTGCGCGCGCGGGCCTTCGCGCTTGTCTATTCCGTACCGGTTGCGCTGTTCGGCGGGACCACGCAAATGGTCGTGACATGGATCCTGGAAGTGACCGGGGAACCGATGTCGATCGCCTGGTATCTCACGGCCATCTCGATCATCGGCCTGGCCGCCATGCTGGCGCTGCGCGAGAGCGCGCCGGTGAGGCTTTCACCGGCGAAATAGGGCGGCCAAAGCCCCATCGGGGACACATAAAGGCTGTGGACAACATAATTCTGACGCAACAATGTCGCGCACTTGAAACATAGCTCGCGCATTAGCGGTCGTCATGGCTTCGAGAGCAAGTACTGGCGAAATGCAGACCGCAGGAGTGGCAGCGGCCTATGACCGTTGGGCTCCCATTTACGACATGGTTTTCGGCAAGGTGTTCACCACCGGCCGGGCCGAATCGATAGAGGCTGCCGAAAGGATTGGCGGGCGCGTGCTGGAAGTGGGCGTGGGCACCGGCATATCGCTTCCGCAATATAGCCGCGAAACCAAGCTGGTCGGCGTCGATATCGCCGATGCCATGCTCGACAAGGCGCGCGAGCGGAAGAAGAAGCTCGGGCTCGACAATGTCGAACAGATCGCGGTGATGGATGCTGAAGCGCTGACTTTCGCCGAAGAAAGCTTCGACGTGGTGGTGGCGCAATATGTCGTCACCGCCGTGCCCAACCCCGAAGCGGCGCTGGACGAATTCGCCCGCGTCGTGCGGCCGGGCGGCGAAATCATCATCACCACCCGCATCGGCGCCGGCAAGGGCCTGCGCGGCAATATCGAAAAAGCGCTGATGCCGATCACCAGCAAGCTTGGCTGGCGCACCGAATTTCCCTGGAGCCGCTACGAGGCATGGGCCGAAAGCAACGGCACCGTGGAACTCGCCGAACACCGCCCGCTGCCGCCGCTCGGGCACTTCTCGCTGGTGCGTTACCGGAAGAAGCCGGCCTGAGGGGGCCGTGGGATCGTATTAGGACGGAGAAAATAATGGGCCGTTTTCGCGAACATCTCGCTGAACAGCGCTGGGACGACCATCGCTATTACCATCACAGCCTGATCAATCAGAGCCTGCACTTCGTCAGCGCGGTGACTTTCGTCGTCGCCTACATCCTGGTGTGGAATTATCCGTGGCTGGCCGCGCTGCTGGCCTGGGGCGTTTCCATGACGACCCGCCAGGCCGGGCACTTCTTCTTCGAGCCCAAGGGCTACGACCACGTCAACCACGCTAGCCACGAATACAAGGAAGAGATCAAGGTCGGCTACAACCTTGCCCGCAAGGTGGTGCTGATGGGGCTGTGGGCGCTTTCGCCGATCCCGCTGCTGCTCGATCCAACCTTCTTCGGCCTGTTCGTGCCGCACACCAATGCGATCGAATTCCTCAAGCATCTCGGCGTAATCTGGCTGTTTCTCGGCATTGGCGGGCTGCTGTTCCGCACGGTGCAGCTATTCTTCATCCGCGATGTGGAGACGGGGCTGGTCTGGGCGACCAAGATCATCACCGATCCGTTCCACGACATGAAGCTCTATGCCAAGGCCCCGCCGCAAGTGCTGCGGGCGGCGCTCGCCTGGCGCCCGGCGACGCGGGGCTGAGTAGACGCTTCGATATATCTCGTCATTGCGAGGGACCGACAGGTCTCGAAGCAATCCAGGGCTGCTGAGGTCCGCCCTGGATTGCTTCGCTAAGCTCGCAATGACGAACAATTCAGGCGGACGTGGCCTTCCGATGCGCCCACATTTCGCGCAGCACCTTGCGGCGCAGGGCCTTGTTCTCCGTGCCTTCCTCCGCCCAGCACCAGCCGTCGCGCTCCATCGCGCGCGCCGCAGCGACATAGCGGTCCGCCACTTCGGCGAATTCCTCGTCGCCAAAGGCGAAGCTGAAGATGAAGCGCCCGGTGCCGATCCAGCCCAGCGCCAGCCCCTCGGCCCGGAGGTAATACTGGAATATCCAGTTATAGCGCGAAGGGACGGTGTAGTCCGTCGTCCAGACGGTGCCGAGATTGGCGACGCGTGGGCTCAGCCCCTCCGCTTCCAGCCTCGCATTGAGCGCGGCGGCGCGGGCATTCCAGAGTTCGTCCACGCCGTCATACAGCGCCTTGCCGGCGGGAGTTTCCATGTGCCGCAGGAAGGCATCCATCGCGCCCATCACATAGGGATGCGAATTGAAGGTGCCGCGCGCGAAGCAGATATCCGCCGGCCTGTCCTCGCGGTAGCGCTTCATCAGGTCGGCCCGGCCGCACAGCACGCCCACCGGCAGGCCGCCGCCCAGCGTCTTGCCGTAAGTCACCATGTCCGGCTGGACGTCGAAATATTCGCAGGCGCCGCGTGTGGCGAGGCGGAAGCCGGTGAAGACTTCGTCCACGATCAGCACCACACCGGCCTTCGTGCAAACCTCGCGCAGGCGCTTGAGCCAGGCCGTATAGGCTTCGCGATCGACCCCGGCGCGACGGCTGGAATCGACCAGCGCGCTGTCGCCCGGCGCGTTCTTGTTCGGGTGCATGGCCTGCAGCGGATTGACCAGCACGCAGGCGATATTCTTGCGCGTTGCCAATACCTTGAGCGTCTCCTCTCTCATATCGGCCAGCGTATAGGTGCTGTCCGCCGGGATCGGGTTGCCGATGCCTGGCTGCACATCGCCCCACCAGCCGTGATAGGCACCGGCAAAGCGCACCACATGGCTGCGTTTCGTGTGATAGCGCGCCAGCCGCACGGCCTGCATCACCGCCTCGGTTCCCGACATGTGAAAGCTGACTGCATCGAGGCCGCTAATGGCCTGCAAGCGCCGTACATTTGCCGCAGCCACCGGGTGCAGCCCGCCGAGCAGCGGGCCGAGATCCTTCACCGTCTCCGCGCCCTCGGCAATCAGCGCCTTGTAGGCATCGGTGCCGAGCAGGTTCACACCATAGGAGCCGGTGAGATCGTAAAACCGGTTGCCGTCGAGATCGGTCAGCATCACCCCGTCGGAGGCCTCGTAGAAGCTGCCCGAAGGCAGCGCCTCGCGCACCACGCGGCTGAACTGGAACGGGATGCGATAGCGGCCGGTGAAATCGATATCGGGGATCGCATCCTTCATCTCCGCGCTCAGCGCCGCCGTCTTCGGGAAGCGTTCGTGATACAGCGCGGAAAGCCGTTCGAACCCCGCCTCGCGCCGCGCCACCACATCGGCCGGCGCATCGTCGGCGCGGAAGAATTGCTGCCGATCGAATTCGTAGAACGGGATCATCGAGGCCATGCGTTTGGCCATGCGGACATGGCCGGAAAGGCCCTTCGCCTTGGCCCGCGACAATCGCAACCGCACCTGCGCCTTGCGCGCGGCCCAGCCCGCCACCGCCACGCCCGCGGCCCCGGCCAGCCAGCTTGCATCCGCCATAAATTCCCTTTCCCCTCGCAGCGAAAGCCTGCCGCATGAGTTTGCGTGCCTCCCTTCGGACAGTTTTTGGTCAAGAGAATGTCAATTTCCTGCTGACCAACCGCATCCCGCGCCATGCGCTGACGCGCTTCATGGGCTGGTTCAGCAAGATCGAACTGGCGCCGGTCCGCGCGGCCTCCATCGGCGCGTGGAAGCTGTTCTGCGATGTCGACATGCGCGACGCGAAGCCGGCGAAATATCGAAGCCTGCATGATGCCTTCATTCGCGAGCTGCGCCCCGGCGCCCGCGCGGTCGATCCCGATCCCTCGGTGATCGCCTCCCCTTCAGACGCCATCGTCGGCGCGTTCGGCCGGATCGAGGAAGGCACGGCCTTGCAGGTGAAAGGCTTCCCTTACCCCATCGCCGACCTGCTCGGTTCGGAGGAAGATGCGGCCGCCTTCCGCAATGGCTGGTATGTCACTTTGCGGCTGACGGCGGGCATGTATCACCGCTTCCATGCCCCGCATGACCTGACCGTGGAACGGCTGCGTTATATCTCGGGCGATACCTGGAACGTGAACCCGATCGCGCTGAAGCGGGTCGAGCGGCTGTTCTGCAAGAATGAGCGCGCGCCGATCACCGTCCGGCTCGACGCCGATGCCAGCCGCCTGGTGCTGGTCCCCGTCGCCGCCGTGCTGGTGGCGAGCATCCGCCTGCCCTGGCTCGATGCGGAGGCCAATGTCCGTTCCGGCGGCGAACGGGTGGAGCGCTGCAGCACCCATTTCGCCAAGGGCGAGGAGATGGGCTGGTTCGAACACGGCTCCACCATCGTCGTGATCGCCCCGCCCGGGCACCGCCCCGCCGAATCGCTCGCGGAAGGGCGGCAAATCCGCATGGGCGAACAGCTTTTGCGGATCGACGAACAGCAGACTCCCTAGCTACCATCCCGCGCAACACGTGCTAAGGGGATAGGATGACACAATATATCCCCGGCCAGCAGCTGCGCCGCCTCCTCGCCGCTAGCGTCACCTTCGCCGCTCCCTTCGCCCTCGCCGCCTGCGCCACCGCACCGGCCGGGCCCGTCGCCGAAGCCGCCCCTGCCCCCGCCGCCCCGGCCCCGGTCGAGCCTGCGCCGCTCTCCGAGCTCGTCTCGCAGGTCGATATTCCCTACGAGACCTTCACCCTGCCCAACGGGCTGACCACGATCGTCCATACCGATCGCAAGAGCCCGGTGGTGGGCGTCACCATCTATTACCGCGTCGGATCGAAGAGCGAGCCGCGCGGGCGCACCGGCTTCGCCCACCTGTTCGAGCACCTGATGTTCGGCGGCAGCGAGAACGTGCCCAATTTCGACATCCCGCTGGAAGCGGCAGGTTCGACCAGCACCAATGGTTCGACCTGGTACGACCGCACCAATTACGTCGAAACCGTGCCGACCGGCGCGCTCGACCTCGCCTTGTTCATGGAAAGCGACCGCATGGGCCATTTGCTCGGCGCGGTCACGCAGGACAAGCTCGATAAGCAGCGCGGCGTGGTCCAGAACGAGAAGCGGCAGGGCGACAACCAGCCCTATGGCCTGGTGGAATACAAGATCGGCGATGCGCTGCTGCCGATCGGCCACCCCTATCGCCACTCCACCATCGGCTCGATGGCCGATCTCGACGCCGCGAGCATCGCCGATGTGCGCAACTGGTTCATCGACCATTACGGGCCCAACAATGTCGTGCTGGTGCTGGCCGGCGATATCGACGCGGCGACCGCGCGGCCCAAGGTTGAACACTGGTTCGGCGATATCCCGCGCGGCCCGGATGTGGAGCTGAAGCCCGCCATGCCGCTGGCGCTGGACGCCCCGGTGCGCGAGACGATGACCGACCAGGTGCCCGTCACGCGCATCTATCGCGCTTGGACGGGCCCAGCGCTCACCGATCCCGATGCCGTGCCGGTGGCCGCCGGCATGTATGTGCTGGGCGGCCTCGCCAGTTCGCGGCTCGACAATGCGCTGGTGCGCGGCGACGAGTTGGCGGTGAGCGTCAGCGCCGGCGCCGAACAGCATGAACAGCTCAGCTTCCTGCAGATCCAGATGGACGTGAAGCCCGGCGTCGATGCCGCCATGGCCGAAGCGCGCTTCAACCAGGTGATCGACGATCTGGTGCAGAACGGCCCGACCGAAGACGAGCTGAAGCGCGCGGCGACCGAGATCGTCTCTTCGCAGATCGGCGCGCTGGAACTGGTCGGCGGCTTCTCCGGCAAGGGTGCGACGCTGGCCGAAGGCAAGCTCTATGCCGGCGATCCGGCGCATTACAAGGCGGAGCTGGAAGAGCTGGCCAGCCTGACGCCGGAGGAAGTGAAGGCGGCGTTGCAACGCTGGCTGACCCGCCCCGCCTATACGCTGCAGGTCGTCCCCGGCGAACGCACCGAGGATGGCGCGACGCTGGGCGGCTGGGGCGATGAGGACAAAGTCGCGCCGCCCGCGCCCGATGCGAAAAAGCCCGCCCCGCCGCTCGCCGAAGGGCCCAAGCGCGAATTCCCGCCGGTCGCCCCGGTCGGCAAGCTGACTTTCCCGGCGGTCGAACATGCGACCCTGTCCAACGGCATCGAGGTTTCACTGGCCCGCCGCACGGCGATCCCCAAGGTTTCGATGGCGATCACCTTCGATGCCGGAACGGCGGCCGATGGCGGCGCCAAGGCCGGCACGCAATCGCTGATGATGTCGCTGCTGGATGAAGGCACCACCACGCGCAACGCCGAAGAAATCGCGATCGAGCAGGAACGGCTCGGCGCCTCCATCGGCACCGGCGCGGCCACCGATACCAGCTCCGTCTCGATGACGGCGCTCACCGCCAACCTCGTCCCCTCGCTCGAACTGATGGCCGACCTGGTGCGCAATCCGGCCTTCGCGCCCGAAGAGGTGGAACGGGTGAAGAGCCAGCGGCTGGCGGCGATCGCCCAGCAGCAGGCCTCGCCGCTCGGCCTCGCCCGCCGCGCGCTCGGCCCGCTGATCTATGGCGATACGCATCCCTATGGCTCGGTCGGCGCCGCCGGCGAACCGGCCGTGATCGAAGCGCTGACGCCGGCCGTTTTGGCGCAGGAGCACGATAGCTGGCTGCGCCCCGACAATGCCCGCATCACCGCCGTGGGCGATGTGACGATGGACGAATTGCTGCCCGCGCTGGAGAAGGCCTTCGGCGACTGGCAGGCCCCGGCGACGGCCAAGCCCACCAAGGACTTCGCCGTGCCCGTGCCGCCGCCCAGCCCCCGGCTGGTGGTGATCGACCGGCCCAACAGCCCGCAAAGTGTGCTACTGTTCGGCCGTGTGCTGCCGCTGCTCGGCACCGATAAGGGGCAGGAAGCGCTCGATCTCGCCAACCAGGTGATCGGCGGCGGCTTCCTCTCGCGGCTCAACAGCGATCTGCGCGAGGAGAAGGGCTGGACCTACGGCATCAGCAGCGGCGTTTCCGGCGTCACCGGGCCGCGCGCCTTCACCGTCATCACCCCGGTGCAGACCGACCGCACGGCGGATTCGATCAAGCTGATCCTCAAGGACATGGAGGAATTCCCGGCCGAGAAGGGCGTGGACGACACCGAACTGCAGCGCGTGACCGACGGCAATATCCGCAGCCTGCCCAACAGCTTCCAGACCAATGGCCAGGTGCTGGGCGCGCTGCTGGAGAACCAGGATCTCGGCCGGCCGGACGATTACTACGTCAACCTGCCCGACATCTATCGCAGCATCGATGCCGAGCAGATCGACACGGCGGCGGCGGAATATCTCCAGCCCGAACGCATGGTGATCGTGGTCGTCGGCGACCGCAGCCAGATCGACGACCAGCTCAAGACGCTGAATATGCCGATCGAATATATGGAGGCGTCGGAGCTTTAGGGCCCGGCGCAAGCGCCCCCTTTCGTCATTGCGAGGAGGCAACGTCGACGAAGCAATTCAGGGCTGAGCAGCGCCGCCCTGGATTGCCGCGCCCGCTTCGCGGGCTCGCAATGACGAATGAAGGGCGGTTTACCCTCCGCCCCGGCCGCCTCAGCCGATCTTCCCTCGCAGCGCCTGATAGGCCGCCGCCGTCACCGTATTGGCGAGATTGAGCGAGCGGATATGGTCCGATCGCATCGGCAGGTGAAACATCCGATGCGCCAGCGGGCCGGTGATGCTCTCCGGCAGGCCCTTGGTCTCGCGCCCGAACACCAGATAGGCGTCTTCGGGATAGTCGGGCTCGTAGAAGCTGTGCTGCGCATATTCCTCGAACAGGAACAATTGCTCCTCGCCCGGCGCGCGCTCCGCCAGGAATGCGTCCCAACTGGCGAATTCCACCAGCCGCACATGCGGCCAGTAATCGAGCCCCGAGCGTTTCACCCGCTTGTCCGAGAGGTCGAAGCCGAGCGGATGGATCAGCACCAGCTCCAGATCGAGCGCCACGCAGGTCCGCCCGACAGCGCCGGTATTGCCGGGAATCTCCGGGTGAACGAGGACGATGGAGAGGCCTTGGATCATAAAACCGGAGCCCCTCAATTAAACTTGAAGCGCGTATCCGGTGTAATCTGCTCGGATCGGATCTGGCGCCCCTTACTCTCTGGGATAGCGCTTCCAGCCAAGAGACGCGAAAAGCTGCGCCACCAGTCGCTCTCACGGTTGCGCGCGCCCTTTCCCGCTAAATGCGCGACATTGCGGATTGAAACCGCTCTCGCCAGGGAGCCGAGCGTCTCCCATTCGCCCTGCCAAATCCCCGGACTGAAGCGGGCAATCGGAACGACAAGCGCCCAGGCAAGCCACCCCCAACTCCAACCAGCGACCATTAGCCCGATGCCACCAAGCACGACCAGGAGCATCGCCGCACAGCTTGCCCCGTCCAAGACCAGAGGCGGCGTTTCGAGATCGGCAGACTCTTTCAAGAATAGCTTTACGCGGCGCGGTGAGGACATGCCCCGGCCGATAAGTGCTGTCCGCGGAGTTGCGTTGTTCGGCAGGCCGAGTTCGCGGAGCGTGCGGCGCAGGATGAAGAATACCATCGCCGTATCGCAGCGATCTCCAGCCCCGTCCGGTTCGCGTATCTTGCGGATTTCCACGAACAGATCGCCAGCGGTGCGGATGTGCCGCAGATCATTAGGCAGACTGACGCCGAAGGAGCGCTCGATCTCTTTCAGAACCTCGTTGAGATCATCATCGTCGATCAGAATCTCGTCGAGATGTTCTGCCATTCCAAGCGTCCCTACCCCAGCTTCTGCTTAAGGATCTCGTTCACCACCTGCGGGTTGGCCTTGCCCTGCATGGCCTTCATCGTCTGGCCGACGAAGAAGCCGAACAGCTTGTCCTTGCCGCCGCGATATTCCTCGAGCTTGTCGGGATTCGCCGTGAGGACCTCGTCGATCTTGGCTTCGATCGCGCCGGTGTCGCTTTCCTGCTTCAGCCCCTCGCGCTCGACGATGGCTTCCGCGCCGTCGCCGGTTTCGAGCATGATCTCCAGCACCTGCTTGGCGATGCTGCCCGAGATCGTGCCCTTGCCGATCAGCGCCAGCAATTCGGCGCCCCCTTCGGGCGTGACCGGCGAATCATCGAGGCTGTGCCCGGCCTTGTTGAGCGCGCCGAAGAATTCGGAAATCAGCCAGTTGGCGGCCTGCTTGGCGACATCGGCGGGCTGCTTGCCCTGCGCCGTGGCGGTTTCGCCCAGCAGCAGCTCGAACCAGCGCGCGGTCTCGACCTCGGCCGTCAGCACCTGTGCGTTATAGGACGACAGGCCGAGCTGGTCCTCATAGCGGCGGCGCTTGGCATCGGGCAGTTCGGGCAGGCTTTCGCGGCATTCGTCGAGGAACTGGTCGTCCAGTTCCAGCGGCAGCAGGTCCGGATCGGGGAAATAGCGGTAATCATGCGCGTCTTCCTTGCTGCGCATGCTCCGCGTGGTGCCGGTGTTCGGATCGAACAGGCGCGTTTCCTGCACGATGGCGCCGCCATTCTCCAGCACATCGACCTGGCGGTTCGCCTCATGCTCGATCGTCTGCATCACGAAGCGCACCGAATTGACGTTCTTCGTCTCGGTGCGCGTGCCGAATTCCTCGCCCGGGCGACGCACGGAAACGTTCACGTCGGCGCGCATGGAGCCTTCTTCCATGTTCCCGTCGCAGGACCCGACATAGCGCAGGATAGAGCGCAGCTTGCGGACATAGGCCCCGGCTTCCGCCGGGCTGCGCATGTCCGGGCGGCTGACGATTTCCATCAGCGCCACGCCCGAGCGGTTCAAATCGACATAGGACATGGTCGGGTGCTGGTCATGCATCAGCTTGCCCGCATCCTGTTCGACATGGATGCGCTCGATGCCGATCACCTTTTCTTCCGGGATGCCGGCCTTCTCGTCCGCCTCGATCGTCAGCGAGCCTTCGCCGACCAGCGGGTGGTAGAGCTGGCTGATCTGATAGCCCTGCGGCAGATCGGCATAGAAGTAGTTCTTGCGGTCGAACCGGCTCCATTTGTTGATCTGCGCCTCGATCGCCATGCCCGTTCGCACGGCCTGGCGGATGCATTCGCGGTTCGGCACGGGCAGCATGCCCGGCATCGCCGCATCGACGAGGGAGACCTGGCTGTTCGGCTCCGCCCCGAAGGCGGTGGATGCGCCCGAGAACAGCTTGGCCTTGCTGGTGACCTGCGCATGGACCTCGAGGCCGATCACGACCTCCCATTCGCCCGTTGCGCCCTGGATGCGGTAGGTGCTCATTTCATATCTCGCCATTTTGAGCCGTGCTTCTCGCGCCACTCGGCCTCTTCGCGCTTTCTCCGATTTTTATCAGTATAATCGGACGGGAAATAGCCGATGCCAAAGGAGTTGATGAAGTTGATTGCAGCCTCCACGAGAGGCCCGATCCCACTCACCACCACTTCTCCGGCTTCGCCGTAAACCCGGCGCGCTGTTCGATCGCCAAACCGGCATTGAGCACTTCCTGCTCTTCGAAAGCGCGGCCGATCAGCTGCAAGCCGAGCGGCAGGCCATGCGAGTTCAGCCCGGCAGGCACGCTCATCGCCGGGAGCCCGGCCAGCGAAGCCGGCACGGCGAACACGTCGTTGAGATACATGGCCAGCGGATCGTCGCTCTTGTCGCCCAGCCCGAAGCTGGCGGTCGGCGTGGTCGGGGCCAGCACCAGGTCGCATTGCGCCCAGGCCTTCTCGAAATCGCGCTGCACCAGCGTGCGCACCTTCATCGCCTGCGTGTAATAGGCGTCGTAGAAGCCCGCGCTCAGCACATAGGTGCCGATCAGGATGCGGCGCTTCACCTCGTCGCCGAAACCGGCCGAGCGGGTCGCCGCATACATGTCCTGCAGATTGGCGCCTTCGGGCAGTTCGCGCAGGCCATACCGCACGCCGTCATAGCGCGCGAGATTGCTGGAGGCTTCGGCCGGGGCGACGATGTAATAGGCCGGCAGCGCATATTTGGTGTGCGGCAAGCTGATATCGACCACTTCCGCGCCCGCATCCTTGAGCCAGGCGATGCCCTGGTCCCAGCTGGCGAGGATTTCCTCGTCCGTGCCGTCCATCCGGTATTCGTGCGGAATGCCGATCTTCTTGCCGCGCAGATCCGCGTCGAGCATTTCGGACCAGTTGGGCACGGGCAGGTCGAGGCTGGTCGAATCCTTCGGATCGAAGCCCGCCATCGCTTCCAGCATGATCGCGCAATCTTCCACGCTGCGGGCCATCGGCCCGGCCTGGTCGAGCGAGCTGGCGAAAGCGACGATGCCCCAGCGGCTGCAGCGGCCATAGGTCGGCTTGATGCCGCAAATGCCGGTGAAGGCGGCGGGCTGGCGGATCGATCCGCCCGTATCCGTGCCGGTAGCCGCCGGGGCCAGCCGCGCGGAGACCGCTGCGCTGGAACCGCCCGAGGAGCCGCCCGGAGCGAGGTCTGCATTGCCGCCGTCGCTGCGGCGCCAGGGGCTGATCACATTGCCGAAATAGCTCGTCTCGTTGGAGGAGCCCATCGCGAACTGATCGAGATTGAGCTTGCCGAGCATGCCCGCGCCCGCATCCCATAGCTTCTGGCTGACGGTGGATTCGTATTCGGGCGTGAAGCCTTCGAGGATGTGGCTGGCCGCCGTGGTCTGCACGCCGCGCGTGGCGAACAGGTCCTTCATGCCGATCGGCACGCCGGCCATCAGGCCCAGCGGCTTGCCCGCCGCCCGGTCCGCATCGACCGCATCGGCCGCTTCCAGCGCCTTTTCCGGCGTGGCGACGATGAAGGCGTTGAGCTCGCTGGCGGCGGCGACATTGGCGTTGAACGCCTCGGCCACTTCGCGCGCGGTGAAAGTGCCGGCGGCCACGCCATCGCGGATGGGCTTTACGCCGAGTTCGGTAAGGTCAGTCATGCTTTGGTCCGAAAAGTCGGCGCGCGTGCTTCGACAAGCTCAGCACGAGCGGAAATGGGAATGTATCGCACAAAGGCCCGCTCATCCTGAGCCCGTCGAAGGATGCGCGCGAAGGGCGCCATCACTCGATCACCTTCGGCACGCCGTAAAAGCCGTGTTCGGCAGCCGGCGCATTGGCCAGCACCTTGTCGCGTACGCCGCCGCCGGTCAGCGGATCGGCATCGATCACGTCGTCGCGCAGGCGCAATTGCTGCGGGATCACGGCGGTCATCGGCTCGACGCCGCTCGTATCGACCTCGCCAAGCTGTTCGACCCAGCCGAGGATCTGGTTGAATTCGGGCGCCATCCGGTCGAGCGCTTCCTCGCTCATTTCGATGCGCGCCAGTGAGGCGATTTTCGCCACGGTTTCTCGTGTCACGGACATGGCAGCGCGTTAGCCGCGCGCCCGGCGCGCTTCAAGCAAGAGCTTTACCGGCAGGCCCCGTCATTTTCGCTTTCATCATTGCCGCGCTCAGTCGAGCGGTTCGCCCACCGGCTTGCCATCGACGAAGACGTAGCGCTTCTCGACCGTGCGGATTTCCACCGTGGAATCGTCTTTCAGTTCCGGGGGCGTGGGGGCAACACGGGGAGGCATGGGAATGGTCGGAATGTCCCTTTCGCCCTCCTTCACCGGGAGAGCCAGCTTGGCCATGCTGCTCCCCTGCACCAGCGCGACCTGGCGCCTGCCATCCTCCGCCTTGCCGGCGTCCAGCGCCACACAGCGTTCCAGGCAGTTCCACGGATTGGCCTGCAGATAGGCGAGGACGAGCTGGCGCAGTTCCGGATCGTCGGGCTGGACCGCAAGGTCGAAATCCTCGTCGCGCCGGATAGGCCGGTCGATGCCATAGATCCGCTTTTCCTGCTGCAGCGCCACTTCGGCGAATTCGGCCGCATCGCTGCTGCCCTGCGCCAGCACTTCCAGCGCCCGCTTGCCCGGCTCGCCGAATTCCCAGCGCAAGGCGGCATAGTCGAAATCCGCAGGCTTCACCTTTCCCGATTCGAGCCGGGCAAGCTGGTTGCGGGTGGAGATGGCGCCGAAATCGAGCACCGGCAGGGCCAGCAGCAGCGCCAGCGCGCAGACACCGAGCGAGAGGTGGAAATTCGCCTCGCGCAGTTTCGCGGCCCAGCCCGCGTTGCCGCCCCGCGCCAGCGCGACCCAATATCCCACGCCGAAAGCGCAGGCGACGACGATCGCCACGAGGCCCCATAGCCGCTCCGGCGAAAGGCCGTGCTGGGCAAGGCGCAGCCCCATGGAGACGGCGGCGAATATCGCCAGCGGCAGGATCACCACGGCCAGCACCAAAGCGGCGATGCGCATGATGCGCGAGCGCGACATACCTTCGCCCTCGTCGCGGATGATCGCGCAGGTCAGCACGAAGGCTCCGGCGGCGCAGGCGAGCAGCACGGGCGTGGCGCTGCGGGTCGCTTCCCACAGCACGTCCGGCCCGGACACCGCCGTCGCCAGCAGGAAGATCGCCAGCCCCGCCGCCACCGGCACGGCCAGCAGCGAAAGCACCAGCAGCACCACCGACAGCAGCGTGCCCAGCACCTTCACCTGGTTGCGCAGCACGCCGAAGGCCGCGCCGCAGGCGATCCCGCTGAAAGTCCAGCCGAACCAGCCTTCATCCATCAGATCGCGCAGCAGGTCGATCTTGAGCAGGTGGAACAGCTCGGACAGCACCGCCAGCACGATCCAGGAAAGGCCGGTGAAAGCCAGCGCGCCCGCCGCGCTGATCGCGTCGGTCCAGACGTGGTAATGGATATCGGCATAGGGCGTGGCGAGGCGCTTCTGCACGAAGCCCGCCTGGAACAGCGGCAGCGCCAGCACGCTGGCCAGCACGGCGGCGGCATAGCCGAATTCCTCGTCCGGCAGGCTCTCGCCATAGCGCACGGCGCGCCAGGCGAGCCCGGCCATGACCAGGCCGATCACCAGCGCGAAGATCGCCGGCGCCTTCCACCGCCCCGACTCCAGCGTGAAGGCGGCGGCGATCGAGGCGAAGAACAGGAAGGCGGCCACGGCGATGCGCCAGGGCACATCGTCATGCCCATGCGTCGCCAGCCAGATCAGCAGCCCGGCACATCCGAACAGCCCGGCCAGAAGCCATGGCCGCAGAGGCCAATCCGAAAGAACGGTGGAAGATCCTTCATCCACCACGCGGCAAACCTTAACGGATCGCCGGCGGCAGGTCGGTGGTCGGAGGCGGCATCTGCTGCATCATCTGCTGCATGGTCGCCGCGCGCTTGTTGGCATCGTCCACCGACATGAAATCGACCAGTTCGATCTCGAAGGTCAGGTCCGCATTGGGCGGGATCTTCGAATTCGGCGGCGGATTGGGGCCATAGGCCAGCGAGCCGGGGATCTTGGCGATATACTTGCCGCCGCGCTGCATCTTCATCAGCGCCTCGCGGAAGCCGGGGACTACGCCGGACAGTTCCAGCGGCTGCCCTTCGGGGAGGATGCCCGGGATCGGCCAGCCGCCTTCCTGCGACTTGTCGAACACGGTGCCGTCATCCAGCTTGCCGGTGTAGCGCAGGAACACGATGTCGTCCGCCGCCGGATGGCCGCCGCGGCCTGGGCTGACTTCCTCCACCGTGACGCCGACGGGCATCATCGCCCAGGCGACGCCGCCCGCGATCAGGATCGCCACGATGATTCCCAGCCAGAGCTTGGTCAGCGACCCCTTGGCTATCGGCTGCAGCGGAACGCGGGTGACTTCGGCCATCGAATACCTGTCCTGAAACAAAAAGGGCGCGGATTGATCCGCGCCCCCTTTGGCTTATCGGCCAGCTCGTTACAAGCGTGGCGACCGGCTGAGTCTAACTTAACGGGCGCCGTCGCGCTCGGCGCGCTTGCGCTCCAGCTTGCGGGCGCGGCGCACGGCAGCGGCCTTCTCGCGAGCGCGCTTCTCGCTCGGCTTCTCATAGTGGCGGCGCAGCTTCATTTCGCGATAGACGCCTTCCCGCTGCAGCTTCTTCTTGAGCGCGCGCAGGGCCTGCTCGACATTGTTATCGCGAACCATGATCTGCATAAAACCAAGCCACCTTTTCTAATTCAATGACGGGAGAGCCCGCGTGAGATCGGCGCGGGTTGCACCATATGTGTAACCAATGAAAAAAGTGCCGAATCCGTTCCGGATCGGCCGTAACCGGCGCGCCAATAAGGGAATCGGGAGCGAAAGGCAAGGATAACCGGCCTCACGGCCCTGCAACCGCCCTTTGCCGGCCGGACGACGATCCCCTTCCAACTCCGGCCATCGCCCGCTAAGCCCCCGCGGATGAACATGCCCACCCCCTTCTTCGCCTCGCTGCTCGTCGCCATCGGCGGCGGAATCGGCGCGGTGCTGCGCTATAATCTCGGCCGCCTGATGACCCACTGGCTCGGCGCGGCCACGGTCAGCGCCTTTCCCTGGGCCACGCTGGCGGCCAATGTCATCGGTTCGATGGCGATGGGCGTGCTGGCCGGCTTCCTCGCGCGCCACGGCCAGGGCGGCGAACAGGCGCGGCTGCTGCTGGGCGTCGGCATGCTGGGCGGCTTCACCACCTTTTCCAGCTTCAGCCTCGAAATGATGCTGCTGATCGAACGCGGCCAGGGCGGGCAGGCCTTCATCTATGGCGCCGTGTCGGTGCTGGCCGGGCTCAGCGCGCTTTATATCGGCCTGATCGCGATGCGGATCGCCGGGTGAGCGACCAGGTTCGCCAGTTTACGGTCGCGCCCGACGATGACGGGATCCGGCTCGATCGCTGGTTCAAGCGGCACCTGCCGCAGATCGGCTTCGGCATGGTCTCCAAATGGGCGCGCACCGGGCAGGTGCGCGTGGACGGCAAGCGCGCCAAGCCGGAGGACCGGCTCAGCGCCGGGCAAGTGCTGCGCGTCCCGCCGGGCGGCGAGACAAGCGGCAAGCCGGCCCGCAAGCAGCGCGAACTGAGCGAGGAGGAAATCGCCCAGGCCGAGGCCATGCTGATCCGGCGGACGGACAGCGCGCTTGTGCTCAACAAGCCGCCGGGCCTCGCCACGCAGGGCGGCACCAAGACCACGCGCCATGTGGACGGGCTGCTCGATGCCTATGCCGGGGAGGACGAACCGCGCCCGCGCCTCGTCCACCGGCTCGACAAGGATACCAGCGGCGTGCTGCTGGTGGCGCGCACGCCGGGCAGCGCGGCCTATTTCTCCAAGCGATTCTCCGGCCGATCGGCCAAGAAGATCTATTGGGCGCTGGTGGTCGGCGTGCCGGAAATCTTCGAAGGCACGGTGGACGCCCCGCTGGCCAAGCAGCCCGGATCGGGCGGCGAGAAGATGCATGTGGACGAGGAGAACGGCCAGCCGGCCAAGACGCTCTACCGCGTGGTCGAACGCGCGGGGAACAGCACCGCATGGGTCGAATTGCAGCCGCTGACCGGACGCACCCACCAGCTGCGCGCGCATATGGCTGCGATCGGCCATCCGATCGTGGGCGACGGCAAATATGGCGGGCAGGACGCTTTCCTCACCGGCAGCATCAGCCGCAAGATGCACCTCCATGCGCGCCGCCTGATCATCGACCAGCCGGGCGGCGGCAAGCTGGACGTGACGGCCGAACTGCCCGAACACTTCGCCGCCAGCATGGAACAGCTCGGTTTCGACGAGAAGGCCAGCAAGGCCGCGCCGGTTGTGAAGCCGCCGCCCGAACGCACGCCCGCACAGAAGAAGCAGGCCGCCCGCCAGCACGCCAAGCAATATCGCAAGGGCCGCCGGGGCGAGCGCCGCTCGCGCGGCCCGGCCCCGGCGAAGAAGGGCGGCAAGTGACCACCCGCCTCGCCGTCTTCGACTGCGACGGGACATTGAGCGACGGGCAGGCGGCGGTCTGCACGGCGATGGACGTGGCCTTTGCCGAAGCCGGCCTGCCCGCGCCCGACCGGCACAAGGTGCGCCGCATCGTCGGGCTGAGCCTGCCGCATGCGATCGCCCAGCTTGCGCCCGATGCCGCGCCGGATGTGCAGATGGCGGCCGTGCAGGCCTACAAGCATTCCTTCCGCAGCGCGCGGCTGGACGGATCGCTGCACGAACCGCTGTTCGATGGGATCGAGGAACTGCTCGGCCAGTTGCACCAGGCCGGCTGGGTGCTCGGCGTCGCCACCGGCAAGTCAGACCGCGGATTGCAGGCGACGCTCGCCACGCATGGCCTCTCGGGCCTGTTCTCCACGCTGCAAACGGCCGACCGCCATCCCTCCAAGCCGCATCCCGCCATGCTGGAACAGGCGATGGAAGAGGCGCTGGCGCAGCCCGCCTCCACGGTGATGATCGGCGACACCGCCTATGACATCGAAATGGCGCGCAGCGCGGGCACGCGCGCGCTCGGCGTCGCCTGGGGCTATCACGAGCCGGCCGAATTGCTGGCCGCCGGGGCCGAAGCCGTCGCCGGATCGCCGGCCGAACTCGGGGAGATGCTGCATGGCTGATCCGGTCAGCGACGAGACCGCCCGCAATCGCTGGCTGGTGATCAACCTGCTGCGCGTGGGCGGCGTGGTGATGGTCGTGTTCGGCCTGCTGATCGCCAATGCGACGATCGAACTGCCTGCCGTCGCGGGCTACGTGCTGATCGCGCTGGGCCTGCTCGACACCTTCCTCGTCCCGCAATTCCTCGCCCGCAAATGGCGCAGCCTGGACCGATGAAGCGCTTCTGGAAAGAGGTTGCCGTCGCGGAGGCCGAGCCCGGCTTCCGGGTGACGCTGGACGGGCGCCCGATCCGCACGCAGGGCGGCGCGGCGCAGATCGTGCCGAGCCGCGCGCTGGCCGAAGCCTTGGCCGAGGAATGGCGCGCGCAGGGCGAGGAGATCGACGCCAGCGCTTTCGTGCTGCGCGACCTCACCGATTTCGCGATCGACAAGGTCGCGCCGGACGTGGCGGGCACCGTCAGCGCGCTGATGCCTTTCGCCGAGACCGACACGCTGTGCTACCGCGCCGATCCGGACGAGCCGCTGTTCCGCCGGCAGGAGGAATTGTGGGAGCCGCTGCTGGCTGCCAGCGAAGCGCGCCACGGCATCCGCCTGGAACGCGCGAGCGGCGTGATCCACCGCAAGCAGCCCGAGCAATCGCTGCGCAAGCTGGCCGCGCATCTGGAAGGGCAGGACGCGTTCGCGCTCGCCGCCCTGCGCACCGTGGCCCCGCTCACCGCCTCGCTCACGGTCGCGCTCGCCGCGCTGGACGATGGCGCCGATCCGCAAGCCTTGTTCGCCGCCGCCAATGCCGAGGAGGACTGGCAGGCCGAACTATGGGGCTGGGACCTGCAAGCCGAACACGACCGCGCCGCACGGCTGGCCGCCTTCGAGGCGGCGGCACGCTTCGCGCTACTGGCGCGGGACTAGATTAGCCGACCCACTCCGCGACCTGTGCCGCCACGTCGTTGGCCGCCTGGTTGAGCGCCGGGCCCACCGATGCCGCGTCGGCGGATATGCCCGGCACCACGCTTTCGAAGCGGCGGGTCAGCACCTGGCCGTCCGGCTTGCGCAGGACCGCGTCGTAACGCACCACCACGCTGCTGCTCGGCACGTCATAGCCCATTTCGACGAGCTGGCCCGAAAGCTGGGTTGCCGCCGCATATTGCAGGTCGCCGCCGCCGACCACCAGCCGCTTGCCGCCGGCACGGATCGTTTCCGAGAGCAGGCGCTGGAACAGCTTGGTCGGCTTGTCCACCCACACCGCATCCTTGAGATAGGCGAGGCTGGAAGGGTCGATCTGCACCGGCACGCGGGTGACGTTGAGCCGCTGCGTGGCCGAGGGTTCGAGCACGGAGAGCGCCGCGCTCATCTCGCCATCCACGGCCGCGCCGCCGGGGGCGATGCTCGCCGGGGTCAGCGTGAACAGCCGTTCGGGCGGGTCCTTGCCGAAGCTCACGCAGCCGGACAGCGCCAGCGCCGCCGCCAGCATCACGGGAAGCCTTGCGAAAGTGGTCATGCGCCGCTGTCCCTTCATGCTCACGGTTTGTAATCGGGCAGCTTGGTGCCGCCGACCACTGCGCCCGCTCCCTGGTTTTCGATCTTTTCGGTGATGCCGCGCAGCGCCTCGCTCGTGCGCCGCAGGTCGCGCAAGGTCGCCTCGGCCGCGGGCAGCGTCTTCTCGGAGAGGTCGCGCGCCGCCGGGCGGGCATCGGTGAGCGTGCCCTGCAGCGCATCGGCCGCGGCCTGCGCTGATTTCAGCGTCTTGCGCATTTCCTCGGCCAGGCTCGCCCCGTCCTTGTTGAGCAGGCTGTCGGTCGAACGCAGCGTGTCCTCGAAGGCGGCGAGCGTCTTGGTCGATTGCGCCAGCGTGCCCTGCAATTCGGCCAGCGTCTCGCGCACTTGCGGAGTCGTATCGGCGAGCTGCGCGGTCAGCCGGTCGGTATTGGCGAGGATGCCGGTGATGGATTTCTGGTTATCGTCCGACAGCAGGCGAGAAAGCCGGTCGGTCAGCGTGGCCAGCCGTTCCAGCAGCAGCGGCGCGCTGGCGAGGATTTCGCCGACCACGCCCGGCGTCGCGGGAATCACCGGCACGCCTTCCGGCCCCGGCTCGGTGATCGGCGGCGCGCCGCGCACCGCCCCGCCCAGCGAGACGTTGGAAACGCCGGTGAAGCTGGCCGAGATGGAGGCGGTGGTGCCCTGCAGGATGGGGATTTCCTTGCGCAGCGACACGCGCACGCGCACGAATTCCGGGTCCTGCCGCCACAGCTCGATCTGCGTCACCTGCCCGGCCGGCACGCCCTGGAAGGTGACTTCCGATCCGTTGGCGAGGCCGCCGACCGATTGTTCGAAGAAAATATCGTATTCCTTCTGGTCCCGCGAGCCGAGCCCGGCGAGCCAGACGAAGAAAGCCGCCAGCGAGGCCAGCAGCAACAGGGTCACCAGACCGACCCAAACGTGGTTTGCCCGCGTTTCCATGTGGCTGCCCTATGCCCCCCCGTCCGCGTCCTTGTCCACGGCTTTCCCGCGCTGGGCGCTGTGCAGCGCGGCGCGGGCCCGCGGGCCGTTGAAATATTCCTGGATCCACGGATGGTCCGTTTCGAGCAGTTCGGGGATCGTCCCAACCGCGATAACGCGCTTGTCGGCGATCACCGCCACCCGGTCGCAAATCGCATAAAGCGTGTCGAGATCGTGGGTGATCAGGAACACGGTGAGATCCAGCGTATCGGCCAGTTCGCGCGTCAATTCGTCGAACTTGGCGGCGCCGATCGGGTCCAGCCCGGCGGTCGGCTCGTCGAGGAACAGCACTTCGGGATCGAGCGCCAGCGCCCGGGCGAGGCCGGCGCGCTTGCGCATCCCGCCCGAAAGCTCCGAGGGATATTTGTTGGTCGCGTCTTCGGGCAGGCCGGTCATCACCACCTTGTAACGCGCGATCTCGTCGATCAGTTCATGCGCCAGCTCGGGATAATATTGCTTGATCGGCACTTCGACGTTCTCGGCGACGGTCAGCGTCGAAAACAGCGCGCCGCCCTGGAACAGCACGCCCCAGCGCCGGCGTACGCCGATCTGCTCGTCCGGCGGCGAAGCGGTGATATCGTGGCCGAACACCTCGATGCGCCCCTCATCCGGGCGCTGGAGGCCGATGATCGAGCGCATCAGCACCGATTTGCCGCTGCCCGATCCGCCGACCACGCCGAGAATCTCGCCGCGCCGGACGCTGAGCGAAAGATCCTCATGCACCACCTGATCGCCGAAGGAATTGCGCAGCCCTTCGATGACGATCGGATATTCGCCCGAATACTGCGCAGGCTCGATACCGTCTTCGGTCTCGGCCCCGTTCTCGGCCTCGATGGCTTCCTCCTCGCTCATCCCCAGCCGATCTCGGTGAAGAACACCGCGAAAAAGGCATCGAGCACGATGACCATGAAGATCGCCTGCACCACCGCCTTGGTCGTCCGCAGGCCCACTTCCTCGGCATTGCCGGAAACCTGCATGCCTTGGTAGCAGCCGGCCAACGCCACGATCAGGCCGAAGACCGGCGCCTTGGCCACGCCGACATAGAGATCGTAAAGCGGCACCACCTCCTTGATCCGCGCAAGGAAGGTCAGGAACGGAATGCCCAGCGTGAGGTCGGAAATCACCGCGCCGCCGATGATAGCCACGACCGCGGAGAAGAATCCCAGCAAGGGCATCATGAAAGCGGCGGCGAGGATGCGCGGCAGGACCAGCGCCTCCATCGGGGAGACGCCGATCGTGCGCATCGCGTCGATCTCCTCGGTCAGCTTCATCGTGCCGATCTGCGCCGCGAAGGCGGAGCCGGACCGGCCGGCGACCATGATCGCCGTCATCAGCACGCCGAGCTCGCGCATGGAAATGCGGCCGACCAGGTTCACCGTCAGCGTCTCGGCGCCGAACTGGGCGAGTTGCACCGCGCCCTGCTGCGCGATGACGATGCCGATCAGGAAGCTCATCAGGCCGATGATCGGCAGCGAGGTGACGCCGACCAGTTCCATCTGCCGCACCAGCGCGCGCATGCGGAAGCGGCGCGGATGGATGATCATCGACCCGATCGTCGAGACGATCGCGCCCAGGAACGCGACCACGCCGACCGTGCCGTAACCGAATTCGATGGTCTTTTCGCCGACATCCTCCAGCACGCGCGGGCCGACGGGCAGGCGCTCCGGCGAGATCGGGGCGCTGCTGGCCGCCTCGCGCACCGCGTTGAGCAGCGTCGTGGCCTGCTTGCTCGCCCCCATGATGTGGGAATCGTGCTGTTCGGCGAAGTGGCACACCAGCCAGGCGCCGACCGTGTCGATCGCATCGACCTCCGACATGTCGATGAACTGCACCGGCCCTTCAAGGGCGCGCAATTGCCGGTCGATCGTGGCCACGGTCGAGATCAGCAGCGGCCCTTCGAGCGCCACGGTCGTGCGGCCGCCGGCCTCCTGAACGCTGAAATCGGCCAATTCGCGCATGGCGGCAGGCTATGCGGGCAAAATGCGGGCGCGGCAAGCGTTGCCACTGCGAAAGGAGGCTGGCAAAGGCGCTTCCCACGATGACCAGCGAGCTTGCCAAGACATTCGACCCCGCCTCCATCGAGGCGAAATGGTACAAGCATTGGGAGGAAAGCGGCGCTTTCCGGCCCGAGCGGCCCGATGCCGAGCCCTTCACCATCGTGAACCCGCCGCCCAACGTCACCGGCAGCCTGCATATCGGCCATGCGCTGGACAACACGTTGCAGGATATCGTGATCCGTTACGAGCGGCTGCGCGGCAAGGATGCGCTATGGGTGGTCGGCACCGACCATGCCGGCATCGCCACGCAGATGGTGGTGGAGCGCGAGCTGGAGAAATCGCAGGACAAGCGCACCAATTACACGCGCGAACAGTTCATCGAGAAAGTCTGGGAGTGGAAAGAAGAGAGCGGCGGCACGATCACCCGCCAGCTCCGCCGGCTGGGCTGTTCGATGGACTGGAGCCGCGAACAGTTCACCATGGACGAGCATTTCACGCGCGCCGTGGTGAAAGTGTTCGTCGATCTCCACAAGGAAGGCCTGATCTACCGCGACAAGCGGCTGGTGAACTGGGACCCGAAGCTGAAGACCGCGATTTCCGACCTCGAAGTGGAAACGCGCGAGGTGAAGGGCGGCTTCTGGCACTTCAAATACCCGCTGGCCGACGGCGTGACGCTGGATAACGGACAGGACTATATCGAAGTCGCCACCACGCGGCCCGAAACCATGCTGGCCGACATGGCCGTGGCCGTCCACCCGGATGACGAGCGCTACAAGTCGGTCGTCGGCAAGGAAATCCTCCAGCCGATCACCGGGCGCCGCTTCAAGATTGTGGCCGACGAGCACGCCGATCCCGAGCTGGGCAGCGGCGCGGTGAAGATCACGCCGGGGCACGATTTCAACGACTTCGAAGTCGGCCGGCGCGCCGGCATCGCGGCGGGCGAAATGCTCAACATGCTCGATGCCGATGCCGCCGTGGTGCAGACGGCGGACGGGCTGGTGCCGGAAAAATATCTCGGCATGGACCGCTTCGATGCGCGCGAGGCCGTGGTCGCGGAGATGAAGGAACTCGGCTTCCTGATCCCGCATGTGACCAAAGACGATGAAGGCAACGAGACCGAGCACGACGCCGAACCGCGCGTGATCCAGACGCCTTTCGGCGATCGCGGCGGCGTGGTGATCGAACCCTGGCTGACCGACCAGTGGTATGTCGATGCCGAGACACTGGCGGGCCCGGCGATGGACGCCGTGCGGGGCGGCGATATCGAGATCGTGCCCAAAAGCTGGGAGAAGACCTTCTTCAACTGGATGGAGAACATCCAGCCCTGGTGCGTCAGCCGCCAGCTCTGGTGGGGGCACCGGATTCCGGCTTGGTATGGGCCTGTCGAGATTGAGGGTGAACTCGCTTACGGCGGTCGAAACGTTATCGTTTCGCAGCCTTTTGTCGGAACGGACGAAGAGGAAGTCCGAGCGCTTGCAGCAAAGCACTACGGCTGTGATCCGGCCAAAATCAGATTAGCGGACAGCCAGCAGGAAATAACTGATAACATGGCCGACAAGCGATGGATTTGGCTCCATCGCGATCCCGACGTCCTCGACACATGGTTCTCTTCCGCCCTCTGGCCCTTCGCCACACTCGGCTGGCCCGAGAACACCGATCTCGTGAAGAAGCACTATCCCAACAGCCTGCTCGTCTCCGGCTTCGATATCCTGTTCTTCTGGGACGCCCGCATGATGATGCAGGGCATCCACTTCATGAAGGAAGTGCCCTGGCCGAAGCTGTACCTGCACGGGCTAGTGCGCGCGGCGGACGGGCAGAAGATGTCCAAGTCCAAGGGAAATGTCGTCGATCCGCTGGGCCTGATCGACAAATACGGCGCCGATGCGCTGCGCTTCTTCATGTCGGCCATGGAAAGCCAGGGCCGCGACCTGAAAATGGACGAGTCCCGCGTCGAGGGATATCGCAACTTCGCCACCAAGCTCTGGAACGCCACGCGCTTCTGCCAGGCCAACGGCATCGGCGCCTCCACCAGCATCGCCGCGCCCGAAGCGGCGCAGGCGGTCAATAAGTGGATCATCGGCGAGGTGGTGGAAACGCTGGCCGCGCTGGACAAGGCGATGGCCGATCTGCGCTTCGATGCCGCCGCCAACACGATCTACCAGTTCGTCTGGGCGACCTTCTGCGACTGGTATCTGGAACTGATCAAGGGCCAGATCGACGAGGAGACGAAGGCCGTCGCCGGCTGGGCGCTCGACCAGATCCTCGTCATGCTGCACCCCTTCATGCCCTTCATCACCGAAGAGCTGTGGCACGCCCAGGCAGAGTATCAGGGGGGCGAGCGGACCGACCTGATCCTGGCCCAATGGCCCGCCCCCGCCGCATCGGTGGATGCCGAGGCCAAGGCCGAGATCGACTGGCTGATCCAGCTCACCGGGAACCTGCGCGCGGCCAAGAACGAGCTCGGCATTCCGCCGGGCACTAAGCTCTCGGCCTTCTGCGAATTCCCCAGCCCGCTCGCCTCCGCCGCCGTGCGCAACAACATGGCCGCGATCGAACGGCTCGCGCGGCTCTCCGCGGTCGAGGCGACCAATGCCCCGCCGGGCGCGGCGATGCAGGTTTCCGCCGGGTCGGACATCTTCGTCATCCCGCTGGGCGGGGTGATCGATATCGAGGCCGAAAAGGCGCGCCTCGCCAAGGCCATGGTCGCATCGGAGAAGGAACGCGATTCGCTGGCCAAGCGGCTGGAGAACCCGAACTTCGTCGAACGCGCCAAGCCCGAAGCCGTCGAGAAGGCCCGCGCCGACCACGCGCATCACGCGGCGGAAGTGGACCGGCTGCAGGCCGCTCTGGCGAGGCTGGGTTAGGCCGGGCGGGCCCTTCGACAAGCTCAGGGCGAGCGGCGATTTTGCCAATTGACCCGCTCATGCTGAGCCTGTCGAAGCATGCGCGCCGACATATGCGGCAATTCGCCTGCCCGGCGCCGCGAATTTCCTACGCCGGGCGAATATGCCAAGAAAACGCAATGCCAAGCACGACCTTCAACCCCGAGGCCCGCCCGCCGATTTCGCCCGCCCGCCGGGTGATGCGTTTTTTTGCCCCCAGGACAGTGTTCCATGTGTTCCAGCCCTTGTTTCCAAAGGGCAATTTTCCGTGCCGCTGACGCTCGCCACCACCACGCCGGGCGAGGCGGAAATCTTTGCCTCGATCCAGGGCGAAGGGCCCAGCACGGGCAAGCCGACAGCCTTCATCCGCCTGTCGCGCTGCAACCTTGCCTGCCAGTGGTGCGACACGGCCTACACATGGCATTTCACCGGCGACAATCGCCCGCACCGGTCCGGCCTGAGCTATGAGCGCAAGCAGAACCAGGTGACGCTGTCCGAAGAGGACGCGGCAGGCGCCATCGCCGCGCTCGGCAAGCCGCGGCTCGTGATCACCGGCGGCGAACCGCTGCTGCAGGCCCCCGCCCTCGCCCGGATGCTGGCGCTGCTGCGCGAGAAGGTGCCCGATATCGCGGTGGAGATCGAGACCAACGGCACCGTCGCGCCACCTCCGGCGCTTGCCGCGCTGGTTGACCAGTTCAATGTCAGCCCCAAGCTCGCCCACTCCGGCAATCCGGCCGATCTCGCCCTGATTCCCGAGCGGTTGCGCGAATGGGCCGCCAATCCGCGCGCCTTCTTCAAATTCGTGGTGGCCGAGCCCCGCGATGTGGACGAAGTGCTGGAACTGGCGGAAACCCACGCAATCCCGGCGGAACGCATCTGGCTGATGGCCGAAGGCACCGATGTGGCGACGCTGGAAAGCCGCGAAACCTGGCTCGCGGAAAAATGCATCGCGAACAATTTGACTTTGTCCAAACGCTTGCACATTCAGCTGTTCGGGGACACTAGGGGCACCTGAGGGGAGTGACGGCATGGCGATGAAGGGCGATCTGACCGAAGGCCCGATCTTCCGAACGCTGATGCTGTTCGCCGTGCCCACCTTGCTCAGCAATGCGCTGCAATCGCTGAGCGGAACGGTCAATTCGATCTGGGTCGGGCGGCTGATCGGCGAAGAGGCGCTGGCCGCCACCGCCAATGCCAATATCATCATGTTCCTGGTCGCGGCCACGGCCTTCGGCTTCGGCATGGCCGGCACGGTGAAGATCGGGCAGCGCTTCGGCGCCCGCAATATCGACGGCGCGCGCCGCACTTTCGGCTCGGCGGTGGGCTTTTGCAGCGTGCTGATGGTGGCCATCGCCGCGATCGGCTGGCTCGCCGCGCCGCTGCTGCTGACGCTGCTGGAAACGCCGGGCGAAGCCTATCCGCTGGCGCTCACCTATCTGCGGCTGATCTTCCTTTCGATGCCCTTCATGATGGTCTCCGTCATCCTGACGATGGGCCTGCGCGGCACCGGCGATTCGCGCACACCGCTGATCTTCATGGGCGTCACCGTGGTGCTCGATGCGATCTTCAACCCGATGCTGATTTCCGGCTTCGGTCCGTTCCCCAAGCTCGGCATCGCCGGTTCGGCCCTGTCCACCATCCTCGCCAGCCTGACCTCCTTCATCAGCATGATCGTCTATGTCTATGCCAAGGACCTGCCGCTGCGGCTGCGCGGCGCGGAGCTGCGCTATCTGAAACCGACCCGCGACGAGCTGGGCTTCATCGTCGGCAAGGGCCTGCCGATGGGCGCGCAGATGCTGCTGATGAGCGCGGCGGGCATCATCGTGGTCGGGCTGGTCAATCGCGAAGGGCTGCTGCTGACGGCCGCCTATGGCGCGGCGATGCAGCTGTTCACCTATATCCAGATGCCGGCCATGGCGATCGGCGGCGCGGTGAGCGCGATGGCCGCGCAGTTCATCGGCGCGCGCAAATGGGACCGGCTCAGCCATGTCACCCGCGCCGGGGTGCTGATCAATTTCGGGATGACCGGCGCAGTGACGCTGCTGCTGCTGCTGTTCGACCGGCCCGCGCTCGGCCTGTTCCTCGGCCCGGACAGCCCGGCCGTGCCGATGGCCCGGCATATCCAGTTCCTCGCCAGCTGGAACTTCGTGTTCTTCGGCGTGACCATGGTGATGACCGCCACGATGCGCGCCGGCGGCGCGGTGTGGGTGCCGCTGTGGATCCTCGGCATCGCGCTCTATCCGGTGCGGCTCGGCTTCTACTGGCTGACTTATGCCAGGCTGGGCGCGGATGCGATCTGGCTGTCCTTCCCGGTTGCCGCCTTCGCCGCGCTGGTGATGGCATGGTGGGCCTATCGCTTCACCGGCTGGCGCGAACGGGCGATCGCCGAGACCGAGGAGGAAGCGCAGGAGCAGGCACAGGCGGAAGGGCAACCGGCGGGGCGTTTCGCGCCGAATGTCTGAGCCGCGCCGGGCTCAGGCGGTGGTCATCTTGAAGGGCAGCTCGATATCAAGCTTCACGCCGAGGCCGAGATTGCCGTCCCGGTCTATTTCCTTTCCTACCACGATCATGGCGTTGCAACGCATCCGTGCGTCGGAGAGCTTCCATTGCAGCAGCCATTCGCGAATTTGCGTGGTCAGGAAGGCCGGGCAGGAACCGACGACCCGGTGACCGATGGTGACGGCCACCACTGGCCGCTCGTCACCCTCGCCCTCGTCGAAGATCAGCCCCGCCACGCAGGCCTGGCGATTGCCGGTGCGCAAGGTGCCGGTGAAGATGTCCTTCAGCTCCACCTGGTGCAGAACGGCGCCGATCACATCGAAGCCATAGCTGCCCTGGCCATGCAGGAAGAGCGAGGGGCAATTGACCGCCGCGAATCCGTGCCGGGTCCGATTCTCGTCCTGGATGCGCAGCAGCCGCTTGAAAAATGCCGGAATCATTTCCCAGGCGGCCCGATGCTACGGATTGGATTGCGGGCGCGGAAAATGCATGGCCTCCTGCGTAGGAGGCCAATGTTACAGGCGCCGTCGCAAAGGGCGCGCCGGGGGCGCGAAAAATCGTGGAAAAGCGCCGATTCCCGCCTCTTCGCGGACGGCAATGAAAACTGTCCTGCGATGGCACAGTTCAGCGCTGGGACCGGCCGTTCCCACGGCTCGTCCGAGAAGAAAGGCAACTCGCGGCAAATCCGGCACTTTTCGCCAATTCGGCCGTTGGGCACCGATGCCGGAGCCCAAACATATCCTCGTCGTCGAAGACGATCTGCTCAACGGGATGTTCTACCAGGCGGCGCTGGAGGCGAACCATTTCAAGGTCCGGATCGTCGCGGACGGCGCCTTCGTGATGGAGCAGGTGCGGGAATTCCAGCCCGATCTCATCACCATGGATATCCAGATCCCCAACGTGACCGGGCTCGAACTCACCAAGATGCTGCAGGCCGAACCCAAACTGCGCGAGATACCGATCCTGGCGATTACCGCCTTCGCCGGAAAGGGCGAGGAGAGCCAGATCCGCGGAGCGGGCGCGAGCGGCTATCTCGCGAAACCCGTTTCGCTGAACGTGCTGCTTGCGGAAATAGATGCCCTGCTCTCACCGCCCCGGAGCGAGGCGGCCAGCGCGGGCTAGGCGCCCTATTTGCCCTGCGAGCGCCAGCGCTGCACGGTGCGCACCACCGCTTCTTCCTCGCCACCGGTTTCGCGCCACAAATCCACGAAGCTCGGATCCTCGGACGCCGGCCGCTTGGCCTCGTCGAGATTGTCGAAGGAAACGCGGATCGGGATCGAAACACCCTCGCCCACGATGATGCATTCGCGGTTGCGCAGGGCGGGAATCGAATCGAGGAAGCCGCGCGCGCCTTCCGGCATAGCCGCCTTCACGAAGGCCTGGTCGCGATCGTTGTTGAGGCGCATCGAGATGATCGTGCCGCATTGCGAGAGCACGCCCTCGGCAAGGTCCGAAGGGCGCTGGGTGATCAGGCCCAGCGAGATGCCGTATTTGCGGCCTTCCTTGGCGATGCGGCTGAGAATGCGGCCGACCGAGGAATCGTCGGCATGTTTCTCGTTCGGCACGTAGCGGTGCGCTTCTTCGCAGACGAGCAGGATCGGACGCGTCTTTTCCTCGCGGCCCCAGATGGCGAAATCGAACACCATGCGGCTGAGCACGGCGACCACGGTGGAGGTGATGTCCGACGGGACGCCGGAGACGTCGATGATCGAGATCGGCTTGCCATTGCCCGGCATGCGGAAGATCTTGCCGATGAAATCGGCCATCGTGTCGCCCACCAGCATGCCCGAGAACATGAACTGGTAGCGCGGATCGCTCTTCAATTCCTCGATCTTGGTCTTGATGCGCATGAAGGGCGCGCTGGAGGTCGCCTTGTCGAGCTTGCCCATCTCCTCCTGCAGGATGTTGGTGAGATCGGACAGGAGATAGGGGATCGGCGAATCGACCGTGATCTTGCCCAGCGCTTCGGCCAGCCGGTTCTTGCTGCGCGCGCGCAGCAGGCACTTGGCGAGGATGTCGGCATCCTCCTGCCGGTCATTGCCGTTGGATGTGAGCAGCACTTCGCAATGCTCTTCGAAGTTCATCAGCCAATAGGGCATCTGCAGGTTGCTGACGTCGAAGATCGTGCCGGTGTTGCGGAAGGCCGCCGAATATTCGCCGTGCGGATCGACCATCACGATATGGCCCTCGGGCGCCGCCTCGCAGATGCGGTGCAGGATCAGCGCCGCGCTGGTGGACTTGCCGGTGCCGGTGGAGCCGAGCAGCGCGAAGTGCTTGCCCAGCAGCGCATCGACATACATGCCCGCGCGGATGTCGCTGGTGGGATAGACGGTGCCGATCTGGATCGCGCTGCGCCCGTCGGAAGCGTAGATCTGGCGCAGATCCTCATTGGTGGCCGGATAGACCAGCGCGCCGGGGATCGGATAGCGGGTGACGCCGCGGCGAAAGCTGTGGATACGGCCTGTCAGCTTCTCCTCATGCCCTTCGCCCATGAAATCGATATTGGCGAGGATCGCGTCGGCATCGCCGCGCCGGTCCTGCCGCTGGTTGCGCACGCTGGCCAGCAGCCAGCCATCGCGCGTCTTGATCTTTACCTGGCTGCCGACCTGCCCGGCGAGCGCGATGGAGGGATCGGCATCCTCCATGCATTCGTTGAGCCGCTGCATATCGAGCGCAATCTGCGAGCCGGAGCCGGCAATCTCCAGCACCACGCCGATCGGCTGCTTGCCGTTCTCCGAGGCCGCCGGGGCCGGATCGGGTGCCTGCCGCGTCCTCTCCACCGCCATCGCGCCGGGTTCGTCGGCGGGATTGAAGGTGTGGAACTGCTGCCGTTGCATATCGTTCATGCGGACGCTCACTGCAAATTGCGTTGAGCATTGAATCTCCGGGATGAGCGTTAAGATAGCGTCAATCGAGCGGGACAGTTGCGCTTGTCAAACGAGGGCGAACAGCCGCCCCGCGCCCCAGCCCATCACCAGCGACAGGGCCACGGCGAAAAGACCATAGAGAACGGAAGACTGATCGGCCTCTTCGGCCACCAGCCGCTCGAAGCCGAGCTTCTTCACCTCGACCTCGGCGGTGGCCGAAGCGATCACCCGCCCGTCGGTGATGGCAAAGGTTTCCGCCGTGTAGCGCCCGGTGCGCACATTGGAGGGGATCGCGATGCGCGCCTGGTAGAGCACGTCGTCGCTGATCGTCACGCCGTCGCCGACCTGCTGGTACAATCCTTCGCGGCTGCGCAGGTCGACCAGCCCGGTGGTGAAGCGCGCCTGCTCCTCCGGGTCGATCGCGCCGGTGGGCGAAAGCTGCAGGAAATCGAGGCCCAGCTCGTAAATCGCCGCGGTCCGCTCATCCACGATCTGGTCGATCGGGCGCGAGGAGGCGAGCGCATAGAAGGACGGCACCGAACGGAACGAGGTGCTGTGCGCATTGACCCAGATGCCGAGCGTCTTCTCCTTCTCGCGCAGAAGGATTGGCTCGGTCGGGCCCTTCAGCACCACCACGATATCGTAATCCCTCCTGGCCCGGCGGCCATCGGGATCGAGGATCGCGCCGAACAGCAGCAATTCCGTGCCGGTGAAGCCTTGGCGCACCTGGATTTCATGCTGCGACACTTCGGGCACGAGGATCGGATCACGCTGCGCGGTGAGCGCGAAGAAGGCCGCCAGCGCGAGCAGGACGCGGGCGCGAAGGCTCACAGCGGCACCACCGTATAGACCTCGTCCGGCCGCACGCCGAGGCCGAAGGCCATGCGCAGCGCCACGGCGAGGACGATAGCGGCGAGGACGATGCGCAGCTTTTCCGGTTTCACCATCTGCGCGACCCGCGTGCCGACCTGCGCGCCGGTGACCGAGCCGAGCAGCAAGAGGCCGGCCAGCACGATATCCACCGCCTTGGTGGTCAGCGAGTGCATCATGGTGGACGCCATGGTCACGAACAGCACGTTGAACAGCGAGGTACCGACAACGACATTGGCGCTCATGCCCAAAATATAGAGCATGGCCGGCACCATGATGAAGCCGCCGCCCACGCCCATCAGCATGGTCAGCATGCCGACCACCGCCCCCAGCAGCAGCGGCGCCAGCGGCGAGATATAGAGGCCCGAGCGATAGAACCGCCACCGCATCGGCAGGCTGGCGACGAGCGGGTGGTGGCGGCGCTTGGCGGCGCGCGGACGCTGGCCGCCCTTGGCCTGGCGCAATTCGTCGATCGCCTCGCGCATCATCAGCCCGCCGATCCCGCCGAGCAGCACGACATAGAGCACGCTGATCACCGTATCGATCTGGCCGATCGATTCGAGCAGGCGGAACAGCAAAGCGCCGATCGCCGCGCCGATCACGCCGCCCGCCACGCTGACGGCGCCGAGCTGGTAATCCACGCCCTGCCGGCGGCTATGCGCGAGGACGCCGGAAACGCTGGCGCCGGTGACCTGAGTCGCGGCGGACGCGGCGGCAACGGTGGGCGGCACGCCGTAGAAGATCAGCAGCGGCGTGGTGAGGAACCCCCCGCCGACGCCGAAAATGCCCGAGAGGATGCCGGTGGCCGCGCCCAACAGGACGATGACCAGCCCGTTGACCGCAAGGTTCGCAATCGGGAGGTAAACATCCATGCCGCCGCGTAACCCAAGCGGGCCTAGTATTGAAGGTTCACGGGCTAGAAACCGGCGGAAAGCGTGACGGCGGGGCCCGAAGCCGGCTCGGCATTGCCGGCGACGCGGAATCGGTAGTCCGCCGAAACCCGCCCGCGCGTTTCGCCCAGGCGGAAGGAAAGACCCGCGCTGGGGCCGATATCGAGCCGCGCGCTGCCCTTCTGCGCGCCGCCCCAGGCGCCCGCGCCGGCCGTCAGCCGCAAATCGTCGTCCCGGGCAAGCTCGCCATCGATCCGCGCCTGCCCGTCGGCGAAAGCCGTGGCGTAGCGGCCGCCGACATAGCCCGCCTGGAGATAGGCCTCGGCCCGCAGGCCGGGCGACAATTCGAGCGGCGGCAATTCGCTGACCGCGAAAGCGGCCGGGCGCAGCTCGCTATCCGTGCCGGTGTCGCTGCCGCGCAGCTCCGCGGCGACGCGCAGGGGCACGCCCGGGACCGGGCGCGCCGACAGGCCGGCGGCGATCTCGCGCTCATTCACCCCGGCGAGCGCCGCGCTGCCGCGCAGATAGGCCTCCGGGCGGTGGCCGCTCGCCGGATCGAGCCGGTATCGCAGCACGGCGCCGAGCTGGCTGCGGCCATAGGTCGGCGCGGAGGAAAGCAGCCGGTCGGAACCGCCATCGCGCAGCAGCAGCCAGCTATCGACCGACCAGCGGCGATCCGATTGCGGCGCGCCGGCAGTTGCCTTGGCAAGGGCCGGCGGCGTTGCGGAGGGCACGCCGCGCTGCTTCCCGGCGGCGCGCTGGATATAGGCGAGCAGGGCCACCGGCACTTCCATCTGCGAGAGCCCGGCGGCGAGCAGCAGGCTATGCCCCACCACCATGCGCGCCGAGGCCGGCGGGCTCTCCGCCTCGGCGGGCGACGGCGCGGGCAGGCGGGCTTCGGACGGCACGAAACGGATCGTATCGGGCAGGTCCGGCCGCACATAGGGCGTGACCGGCGGCAGGGTCAGGCGGATCACCGGCGCTTCGGTCCGCCGGTCGATCGGCCGGGCGGCATCGCCCGCCTCGCTTTCGGGAAACATGGTGACCCGCGCCAGCGTGTCCACTGCGGCCGAGAGCGGAACCTCGAGCTCGGGCGGCAGCGCCGCAAGCGGCGGCCCGTCGCCGCCCGGCTGCCACATGGCGATGCGCAGCACCACCCAGCCCGAAAGCGTGGCGGCGATCAGCAGCAGGGGCTGCCCGCGAAAGAGCGTGCCCTCGCGCCTCGCCGCGCTCATCGCTGCACCTGTTCGGACAGCGTGCTGACCGGATGCGCGTCATGCACGGTCTTGTCCCAGCAGACCGGCGCGCCGACCAGCGTGCGCAGATAGGCGAACAGCGCGCGGCGCCCGGCCATGATCGCGATCATGTTGGCGACGGGGATGCGCAGCACCGCCCGCACCCCTTCGAGCCTGCCATATTCGCGCGTGGTGAAGGCGAAGCGGATCGCCGCGCGCCAGGCGAAGCTGGCGAAATTGGCCGAGAGCAGCGCCAGCAGCAGCGGATCGGCCCGCCATTGCGGCGCAACGCCCAGTCCGCGCCCGATCCACAGCACGCCCGAAATCAGCAGCAGGCAATAAGCGGCGAACAGCACCAGCGCGCTCAGCGGGCCGCGCCGGTCGCGCAGCCGCATCCAGCATTCGCCAATGCCGCCGGTCCAGCCCAGCCGGTCCCAGCCCTGCAGCGCGATGCCATGCACCCAGCGCGCCTTCTGCCGCACCGACTGATCGAGCCGCGCGGGGAAATAGGCCCGCGTGGCGATCAGATGCCCGTCCTCGCCGCGCATCCTGAGGAAGCGCGCCCGCCCGCCCACGGTCTTGACCAGCAGCCCCAGCTCGTAATCCTCGGTCAGCGATTCCAGCGCGAACGGCCCGGGGCCGCGCCCCCGCTCGGCAATCCGGCCGAGGATCGCGCGCGAGAAGGCGCAGCCGACGCCGGCGGCGGGCAAGGCCGCGCCCATCGCGCTGCGCACGAGCAGCGCCTTGCCGTGCGATTCGGCGAATTCCTCGCAATAATGGCTGCCGACCCAGCGCGAATTGCGCTGCGGTTCGGGCAGGACCGGCAACTGCACGAATTCGGCATCGGACAGCCCGCGATCGAGCAGGCCGAGCGCCGCCGGATCGACCATGTCCTCCGCATCATGCAGCACCACCATGCGGAAATCGCGCCCGCTGCGCCGCTCGTCATCCTCGAGCGCGGCATAGAGGCGGTTGAGGCAATCGGCCTTGGTGGTCGGCCCTTCGCGCTCGTTGATGACCAGCCGCACCCTGCCATCCTCGCCCGCCGCGCGCATCACCGCTTCGGCCGTCGCCGGATCGTTGCGGTAACAGCCGACATAGATGCGCAATTCGCGGTGCGGCCAGGCGGCCAGCGCATGGGCGATGGTGAATTCGATCACCTGCTCTTCCCGCCAGGCTGGGATCAGCACCGCCGCCGGCCCCATCAGCCGCTGCGCGCGGACATCGCGCCGGTCCACCGTCCAGCTGCGCAGGCGCCCGGTAAGGCGCAGCCACAGCCAGGTGAGGTCCACCGCGAGCTCGTCCAGCGCGCCGATCAGGAAGAACACCCCGGCGAACAGCATCAGCTCATGCTCGGCATAGGCCAGCAATTCGAAAATGGTCGCAACCCCCGCGGATCACGCCCGGCCAGCCCCCTTGCCAGATCCGCGATCCTTACGGAGTTTCACGCTAGTGGTTTCCCGCAAAAAGGCAACGGTCGCGGCCTTGGGCTTGCAACCGGCGGGCAATTGCTAAATGGGGTGTACCCGCATGCCAGCTGTCAGACTTCTCAACGCCGCCGTTCGCCCGTTCAAGTCGCTGTTCGTCAGCGATGCGTTCGAGGGAATGCTGCTGATCGCAATCGCCGCGCTGGCGATCATCGTGGCCAATTCGCCCCTGGCGGAGGATTACCACCACCTGTTCCACGGTGCGCTCGCCTGGACGCCGATCGGCAAGCTCGACACGCTGCATCTGTGGATCAACGATGCGCTGATGGCGATCTTCTTCTTCGTCGTCGGGCTGGAAGTGAAGCGCGAGATCATCGCCGGGAACCTGGCGGATTCGCAGATCCGCCGCCTGCCCGTGCTGGCCGCCGTCGCCGGCATGGCCGCGCCGGCGCTGGTCTATTTCCTGATCGCCGGGGGCGAACCGAACCTGGAACGCGGCTGGGCCATTCCCGCAGCGACCGACATCGCCTTCGCGATGGGCGTCATCGGCCTGCTGGGCAACCGCGTGCCGCCGCCGCTGCGCCTGTTCCTGCTGACCGTGGCTATCGTGGACGATATCGGCGCCGTGCTGATCATCGCCGTGTTCTACACCGCCAATATCGACCTGCTCTGGCTGATCGCCTCGCTGGTCGTGCTGGGCTGCCTGCTGGCGATGAACCGTTTCCATGTGGACCGCATCTGGCCCTACATCATCGGCGCGCTGGTGCTGTGGTTCTGCGTGCTCAATTCGGGCGTGCATGCCACGATCGCCGGCGTGGTGGCCGCGCTGACCATCCCGATGCGGCGGCGCGACGGGAACAGCCTGCTGGAAAATATCGAACACGGGCTGGTCGGCTGGAACGCCTATCTGATCGTGCCGCTGTTCGGCTTCGCCAATGCCGGCGTGGAACTGGGCGAGATCGGCTTCGGCAATCTGTTCGATCCGCTGCCCCTCGCCGTCGGCGCCGGGCTGGTGTTCGGCAAGCAGATCGGCATCTTCTCCAGCATCGTGGTGGCCAACTGGCTGGGCTTCGCCAAGAAACCGGAGAATTCGAGCTGGCCGCAGATCTGGGGAACGGCCGTGCTATGCGGCATCGGCTTCACCATGAGCCTGTTTATCGGCGCGCTGGCCTTCCCGCGCTATCCGCTGCTGATAGAGGAAGCGAAGCTCGGCGTACTCAGCGGCTCGCTGATCTCGGCGATCCTCGGCTACACGATCCTGCGCATGGCGCCGGCGAAAAAGCCGGACGCGGGCGAATCACCGGCCTGACCGCGCTTCGCCCGCATTGCGGGCGCGGCGTCAGCCTTTCTTCGCGACCGGCGCGTCTTCGCCGAGATCTTCGTACCAGGCCTCGACCGGACCGTTGAGCTTGATCGTCAGCGGGCGGCCATGCCGGTCCATCGTCTTGCCTGCCTGCACGCGCACCCAGCCTTCGGAAATGCAATATTCCTCGATATTGTTGCGCACCGTGCCCTTGAAGCGGATGCCGATGCCGCGCTGCAGCTTTTCGCCGTCGAAATGCTTGCTGCGCGGGTCGATCGCCAGGTGATCGGGCGGCACATCGGGCCCGGAGGATGCGGTTTCGGGCTCGGCGGGGGTCTGTTCGTCGCTCATGCCGCGCGCTTAGCCATGCCTTTGCGATGAAATCAATCGGCTATGCCATCGGGGCGGTTACGCACGGTCTCTCGCGGTGCGGACACTCGGCCCCGCAGTCCCGCTTGCCCTTTTCGCCTTGCCCTTGTAACGGCGGCTCCCTGTTTCGCAGGCTAACCACCTGCACGAGTTCGTCGGGCCGCGGGCGTGGCGGAATTGGTAGACGCGCTGGATTTAGGTTCCAGTATCGCAAGATGTGGGGGTTCGAGTCCCTTCGCCCGCACCAGTTCCTGGCGCCCGGGACGGCATAAGTATTTGGAAGGCTGTTTGAAATGCAGATCGTAGAGACCACGAACGAGGGCCTCAAGCGCGCTTATACGCTGACCATTCCGGCCAGCGACATCGAGGCGCGTATCGACGCCGAGGTCAAGAAAGTCGCCCCGCAGGTGCGTATGCCGGGCTTCCGCCCGGGCAAGGTGCCGGCCAATCTGATCAAGAAGATGCATGGCGAGGCGCTGCATTCCGACGCTTTCAACGCTTCCCTGCGCGAATCGGTCGATTCGCTGATGCAGGAAAAGCAGCTGCGCCCCGCGCTGCAGCCGAAGATCGACATTGCCGACGGCTATGAGCAGGGCAAGGATGCCGAACTGACGATCGAGGTGGAAGTCCTCCCCGAGATCGAGACGCCCAAGATCGAGGGCCTCAAGCTCGAAAAGCTGAATGTGCCCGTTTCCGATGCCGATCTGGACGAGGCGCTGGGCAAGCTGGCGGCGAACCAGAAGAGCTACAAGGACGCGGCGAAGACCAAGAAGGCCGCCGAGGGCGACCAGCTGATCATCGATTTCGTGGGCCGCCTGGACGGCGTGGAATTCGAAGGCGGCAAGGCCGAAGGCGCGCCGCTGGTGATCGGTTCCGGCCAGTTCATCCCCGGCTTCGAGGAACAGCTGACCGGCGCCAAGACCGGCGAGACCAAGACCATCAAGGTCACCTTCCCCGAGGATTATCCGGCCGAGAACCTGAAGGGCAAGGAAGCCGAGTTCGACGTCACCGTGCAGCAGGTGAAGGTCGAGACCGAGGGCAAGATCGACGACGATTTCGCCAAGCAGCTCGGGCTCGACAGCCTCGACAAGCTCAAGGAGCTGATGAAGGGCCAGCTGGAGCAGGAAACCGCCGGGCTCACCCGCACGCAGATGAAGCGCCAGCTGCTCGACAAGCTGGCCGCCGATTACGATTTCGACGTGCCGCCGAGCATGGTGGATGCCGAGTTCGACCAGATCTGGCAGCAGCTGCAGGCCGAAGTCGCCAAGGAAGAGAACCCGGAAGAGGGCCTCAAAGAAATCGAGGCCGAGAAGGACGATTACAAGCGCATTGCCGAACGCCGCGTGCGGCTGGGCCTGCTGCTGTCCGAAATCGGCCAGGCCAATGGCGTGGAAATCAGCCAGCAGGAAATGGGCATGCTGATGCAGCAGGCCGCGCAGCAATATCGCCCCGAGGACCGCGAGCGGTTCTTCGAATATGTCCGCCAGGACCCGATGGCGCAGGCGCAGCTGCGCGCCCCGCTCTATGAGGACAAGGTCGTCGACTTCCTGTTCGACAAGGCCGAGATCACCGAACGCGAAGTGACCCGCGAGGAGCTGGAAGCCGCGATCGAGGCCGACGAGAAGGACGAGAAGGAACAGGCCAAGCCCGCGGCCAAGAAGGCTCCGGCGAAGAAGAAGGCCCCGGCCAAGAAGGCCGCTGCCACCGAGGACGAGGCCGAAAAGCCGGCCGAGGCGAAGCCCGCCGCGAAGAAGGCGCCCGCCAAGAAGGCTCCGGCCAAGAAGCCGGCCGCCAAGAAGGCCGCGAGCGAGGACACGACCGAGAAGGCCGAAGCCAAGCCCGCCGCGAAAAAGGCACCGGCAAAGAAGCCCGCCGCCAAGAAGCCGGCGGCCAAGAAAGCCACTGCCGAGGAATAATCGCTATCGGGGCGGCCGCGCGCCGCCCCGTTACGGCGCCTTCGCCACGCCTTCGTCCCAGCGTTTGAAGCCCGGTTCGGGCAGCCTCACCGTCCGCGCCCGTTCATAGGCCGCGCCCGCGCGCAGCACGGCGGCATCGTCCCATTTGGCGCCGATGATCGAAAGGCCCACCGGCAGGCCCTGCACCGCGCCCATCGGCACGCTGAGATGCGGATAGCCGGCCACGGCGGCGAGCGTGCCCGCCCCGATCGAGCCTTCATAGGCATCGCCCATCACCAGATCGATCGGCCAGGCCGGCCCGGTGGTCGGCGCGATCAGGAAGGCGACGTCGTTTTCCTGCAGCAGCCGGTCGATCCCGCGATCGCCGGCGAGATGCAGCGCATTCTCGCGCGCGGCCTCATAGGCATTGCGGTCGGTCGTCGCTTCGGCCTCCAGGAATGTTTCCTGCCTGAACCACGGCATCTCCTTGTCGGCGTGCTCACGGTTGAAAGCGATCACATCGGCCAGGCTGCGCACCGGGATATCCGCCGGCGATCCTTCGAGATACGTGCCCAGATCCTCGCGCAACTCGTAAAGCAGCGTCGTGAATTCGTCGCGCCCCAGTTCGTCCGGAAACTCGTAGTCGATATCGACCAGCTCGGCCCCGGCCTTGCGCAGATCCTCCAGCGCCGCTTCGAACACGGCTTCGACCTTGGCGCTTTCCCCCACCTGCTTGCGCAGCACGCCGATGCGCACGCCTGCCAGCGAAGCCGTCCCCAGCCCGCGCGTGAAATCCGCCTTGTGCGTGTCCGCCTCCGCCGTGGCGGGATCGGCCGGATCGCTGCCGGCGATGGCGTTGAGCAGCAGGGCCGCATCGGCCACGCTGCGCGCCATCGGCCCCGCCGTATCCTGCGAATGGCTGATCGGCACGACATGGGTGCGGCTGACCAGCCCGACCGTGGGCTTGAAGCCGACGATCCCGTTGACGCTGGCCGGGCAAGTTACCGAGCCATCGGTTTCCGTGCCGATCGCCGCCCAGCTTAGCTCGGCCGCCACCGCCGCCCCGCTGCCCGAGGAAGAGCCGCAGGGGTTGCGGTCGATGGCATAGGGGTTCCTGGTCTGCCCGCCGACCGCACTCCAGCCGCTGGTCGAATGGCTGGAGCGGATATTGGCCCATTCGGATAGGTTGGTCTTGCCCAGCACCACCCCGCCCGCTTCGCGCAGCCGCGCGATCAGCGGGGCGTCGCGGCCGGTATCGTTGCCGGCCAGCGCCAGGCTGCCCGCCGTGGTCGGCCATTCGCTGGTTTCGATATTGTCCTTCACCAGCACCGTCCGCCCGGCGAGCGGCGTGCCGGCATTGGCGGCGGCTATCGTCGGCGCCTGCTGATTGACCTCGATCACCGCATTCAGTTCTGGCCCGGCATCGTCCAGAGCGGCGATCCGATCGAGATAGGCCCGCGCATTGCGCGCGGCGTCCCCGGTGGCGGCTTGGTCCTGCGCGATGGCAGGCGACGCGAACAGGCCGATCACGGCCAGCAAGGCGGTTTTCCTCATGCCGCCAACTTGCCACCCCCGCGCCGCGACGCAAGCCGCGATCTTCACGGGCGCGTCAGGCCTTGGACTGGTCGAGGAAATTGTCCGGCTGGGTGACGATATTGGCGAGCGAACCGGTCACGCCCGGAATGCCGTGGGCGCTCGCATCGATGACCTCGATCCGCAGGACATTGTCCGCCGGGATTGCCGCCAGATGCTCGCGCACGCTGCCGGCCGCGCCATCCACCGGCTCGCCATCGACGAGGACATTGCCCATGCCGTCCTCCCCCGGGCGAATGGTGAAATCCGGCACCCGCTCGAGCATGTCCAGCGCGGTCTTCGGCGCGAAATAGGCGAATTGCCCCGGCATGTAGAGCAAGGCACCGGAAACGCCCGGCAGTTCCATCGGCTGCGGCACCGGCGCGTCAGCCGCCTGCGGCCCGCATGCCGCGGCCGCCATCGCAATGATCAATGCCGGGTAGCCCGCAAGCCGCCTTGCGCCGCATCCCCCGCCTGGCGGCCGGTTCAGTTTCATCACGGCAATATCGTCCTGTTCGCGATCCGAAGGGTGGCGCTTCTGCCGAGCGCTCTTCCCCGTCGATAGACGACTTCGACCGGCAAGGCACCATACCCCTGTGGGTATCGTGCCCGCGGGGGTTAGAAGGTGCCCTTAACGGTGATGGTGTAGATCAGGCCCACGCTCTCATCCGTATCCTCACGGAACAGCACCGGGGCGCCCTGGCGATACCCGTCATAGACCGTGCGGTGGACGATATGCCGGCCGTCGGTGAGGTTGAATATCTCGCCCCGCACCGTCAGGCCGAACACGTCCTTATTCTCGATGAAGCCATAGGTGTAGATCGGCCCTTCATAATCGAGCCCGACTTCCGACAGACGGTAATAGGGATTGGCGTGGTATTTCTCGAAGCCCAGCCCCCAGGCCCAGTTGCTGTGCGGAATGTCGTGCCGCAGATCGCCGTTGATATAGGTATCGTTCCAGCCGCTGAAGGCGCGTTTCCTGCCGGTGATCGGATCGCGGATCGAGGGATCGTCTACATTCACGCGCAGATCGAGCTTGGCGCCCTTCCAGCCGAACGGATCGAGATTGAAAGTGCTGGTCCAGTCCACCGCATAGAGCCGGGCCTTCGCGATATTGCCGCGCGCTTCGGTCAGCTCGCCAGGATTTTCGCCCGGCAGGATGATCCAGTCGATATAATCCTCATACCAGCGGGCCTGCAGCTTGAGCGTGGTCGAGCCCCAGCGCGCGAGGTCCTTCTTGATCTCGAGATCGAGCTGCCAGCTCTGCGGGGGCACCAGTTCGACATTGCCGGCGCTGCCATTGCCCTGATCGAGATCGACGCTGGCGAGGAAATCGTCGAAGGACAGCTGCCCGACGACCCGCGCCAGCTTGAGCGAGACGTCGAGGCCCTTCTTCGGCGTCCAGCTGAGGCTGGCGGAGCCCTTGGGCCGCCGGAAGGTGCGGGTGAGCCCCATCGCGCCGGTCTGTTCCAGCTTCGAATATTCGCCGCCCACGCCGATCTGCAAGGAGAGGTTCTTCGCCAGCTGCCGGCTGTGGGTGAGAATCGCCTCGTAACGGTCCTCGGTCACGCCGCCGGTCCCGGCGGGGGAGGG
>Ga0207828_100109_pt1 | contig 98534 bp, 97 predicted proteins | sample TtaePargueraPR_11_FD_187276 | JGI IMG/M metagenome (GOLD analysis project Ga0207828, IMG submission 187276) | Aerobic enrichment media microbial communities from Bioluminiscent Bay, La Parguera, Puerto Rico - Tt and P2 (3) (SPAdes) | ecosystem: Environmental > Aquatic > Marine > Unclassified ... | reverse complement strand
GTATCGACGCCTGTGACAGCATCATGGACAAAACCGACCAGCCACGTGGCCTGATTCGCTATGCCAGTTACAAGGAACTCCACCACGACAAACACGTCTTACCGCTGTACCAACGGCCACGGGTCATTATTTACAGCCTTATTTTGCTGACATCGCTGGCTGGCATTATCTATGGCTTTACCACCCTGTCGCCGACCGAATTCAAAGTCATCCATGACCGTCAGCCTTTATTTGTGCGTCTGAGTGATGGTTCGATACAGAACAAATACACCTTGAAGCTACTCAACAAGACACAGGCGCCGATTACTGTGAACTACAGCGTCAGTGGTCTGGAGGGAGCCAGTCTGCATGGCATGGAAGAACATCTGATAGTTGAACCGGGCAGGGTGATACCGGTGACGGCGTTGGTACGGGTGCCGTCGGCACAGCTTGGCGAAGGGCTGATGCCAATTGCATTTACGGCTAATGTCGAAAACCAACCAGAACTGACCACCACGTATGACAGTGTCTTTATGGGGCCGGAATAACGGGAAACCACTATGAAAATTTCACAAGAAAATCCACAGGCTTTGCGTAACCCCTGGGTATTGGGGATGCTGATCTTCTTATTGGTGTTTCTGAGCGCCAACGCTGTCTTTATTTATCTCGCTTTTTCATCGCCTCCGAGTTTGGTAGTAGAAGACTTCTATGAAAAAGGCGAAGCCTACGCCGAGACGCAAAAACGTATCGCTGAGCAGGAAGCGCTGGGTTGGTCTGGCATGCTGATGGTACCAACTAACTCACGCGTGAATCAGCAACAAAGCTATGAAGCACTGATTACCGGGAAAAATTCAGCTGGTTTATTGCTCGACTCGGTCACCTTGTTTGCCTTCCGACCTTCTGATGCCAGCGCTGACTTTTCTGTCGAGATGCAAAAGTCAGGTCATGGCAGCTATATCGCTGATGTCAGCTTTGCTTTGCCAGGCACCTGGGACATTATTGTTGAAGCCAGACAGGGTGAAAATGAGTTTGTCATTACCCGTCGTCTGCGTATAGAACCCTGACGGATACAGTTCTAATACAAAGCAGAGCCAATGAGCCTGACAACGACTAAAGCAATCGCGCTGGAAAGCTGTTATCACTGCGGCCTGCCTGTTGATGATAAAAGCGTTTTTACCTCCGTCGTAGCAGGTAAACAGCGGACATTTTGCTGCCATGGTTGTCAGACCGTGTGCGAGACGATCTACGCTGCGGGATTGCAGGGCTTTTATTCAAAAGCGACGCGCAGCGAGGCTCTGGCTCCGCCGCCGGAGCTTCCAGCAGAACTCACTGCATATGATCAGGATGATGTGCAGTCTGATTATGTCGATGCATTAACGCCACAGCGTACTATTCATCTTTTAGTTGAAGGCATCCACTGTGCGGCCTGTGTCTGGTTGATCGAAAACGCACTGAGACGGCAGAGTGGTGTATTAAACGCCGAAGTGAACCTGACTGCCAAGCGACTCAAGCTGCAGTGGGACAACGCACAGATTCCGCTATCGCGAGTATTACAGGCGCTTGCCGAAATCGGCTATGCAGCGGTGCCGTTTGATCCGGAAACCGCCGAAGGCGCCTTGGCGAAACGTCATCGTGGTCTGCTATACCGTATGGCCTTTGCCGGTTTTGCCATGATGAATATGATGTGGATTTCCATTGCATTGTATTCCGGCGCTGATCAGGGCGAGTTCCGCCAGTGGTTTCACTGGATTGGTTTTATTATCGCTACGCCGACGCTGTTGTATTCCGGCTATCCCTTTATTCGTAATGCGTTGACGGGGCTGCGCAGCCGCTTTTTGACGATGGATTTGCCCATCGCTATCGGAGCCACATCCACCTATCTCTACTCCTGCTATGTCACCTTTAATAATGTCGGCAGTGGTCATGTGTATTTCGACACGGTGGTGAATTTCCTGTTTGTCATTCTGGTTGGACGCTATCTGGAAGCCATATCAAAACGCCGTGCCTTGTCAGCAACGCAGCGTTTGCTGGAATTACAACCCAAGCTGGCCAACCGTGTCGAAGGTGACGATATCCGTGTTGTGCCTATCCGTAGTGTAGCGATTGGTGATCTGCTCCTGGTCAAACCCGGTGAACGGGTTCCGGTCGATGGCATCATTACTTCGGGTCAGAGTGCTGTCGATGAATCGATGCTGACCGGTGAGTCCCTGCCTGTTGCCAAGCAGGAGGGGGATAAAGTCGTTGCAGGCAGTATCAATGGCGAAGGGGCCTTTAAAGTCAGAACCGAGCAGGTTCTGCGTCATACTGCATTGGCTAAGATCGTAGCTTTAATGGACGAGGCGCAGGCGTCGAAAGCGCCAATCCAGACGATTGCAGACCGCATCGTGCCCTGGTTCGTTTTGGCGACACTCACCTTGGCCACACTCACCTTTGTTTATTGGCAACAGTTTGATTTTGAGCTGGCTTTATTAGCCGCAACCTCGGTCCTTGTGGTGACCTGCCCGTGTGCGTTTGGATTGGCGACGCCAATGTCTGTGGCCGTGGCAACCGGTGTCGGAGCCGGTCATGGAATACTGATAAAACGTGGAGAGTCGCTCGAGCAGCTATCGCAGGTCAATCATATTGTTTTTGATAAAACCGGTACGCTCACCGAGGGTAAGTTGCGGGTCACGACACTGAAACGCTTTGGCGAACTCAGCGAAGAGCGCCTGTTGCAACTCGCGGCATCGGTAGAACAACATTCCGAGCATGGTGTTGCGGCGGCAATCTGCAATAAGGCCAAACAGCAAAACATTACTCTGCTTGATAATCAGGCATTCATTTCTACACCGGGTAGAGGTGTACAAGCCAGAGTCGATGGCAAATCTATTCATGTTGGCACTCAGGTTTGGCTCAACTCTCTGGGCATTGAGCTTACGAGCGCACAACAAGTCATGATGTCGGAGCTTGAACAGCAAGGAATCAGCTGTGTTCTGTTGGCCGTAGACAGTCAGGTTGAGGGCTTGTTGGGGCTGCTTGATGAGTTGCGTGCAGATGCTGTGGATACGGTACAGACACTTCTTGCAGCAGGTATTAAAGTGACGGTACTCAGTGGTGATCGCCAGGCAGTAGTGAATGCAGTCACAGCGCCACTGGGCGCAATAGACCGGCAGGCCGAAGTTTTACCCAAAGATAAGTCTGATGTGGTACGGGCATTGCAAAAGCAAGGCGATAAAGTTGCGATGGTGGGTGATGGCGTGAATGATTCTCCGGCACTGATTCAGGCCAATGTCGGTATTGCGCTGGCATCGGGTACGGATGTGTCGGTGGAGAGTGCGGATGCGGTGTTGTCACATCAGGTGCTGAAACATGTTGCTGATGCCAGAATATTGGCAGCCCAGACGCTTAGAACAATTCGCCAGAATATTGTACTCTCGATAAGTTACAACGTTATCATGGTGCCATTAGCGATGATGGCGCTGGTCAGTCCGCTGATTGCCGCGATCACGATGCCGTTAAGCTCGTTACTGGTGATTGGTAATGCCGCGCGGATTAGTAAACGATTTAAACAAGGCGCTGAACAGTAGTTTCGCGCCCTGTTAAGAGGGTGTTATGGAAGTCATATATGGTTTGCTGCCAGGCATGTTATTACTCGGTATTATCGGAGTTGCCGTGTTCTTCTGGGCGGTTCGAAATGGACAGTATGATGATATGGATGGTGCGGCGAATCGTGTGCTGCTGGATGACGACGATGACTCTATTCAGGGCGACAGGGATGAAACGGATACAGAGCACGCCGCTGATTCAGAGAAATAAGCAGACTGTGTCATCACGGCACAGTAATACAGCAAACCAAAGCAGGGGATAGGATGTTTAAAACGTGGAGTATTAAGCGACTGCTCCAGTTTTGTGCGGTTGTAACGGCGACAGTGGTTGTCTTTATGGCCGTAATGGCAAATTATGCAAACGGGTTGATTAATTCAACACGAGAAATCCTGACGGAACAGGTATTACCGCTGGAGCAGAGTAGCCGTCGGCTCAGCAGTGTGGCGACCGCTTTCAGCAGTCGGCAAAAGCAAATCCTTAACAGCCAGTTATTATCAGAACTGGAGCAACTGGAACCGCGCGGTATGCTCGAACAGTCGTTCCTGCAAAACTGGCTGCGCTTGTCCCAGATATTTTCCTCGCAGGATGATTACGCCCAATCTCTGGACGCCTTGCTCAATGACTATCAGGACTACCTGCAGCTGGATTCAGAGTTATTTCAGCTCAAAAAACAAAGTATCCAACTCACGAAGCAGCTAGAGCAGCACAGTCAGGATGTTGATATTCAGGCTGGCCAGTTACTGCAGCAACTGGCCGCACTCGAAGAACGTCTAAGAAGCGCGCGACAGATTCAGCTGCAAAATAAACTGGAACCAATACAACTCGGCGTGTTTGAGTTGAGTATGCTGACTCATCATGTGCTGTTAACCAGCAACGACAATCAGTTACAGAAGCTCAAAAAACAGCAGTTTTCACCGTTGGAGCAGACGCTTACCATGCAGTTGGCGAGCTTGAGACCAGCGACATATTCCCATTCAGACTTCAGCCGATTACTGGAAAAACTCGACTATGACATCAAGGTACTGCTTAGCCTGATGACGCAGGAACAGGGGCTATTCAGTCTGCAAGAGGCACGTTTGCTGAACCAGTCTTTATTAGTCCAGACCGAGCAGTCGTCGTTGACGCTGATGAAACTGCTGATTGAAAAGCTCAGCATGATTGCTGAAAACAGTTACCGGCAGAGCTACGACACGGTCAGTGACAATGTTGAGCAGTCAGATCAGACGCGCTGGAAAATCATCAGTCTGAGTGCCCTGGTCACCTTGGGCATGATGATTTTTGTCTGGCTGGTATTCAGGGCAATAAGCCATCCATTGGGGATTATTCGACAATCAATCAAAGCCTTGTCGGAAGGACACTTTGAAACCCGTATTGCCCAGACCGGTTCACAAAATGAATTATCCCTGCTGGCAAAGGATTTCAACCAGTTTGCCGACAGTACGGAACAGATGATCGGTGCGCTGAGTAATGCCAGAACAACACTGGAAAATCGGGAAGAACATATCCGCGCTGTACTGAATGGCGTGCCGGAAGCCATCCTGACGCTGAGTGATACGGGCATTATTGTTGATACCAATCCGGCAGCTGAGTTGGTACTTGGCGGTAATGGGGATATCTTGCAAGGACAGACCCTGTTTCAGTTTTTCAAGTCGGAGCTGGCTATCGATAGTATTGATGCCTTGAAGGAGTATCTGGAAGGCACGGGAGAACTGGAAGGGCAGCGACTGGATGACACACCGTTATCCATGTGGCTATCTTTGAGTCATATCGACAGTGTTGATGGCAAAGTTTGGGTATGCGTGATTTCGGACGTGACAGCCTGGAAGCAAACGGATGAGCGCCTACAGCAGCTCAGTTATGAGCAGGATGCCATTCTTGAGAATGCGATTATTGGGATTGCCTTTATTCGTGATCGTAAATTCGTTCGGGTAAATCAGCGCTTTGAGCAATTGTTCGGTTTTGAACGTGATCAGATCCTCGGCCACAGCACGATTAGCATTTACCCGAATGAGCAGGCTTATCAGCAGTTTGGTGAGCAGGCCTATCCTATATTGGCGCAGGGTGAAAGTTTTGAAGCGCAACTGGAACTGTGCAAACACAATGGTGAAAAATTCTGGTGTGCGCTTTCCGGAAAATCCATAGATCCTTCGCAACCGATGGCCGGAACGATCTGGTTGTTTGAGGACGTCACCAAGCAGCGTGAGAATGAAGAATACCTTACCCGACTGGCCAGCATTGATGCACTGACGGGGTTGCCTAACCGCAATGTATTTACGGATCGTGTGGCCCACGCCATACATAAGGCACAGCGTAATGTTGGACGACTGGCTGTGTTCTTCCTCGATCTGGATCATTTCAAACACATCAATGATTCGATGGGGCACAAGGCCGGCGATATTCTGCTGGGAGAGGTTGCGAATAGGATCAAGTCCTGCCTGCGAGAGGGGGATACCGTTGCCCGACTGGGTGGTGATGAATTCACCATGTTGCTGGAAGATGTGCGTTCCGCCGAGTATGTCGGTAAGGTTGCGGAAAAAGTAATTCAGGTGATGTCGCGTCCTTTCAGTATTGAGTCCACTGAGATCACGGTGAGCCCGAGTATTGGAATCAGTCTGTATCCGGCCGATGGACGTGATGTGGATATGTTGATCAGGAATGCCGATGCGGCCATGTACCATGCGAAAAAACTGGGGCGTAATAACTTCCAGTTTTATGCGGTAGAAATGAATGCTGAAGCAGCAGAACGACTGGCGATGGAAAATGCCTTGCGACGTGCGGTGGAGCATCAGGAATTCTATCTGCATTACCAGCCGCAATTTGATTTGAAGCTAGGCGGAATGATTGGTGCTGAAGTCTTACTTCGCTGGCACAGTCAGGAATGGGGCACGGTTCCACCAAGTCGCTTTGTACCTATACTCGAAGACTTGGGTCTTATCAGCAACGTTGGTGAATGGTTATTGCGTCAGGCCTGTGATAGTTATTTGAGCCTGCGCGATCAACTCAGTCCCGACTTTGTCATTGCCGTCAATCTGTCAGGACGACAGTTCAAGGGCGGTATGCTGGCAACTAATCTGCGCCACTTGCTGAGTGAAACCGGAATGCCTGCGCGGAATTTGGAACTGGAAATTACCGAAACCATGCTGATGGAAGATACGGAGCTGGCCACGCTGACCCTGAGAGAGTTGAGTCAGATGGGAATCAATCTGGCAATTGATGACTTCGGGACCGGTTACTCATCCCTGTCCTATCTCAAGCAGTTCCCATTGAATGTGCTCAAAATAGACAGCTCATTTATTCGTGACGTGACCCACGATCAGGAAGATGCCGCGATTGTTGATGCGATCCTAGCCATGTCAGCCAGCCTGAACCTGACCGTGGTGGCAGAAGGGGTGGAAACAGCTGAACAGCTGGCCTATTTGCAACAACGCCATTGCCACCGGGCCCAGGGCTATTACCTCGGGCGTCCGGTCGACAAGGTGGGCTTTACCGAGCTGGTAAAGCAACAGATCAGGGCTTAGCCCGGTAGATCAGAATCGGTTTTTGTTCCGGCTGGAAAACGATACTCAGACCGAGGTCAGGGTAGAGCCAGCTTTCAGTGTGCTGGCCATTCTCATCGGCTTCAGACTGTTCAATGCTTGCTGGTTCACCGAAGCGGCTGCGTAGCATTTCCGGTTTTAAGCGAACTGAAGGAATATAAGTCAGTCCCGTGACCGGGATCGTTAATAAGCTTTCCCGATCGATTTCGGCCAGTTCATGCTGATGCGCGCCGCTGGGCTGAAGCTCACCGGCTGAGGCTCGGTTCAGCATGTCATCAATTTGTTGTTCACTGACACCTAAATTCAGCACCAGCTTGGCCGACAGACCCGCGAGATTGACACTGTCAAAATAGGCTTCGATACTCCGTCTGCCATCAGGATCAACAAACAGTCCGGTTTCGCCGAAGACGCCAAGCTGTTGTTGTGCTGTTTTGTAGTCGGTATGGCCAAGATGTATGCCCAGTACTTTGCTGTTACCGTCGGGCATCACAGTGACTTCCCACGGCTTGTCAGCCGGTGCCTGAGGCGAAGGAATCAGCATCAGTAGCATCACCCCGCCAACCAGCAGAATAAGGCCAATAATCAGGTTTTTTAGAATACGCATAATGTTGTTGTCGTGTTAGCGGGTTTGAAGCCAGAAGGTCACCGGGCCATCATTAGTCAGGCGAACTTGCATATCAGCACCAAAATGACCGGCAGCGGTGTCGGCATGATGAATTCTGGCCTGACTGACCAGGTATTCAAACAGTGACTCACCCTGAGCAGGCGGTGCCGCGGGGATAAAGCTCGGACGCATGCCCTTGCGTGTATCTGCTGGCAGGGTGAACTGTGGAACCAGTAATAGGCCGCCATGAATGTCTTTGAGTGACAAATTCATTTTGTCATTGTCATCACTGAATACCCGGTAGCCGAGTATGCGCGACAGCAATTTGTCCGCATCGGCTTCGCTGTCAGCCTTTTCAACGCCAATCAAAACCAGCAAACCTTGCTGAATTTCAGCGACCTGTTTGGCACCGACATGGACGTCAGCATGGGTGACACGTTGCAGCAGGGCTATCATGCCAGTTCCTCCGCCAGTTCATCGGTTGCTTTGATCAGCGCATCGATCAAGCCCGGCTCCCCAGCAGCGTGGCCGGCGAGAGGAACAATACGCAGATCTATATTTGGCCAGGCCTGTTTAAGTTCCCAGGATTGCTGTAATGGGCAGACCAGATCATAGCGGCCATGAATGACCGTAGTTGGAATGGCGGCGATGTGATCAATGCTGTCGAGAATGGGGGCATCATCAATAAAACACTGGTTCAGCGCATAATGCAGCTGGATGCGGGAGTGAGCCAAAGGTCCGGGTTGTTCAGTCAGGTCAGGCTCGTATTCATGATCGCGCATCATCACGATAGTACCTTCCCAGGCATTGAGGGTTTGCGCCGCAGCCAGCTGAACGGCTTCGTCCGCTGAGGTCAGTTTATCGAAGTAGGCGTGTAAGGGAGTCTTGTGTTCAGATTCAGGTAGATCAGCGATCAGTCGCTGCCAGGCTTCAGGGAACAGGCGTGAGGCACCGCCCTCGGCATAAACCCAGTTGATGTCCTGCTCGCGGCCGAGAAAGGTGCCGCGCAAAATCATCGATGTGACGTGTTTGACATGGGCGCGTGCATAACAAAGCGCCAAGGTTGCGCCCCAGGAACCACCAAACAGAATCCAGTGATTCACACCAAGCGAGGTGCGGATAAATTCCATATCTTCAACGAGATAGGCCGTGGTGTTATTTTCCAGTTCGCCTGCAGGCAATGACCGGCCGCAGCCACGTTGGTCGAACAAAATGATCCGATATTTTTCCGGGTTGAAATAGCAGCGGTGCTGGGGGCGACAGCCCGAGCCCGGGCCGCCATGCAGAAAGATCACCGGAATCCCGTTCGGGTTGCCACATTCCTCAACATAAATCTGATGACAGCGGCCGTCACTCAGGGCTTCCCGTTCCAGCATGTGCGTCTGATAGGGTTCAATTTCAGGGTACAGCGTCAACATCACAAAGCTCATTTCAGGATATCGGTCAGCACTATAGCATGCCGCTTTATCTGTACGAGTTATCGGAGCGACAAAATCACCGTTTTGCTTATGGTAATTATTGGCTTAATGCGAGAAAATATGCGGTTTACATGATGAGTTTGCGCGTGTTTCGCAAACAGTCTGCCGGTGCCGGCAGGCACGATGATTAGGGCATTGGACATTTACACATGAACCTGCACGAATTTCAGGCAAAACAACTTTTTAACCGCTACGGTATTCCGACACCACAGGGGCAGTCTGTCGCTTCGGCAGCAGAAGCGAGGCAGGCGGCAGAATTACTGACCGGCGAGCGTTGGGTCGTTAAGGCGCAAGTCCATACCGGTGGCCGCGGTAAAGCGGGTGGGGTAAAAGTTGTCGATTCTGTTGATGCGGTTGAAACGGCAGCGGCAAACATGCTGGGTCAACGACTGGTTACTCATCAGACAACGGCGGAAGGCTTACCGATCAATCTGGTGCTGGTAGAAAAACCGACCGATATTGCCCGCGAAATTTATTTGGCGGTGCTGGTAGACCGCAGCACACAGCGTGTAGTGTTTATGGTGTCGGCACAGGGTGGTATGGATATCGAAGCCGTTGCTGAAGAGGACCCGGCTGCAATTTTAAACCTCTATGTCGATCCGGTAGTTGGCCTGCAGGGTTATCAATGTCGCCGTGCTGGTTTTTTCCTTGGCCTGACCGGGGCTGCGTTTAAACAACTGCAGCAAATTATGCAGAGCCTCTACAGCCTGTTTACTGAAAACGACGCCAGCCTGGTTGAAATCAATCCGCTGGTCGTGACAGGCGAGGGTGATCTGCTGGCCGTTGACGCCAAAATCAATCTCGATGACAACGGTCTGTTCCGTCATGCTGAGCTGGCGGATATGTTTGATCCCAGCCAGGAAGACGATGCCGAAGTGGTTGCTCGTGAGTTCGGCCTCAACTACATCTCACTGGATGGCAATGTCGCCTGTATGGTTAACGGTGCCGGTCTGGCGATGGCGACGATGGACTTGATTCAGAAAGAAGGTGGTCAACCGGCTAACTTCCTTGATGTCGGTGGTGGCACGACGGCTGATCGGGTGGCAGAAGCCTTCAAACTGATTTTGTCTGATAAGAAAGTGAAGTCCATTCTGGTCAATATTTTTGGCGGTATCGTCCGTTGTGACCTGATTGCCGAAGGTATTATTCAGGCTGCCAAAGAGGTCAAACTGACCCTGCCGGTTGTTGTCCGGCTGGAAGGCACCAATGCGGCGATTGGCCGTGAATTACTGGCAAACAGCCAAATGAGTATTTATGCAGCACAGGATTTAACCGATGCTGCCAAAAAAGCAGTGGCGGCTGCCGGGGAGTCAAACGCATGAGTATTCTTGTAAACCGTGAAACGAAAGTTATTTGTCAGGGGTTTACCGGCAAGCAGGGTACTTTCCACTCTGAGCAGGCCATTGCCTATGGCACCAACTTTGTCGGTGGTGTGACGCCAGGTAAAGGCGGTCAGATGCATCTGGACCGTCCGGTATTCAATACCGTCCATGAAGCTGTTGCAGAAACCGGTGCTGATGCCACCATGATTTACGTCCCTGCCGCCTTTGCCGCGGACGCCATTCTGGAAGCAGCCGATGCCGGGATTAAAGTCATTGCCTGTATTACGGAAGGTATTCCGGTACTGGATATGCTGCGCGTTAAACACGCACTGAAAGACAAAGACGTTCACCTGATTGGGCCCAACTGTCCAGGGCTGATCACGCCAGGCGAGTGCAAAATCGGCATTATGCCGGGGGTGATTCATCAGCCAGGTAAGATTGGCATTGTTTCGCGTTCAGGAACGCTGACTTATGAAGCGGTGCATCAAACAACACAAAATGGCCTTGGTCAAAGTACCTGTGTTGGGATCGGTGGTGATCCGATTCACGGCATGAACTTTATCGAAGTCTTGCAGATGTTTCAGGACGATCCGCAAACTGAAGGTATCGTCATGGTCGGAGAAATTGGTGGTCATGCTGAGGAAGATGCGGCTGAATTTATCAAGCAGCACGTGACCAAACCGGTTGTTGCTTATATTGCCGGTCTTACTGCGCCACCGGGCAAACGTATGGGCCATGCCGGTGCCATCATCAGTGGCGGTGCCGGAACAGCGGAAGCTAAACTGGCTGCGCTGGAAGCGGCGGGTGCCCGTATTGCCCGCTCACCGGCAGAAATCGGTGCACGCATGCTGGAAGCCATGGAATCCCGATAAATGCATAAACTGACGCTGGTCATGGGCCAGATCAATCCTGTCGTCGGTGATGTGGCCGGAAACGTGATGAAAATTATCACCTCGGCCCATCAGGCGCGGGATGAGTTCGGCGCCGATCTGGTGATCTTCCCCGAGCTGACCCTGACCGGTTACCCACCTGAGGATCTGCTACTCAGGCCGGGCCTGCTTAAGCGGGTTAACAAAGCGCTCGTAACGTTGCAGAAGCACCTTAAAGGGGTCGCTGTCATCGTCGGTCATCCTGATGGTGAAGTCAGAACAGAACTCTACAATGCCGCATCATTAATCGATAATGGTGCAATTAGCGGCAGTTACTTCAAGCATAAACTCCCCAATTACAGTGTCTTTGATGAAAAGCGTTATTTCGTCGAGGGCAAAGAAGCTTGCGTGATTGATTTCCGTGGTGTCCGTCTTGGCCTGACGATTTGCGAAGACATCTGGTTTACCGAGCCTGCCTGTCAGGCGGCTGATAGTGGCGCCGAACTCATCATCAACCTTAATGCCTCACCTTACCGTAAAGGTAAGTGGCAGTTGCGCGAGGCTGAAGTCAGTAAACGTGTGCTTGAAACCGGTTTGCCGGTGATTTATGTCAATCAGGTTGGCGGTCAGGATGAACTGGTGTTTGATGGCTGTTCGTTTGCTCTGGATAGCCAGGGTGACAAGGTAGCCAGAGCGCCTGCTTTTGAATCGGGCTTGTATCCGATTGCGCTGCAGCGTGATGAACTGGGGCGTATAGCACTACGTGGCGGCATGGCGCAGAAAGACGATGAAACCGCCATGATCTATAAAGCGCTGGTATCGGGGCTGCGTGACTATATTGAAAAAAATCATTTCCCCGGCGTTGTTATTGGTTTGTCCGGCGGTATCGACTCCGCACTGACATTAGCTCTTGCAGTGGATGCGATTGGTGCCGATAAAGTGCATACGGTAATGATGCCTTCACGCTTTACCTCGCAAATCAGCCTTGATGATGCCAAGGAAATGGCCGATGGGCTCGGCGTTAAATACAGCGTGATTTCTATCGAGCCGAGTTTTAATGCGTTTCTCGACGGTTTGTCCGAACAGTTTGCCGGGTTGCCAGTGGATGCTACGGAAGAAAATATTCAGGCACGCTGCCGCGGCATTATTTTGATGGCTCTGTCCAATAAAACCGGCTCCATGGTGTTATCGACGGGTAATAAGAGTGAAATGGCCGTAGGCTATTCGACCCTTTACGGTGATATGGCTGGCGGTTATGCACCACTCAAAGACGTCTATAAAACCGTAGTGTATGAACTGTGCCATTATCGTAACCAACTGTCTGCCGTGATTCCGCAGCGGATCATTAGCCGACCACCTTCTGCCGAACTGGCTGAAGGGCAGTTGGATCAGGACAGCCTGCCAGCGTATGAATTACTGGATAAAATTCTGGAGCGTTATATTGCCGACGACAGCTGTTTTGAGGACCTTGTTGAAGAAGGCTTTGATGCCGAAGTAGTTGCAAGGGTGATTAAAATGGTAGATCGTAACGAATACAAACGCCGTCAGGCACCACCGGGTATTCGTATCAGTTCGCGTGCTTTCGGCCGCGATCGCCGCTATCCGATTACCTCTGGTTACACGGTTACCTCAACAATAGAGTAAGGAATTGCAATGAAGAAAATTGAAGCGATTGTTAAACCTTTTAAACTCGATGATGTGCGTCAGGCACTGTCTGAAATCGGTATTACCGGCATGACCGTAACCGAGGTGAAGGGTTTTGGTCGTCAGAAAGGACATACCGAGTTTTACCGTGGTGCGGAGTATGTCGTCGATTTTCTGCCTAAGGTGAAACTGGATATTGTTGTTGCCGATGATGCCGTTGATACGGTTATCGAAACAGTGACTAAAGCGGCACATACCGGTCGTATCGGCGACGGTAAGATTTTTGTGACTACACTTGATCGTGTAGTACGCATCCGCACCAGCGAAGAAGGCGAAGACGCCATCTGATTTTTCTTACTACGCCCGGTACATATCGGGCGTAGTCGCTTAATTTTCCTGTAATTCCGTTTGATGTACTTCTGCTACACCAGTATGACCCGGGTAGTTCAGCTCCAATACGCGTAAAGCGTCCGCAGACAGATCATCCATTCCCATGACTTTATAGGCCTTGGCCATAATGACCAGCGCGTCCGGCATCGCAGGTGTACGTGAGTAGTTTTCAATTACGTATTTAGCTCGATTGGCGGCAGCAAGGTAAGCGCTGCGACGCATATAGTAGTTGGCTACATTGACTTCATGTTGAGCCAGTCGGTTACGCAGGTAAACGACGCGCTGTGCAGCATCCTCGGCATAGCGGCTTTTGGGGAAACGTTTGACCAGTGTGTTGAAGTCACGCAGTGCAGCTTCAGCCGAGCCCGGATCACGCTGAGATTCATCACGGGGAATGTATTTCTCAAACAGACCGATATCACGGTGGAAGTTGACCAGACCTCGCAGGTAAATCGCGTAGTCAATATTCGGATTGAGAGGGTAGACACGCATAAAGCGATCGATTGTTGCAATCGCTGTTTCCGGGTCATCGGATTTATAGTGAGCGTAAGCGGATTCTAGCAGCGCTTGCTGAGCATATTCACCGAATGGGAAGCGGGCTTCGAGTTGTTCATAGTAGGTGACCGCTTTGACGTAGTCTCCTAAATCGAGTGCCGCCTTGGCTTCGGCATAGATTCGTTCAACACTCCAGCTTTCGTCAGCTTTGATTTCTTCCTTCTCGAAAAAGGAGCAACCGGTCAGTGTGGTGGCAGCAAGGCCAAGAAGCAAAGGCAGGTAATATGTTTTCATCGGCTTAGAGTACGTTAGCTGGGTATTAAGGTAAAGTTCGATCTTAGCCGTTTTTGTGCGTCAAAGCACGTCTTTAGCGATTATCAATTTTATAGAATCCAGTACAATATGCGTCTTTAACCCTTTCTATCAGGACTCTTTCATGTTACGTCGTTTGTTGTCTACTGCCATCGGCCTGACTCTATCGGCATCTGTTCATGCTACTACCTATGATTTGGTCGACACGCAAACCAGTGTCATCGGTCATAACATGGTGGTATACAGCCGGGCACAGGATACCTTGCTGGATATTGCCAGACAGTTTGATCTCGGTTATCGCGATATTACGGATGCAAACCCCGACGTGGATGCCTGGTTACCGGGTGAAAATACCCCCGTTGTATTGCCAACCCGCTTTATTTTACCTGACGCGCCCAAGCAAGGCATTGTCATCAACATTGCGGAAATGCGCCTGTATTATTACCCGAAAGCCGGTAACGGTGAATTGCAGCAAGTTATCAGTCACCCGATCGGAATCGGTCGTGAAGGTTGGGCCACTCCATTAGGTAAAGCCCGTATCACACAGAAAGTGAAAGATCCGTCATGGACTCCGCCGGATTCTATCCGTAAGGAGCATGCTGAAAAGGGTGACCCTTTACCCCGCGTCGTTCCGGCCGGTCCGGATAATCCCTTGGGTGCCTATGCCATGCGCTTGTCGATGCCTGGCTACCTATTACACGGTACGAACAAACCTTACGGTGTTGGTCTGCGTGTAAGTCATGGTTGTATTCGCCTGTTCCCGGAAGATATTGAGCACCTGTTTGGCATTACCCCGAGCAATACGCCGGTTGAAATTGTCTACCAGCCCCATAAGGCCGGGGTACGCAATGGCCAGTTATATCTGGAAGCACACCGCCAGCAAAAAGACGTTGATCAGCGTGAAGGCAATAATATGACGCCGATGGTGAAAGCTATTCTCAACGTACAGGAAGGTCTACCCTCAGATGAACATTGGCCTTATGCTGAAACAGTGGTGCGTCAGCAACAGGGTGTGGTGAAGCCTATCGGCCAGAAGCAGATGGATATTGTCGAGAACCTCTGGTTTGTTCACGCGGGCATGAATAAGCAGGCGGTTGCCAAAGTCCGCCAGGCAATGACGCAACTGCAACTGGTTGATATGTTCTGGCCGGCTCGTTCAGGCGCCCGTGAGGAAACGCTGATTGGTCCGTTCAATAGTCAGGAAGAAGCACAGATTATGGCCGATGAACTGAGCGCAGCTGCAGGCGTAACAGTCTGGACGGCGCAGGTCAGTAGTGACGCTTTGTAATCACTGCGTCAAATTGCAGGCAAAAAAAAGCCGGGACAAGTCCCGGCTTTTTTGCATGTAACAAGTAGAAATTACTTGCTCATTGCTTTTTCGAACATACGGTCGATTTTTGCACAGCATTCTTCGACACGTGACATCGCTTCATCAGCAGTTTTCTGGGCATTCATCGCAGCCAGTTCTGCGTCAGTAGCAGTGCGTTGTGCTGTATCAGCAGTGCTTTGAGCATTGCGTGCAGCTGACAGTGCTGAATCAGCAGAAGATTGTGCTGATTCTACAGAGGCTTTCAACGCTTCCATTTCAGCAGTGTTGGCACAAGCGGTCAACAGAGCCAAAGGCAGGATTACGGCACTCAGTTTTGCTAATGGTTTCATTTATATTCTCCTTGAAAAAAGTACCAGTTTTAATGGCAGGCATATTATATTGCGTATTCGCAACATAAAACATACGCTAACAAGAAATTTTTTCACTGTCTATCTAGGCTTAGGGAAAATGAGAACTCTATCGATAAAGCTCGCGATAGAGCGATAAATACTTGCTATAATGACACGTTTTAGATGTGGCTTATTCTCTGTAGAGAAGCACATCATCTCAACCGCTCTGGAAAAATTTGTCTTATGCACCCAATGCTGAATATTGCGATTCGGGCTGCCCGCAGTGCCGGCAGTTTGATCATGCGATCCCTGCAACATGTTGAACACTTGGAAGTGACCACCAAAGGCCGGAATGACTACGTTTCCGATGTTGATCACTTGGTCGAACAGGAAATTATCAGGACCATAAAGAAAGCCTATCCTGATCACGCCATCATGGCAGAAGAGTCCGGCAATGCCGGTGACAGTGATACGGTCTGGATTATTGACCCGCTGGATGGCACGACAAATTTCCTCCATGGCTTCCCGCATTTTTGCGTGTCAATCGCCGTTCAGGTGAAGGGTCGGGTTGAACATGCTGTGGTCTATGATCCACAACGTGACGAGTTGTTTACAGCAAGTCGAGGCGAAGGTGCGAAGCTTAATGACCGTCGTTTGCGCATTAATAAGCGTCGTGATCTGACCGGTGCACTGCTCGCAACCGGTTTTCCATTTAAATATCCCCAACACCATGACAGCTACATGGCGAGCTTTAACGCCTTGTTCCCACAAGTGGCTGATATCCGTCGGGCAGGTTCTGCTGCGCTCGATCTGGCGTATGTTGCAGCCGGTCGTCTGGATGGCTACTGGGAAATCGGTCTGCAGAACTGGGATCTCGCTGCAGGTCTGTTGCTGGTGGAAGAGGCCGGCGGTCTGGTCACCGATTTTGCCGGCAGAGATGATCTATTTAATAAAGGTAATGTGGTTGCCGCCGGGTTTGGAGTCCATAAACTAATGCTGAAGGCCATTGAACCTCATCTGCCAGAACCATTGAAATAAATACGTCCCCCCAAGGGCCTCTTTCCCTCAAAGCATGTTTGACATGCCTATATTGAATATAAATTTATGACTGATAACGTTAAAGACATTTCCAAGCTGCGTAATATCGCGATCATCGCGCACGTTGACCATGGTAAAACCACCCTGGTCGACCAGCTGTTGCGCCAATCCGGTACCTTTGGTGAGCATGAAGAGCTGACAGAGCGCGTCATGGACTCCAATGACCTGGAGCGTGAACGCGGTATTACCATTTTGTCCAAAAACACCGCTATTCGCTGGAATGATTACCACATCAACATCGTGGACACCCCGGGCCACGCCGACTTCGGTGGTGAAGTAGAGCGTGTTCTGTCGATGGTGGACTCAGTATTGCTGCTGGTTGACTCGGCTGAAGGCCCGATGCCGCAGACGCGTTTTGTAACGCAAAAAGCCCTGGCTTTGGGTCTCAAGCCTATCGTTGTTATCAATAAGATTGATAAACCGGCAGCCCGTCCTGCCTGGGTTCTGGATCAAACCTTTGATCTGTTCGTGAATCTGGATGCGACGGATGAGCAGCTGGACTTCGACGTCATTTACGCTTCTGGCCTGAATGGTTTTGCCAATATGGACGAAACCGTACATGAAGGCGATATGACCCCACTGTTCGAACTGATTGTAGAAAAAGTTAGCCCGCCGGATGTCGATGTTGATGGCCCGTTCCGTATGCAGGTCTCATCATTGGATTACAACAGCTACGTCGGTGTTATCGGTGTAGGTCGTGTCCAACGTGGTCGTGTTAAAACCAATACACCAGTTACCGTTGTCGATACTGACGGTAAAACGCGTAACGGTCGAGTGATGCAGGTCATGGGCTTCCTGGGTCTGAAACGTGAAGAAGTGCCTGAAGCTCAGGCGGGTGACATCATTGCGTTCACCGGTCTGGATCCGCTCAGTATCTCAGACACAATCTGTGACCAGAGTGCCGTCGAGGCATTGCCACCACTGTCAGTGGATGAACCTACCGTGACCATGACATTCCAGGTCAATAATTCACCGTTTGCCGGTAAAGAAGGCAAGTTCATTACCACACGTCAGATCAAAGAACGTCTGGATCGCGAGCTGATTCATAACGTGGCTCTGCGCGTAGAACAGTCACCGACCGATCCTGATAAATTCAAGGTGTCAGGTCGTGGTGAATTGCACTTGTCAGTGCTGATTGAAAACATGCGTCGTGAGGGTTTTGAACTGGGCGTTTCACGTCCGGAAGTGATCATCCGTGAAATCGACGGCGAAAAACATGAGCCATTCGAATCCGTCACGATTGATATCGAAGAAGAGCACCAGGGCACCATTATGGAAAAAATGGGCGAGCGTGGTGCTGAAATGAAAAACATGGTGCCGGATGGTAAGGGTCGTGTTCGACTGGACTTCATTATCCCGTCACGTGGTCTGATTGGCTTCCGTACAGAGTTCCTGACAGCGACTCAGGGTACTGGCCTCATCTACAGCGTGTTTGACCACTACGGCCCGATGAAGCCGGGTAGTTTCGGTAAACGTATTAACGGCGTACTCATCGCCAACGGTGTAGGTAAAGCCGTGGCCTTTGCTATCTTCAATCTGCAGGAACGTGGCCGGATGTTTATCGGTCATGGTGATGAGGTTTACGAAGGCATGATTATCGGTATTCACTCGCGCGATAACGATCTGGTTGTGAACCCGCTTAAAGGTAAACAACTCACTAATATGCGTGCCTCTGGTTCTGATGAAGCAGTGACTCTGGTACCACCGATTCGTATGAGTCTGGAACAGTCGCTCGAGTTTATCGGTGAAGATGAGTTACTGGAAGTAACGCCAAAATCGCTGCGTCTGCGTAAAAAACTGTTGCTGGAACATGAACGCAAGCGTGCTTCACGCGCGTGATTCCGGTCCAAAGCGGCAACAAAAAAGGGTATCCTTTATGGGTACCCTTTTTTTTGAGGTGAATGATGCGCATTCTGGTTTTACTGGCTATCGGGCTGTTGCTCTATATCATTATCGGCAACCTGCTGAGAAATAACAGAAAGTCTCCATCCAGAGACACGGGCAGTGAACAGATGGTTCGCTGCGAGCACTGTGGTCTGCATATTATCGAGAAGGAAGCTCTGCAAGATAATCGCCAGTATTTCTGTTCTACTGAGCATCTTGAGGCCCACCGCCAGTCGCGATGAAACAGAGTGCGTCTCACAGTCTGAGCCTGCAGCAGGATCTGGCAAGCTGGCGCGCACTGACGGTGTTTGCCGGCTACCGATTTTTTCTCGCTGGCATCCTCTTTGTTGTTTTCTACCTGAGACTGCCGCCTGAGTTTCTTGGTTGGGTAGACCCTCGTCTCTATTCTTCAGTCAGTCAGCTCTATCTTGTTGCTGCACTGATACTGCTGATTTTTACGATAAAACGCTGGGGCTACCTGAATAACCAAATCAAGCTGCAACTGCTGATTGATATCATTGCACTGACCCTGCTGATCCATGCCAGCGGTGGATTGCCGACTGGGCTGGGCTCATTATTAGTAGTGGTCGTGGTCGTGGGGGGCGCACTGGCACCGGGTAAACTGGCAGCGTTTATCGCAGCCATCGCCACCCTGGCGGTGCTGCTTGAAGTCAGTTATTCACAAATCGCCGGTGATGGGGCCACCAAGTACACCCAGGCTGGCATGTTGGGGGCGACATTTTTTGTTACTGCCTGGCTGGCACAGTGGCTGTCGCATAAAATGCAGTCATCACAAGTCCTGGCCGAGCAGCGGGCAAAAGACGTTGCCAATCTGGCGGTTTTGAATCAGCACATTATTAGTCGTTTGCAGATCGGGGTTTTGGCACTGGACGCCCATGGCACTGTCACCTTGTTTAATGAGTCAGCCAGACAGTTACTGGGTATAGAAAGAACCATCCCCGGCTTTAACCTCAAACAGGTTCTTCCTCTGCTGGCTGAGCAGATCTGGCTTTGGCAGCACCATAATCCACAACCGTTTACACCATTTCAGGCACGGGCGGAGTTACCGGAAGTGCGGGCATCGGCTACCCGGCTGGATAGTGGTGAAACACTGGTCTATGTCGAAAATACCTCTGCGATGGCGCAGCAGGCACAGCAAATGAAACTGGCGTCGCTCGGGCGTTTAACAGCCAGTATTGCCCATGAAATCCGTAACCCGCTGGGCGCCATCAGTCATGCTGGTGAATTGCTGGCAGAGCAACGTGCGGAGGAACCGGCGGTAACAAAGCTGACGGATATTATTCAGCGGCACAGCCTTCGGGTTAACAGCATTATCGAGACGATTTTGCAGATGAGTCGACGAAAAACGGTCGAACCTGCAACCGTTGTGCTGGCGACGTGGCTGGCTCGCTTTTTAAGCGAATTCCGTGAGCTGAAAGGGGCCGATGAAGCAGCCATTGTGCTAAAGATTGATGCGCCGCTGGCAAAGGTCGCGATGGATCCGGAGCAATTGCATCAGGTGATGTGGAATCTGCTCGAAAATGCCTGGCATTATTCGCTTTCAGAAAAGCCTGCTCCACGGGTTCGGGTTGCTTTGTCCAGAGCAGACAATGAAATTGTAGTTGATGTCATCGACAATGGACCGGGTGTAGACGACGCGGTGCGCGAGCATTTGTTCGAGCCTTTCCATTCGCAGCGGCAGGGGGGAACGGGCCTTGGTTTGTATCTGGCCAGAGAGTTATGCCAGGCCAATGGCGCACGCTTGAGCTTTCTTCCCGATGAGTTGCAAAGCAGTCGTTTTCGTATAAGCTTCCCCGGAGAGTGGCAGGAATATTTAGCATAATGAATCGACAAGCCCTAGTCATAGACGATGAACCGGATATCCTCGAACTGTTGACGATGACCCTGACAGGCATGTCGATAGATTGTGTGACTGCAGAAAATCTGGCCCAGGCGCATCAGGCACTGAAACAGCAGAAATTTGATTTATGTTTCACCGATATGCGCCTACCCGATGGTAACGGGCTCGATTTTGTGAAGGCGATTCAACAGCAGTGTCCGGAGCTCCCTGTCGCTGTGATTACCGCCCACGGCAATGTCGATCATGCGGTCGAAGCACTTAAGTCAGGCGCATTTGATTTTGTTTCCAAACCGCTCAAGCTCAGAATGTTGCGGGATCTGGTTGAAGCAGCGCTCAAGTTGTCGCCGGAAAGGCCTTATCATCGGGAGCGCCGTTCACGCCATAAGCTGCTCGGTGAAACCCAGCCAATTCAGGCTTTGCGTGGCAAGATCACCAAGCTGGCGCGAAGTCAGGCACCTATCTATATCAGCGGGGAGTCCGGTACCGGCAAGGAACTGGTTGCCAGACTGATTCATGAGCTGGGCGCGCGGCAAGCGGGGCCTTTTGTGCCTATCAACTGTGGTGCGATTCCGGCTGAGCTGGTTGAAAGCGAGTTTTTTGGCCATAAAAAGGGTGCTTTCACCGGTGCAGTAGCCGACAAGCAGGGCTTATTTCAGGCAGCAGATGGCGGTACCTTGTTTCTTGATGAAGTGGCTGATCTTCCCCTGATGATGCAGGTCAAACTGTTACGTGCGATTCAGGAGAAAGCGGTCAGACCTGTTGGTGGCCATGAAGAAGTGAACGTGGATGTGCGGATTCTGTCCGCCACTCACAAAAATCTTGCCACCTGTGTGCGTGATGGCAGTTTCCGTGAAGATTTGTATTATCGACTGAATGTCATTGAGCTGAATGTGCCGCCATTGCGTGAGCGTCAGGCTGATATTCCACAGCTGGCTGATCATATTCTGAGCCAGCTTGCGGCGAACAATAAGATGACGAAACCGCTGATTTCCGCGGCGGCGATGAAGCATCTGCAAAGCTATCATTTTCCGGGCAATGTGCGTGAGTTGGAAAATATTCTGGAGCGGGCTTTGACATGGGCGGATGAGGGGGCAGACATTGATGTGAATGATCTGATGCTGCCTGAAACTCAGCCTGCTGTGAGTTCACAGCAACCGGTCAAAACCGAAGCTGACAAGCCTGTTGCATCGACCGCTTTGGATCTTGAGTCCAAGCTCGAAGATCAGGAACGACAGCTGATCATGCAGGCGTTGGAGTCGACCCGGTGGAACAAGACCGCCGCCGCTAAAAAGCTCGGTATTACCTTCCGGGCTTTACGTTATAAGCTGAAAAAGCTCGAGCTGGATTAATTTTCGGTCGACTCTTCTACCAGAGCGGTCAGACTCTGAACTTCATTACCGTCCAGTAAAGCTGTGGTTTCCAGTCCGGCCAGTTTCATACTGAGCTGGCAGAGGATGCTGCCGCTCTTCATAAACTGAGCCTGTACAACATGGCCGAGAATTTCGCCACTGGCGTCAGTGACGACTGCATTGATTGCCGGTAGTTGCGTACTCTGTATCGTGCCCAGAAACATGCGACGGCTGGGTGAGCCCAGATAATGCAGACGAGCAACGACTTCCTGACCGGGATAACAGCCTTTCTTGAAGCTCACACCACCAACTAGTTCAAGATTAAGCTGTTGTGGTGTGAAAGCTTCCTTACTATCAGCAAAGACCATCGGTAATCCGGCCTCAATATCCAGCAATTGCCAGTAGGCCTCAGCGGCCAGTTGCCAGCCCTTGTTTAGGTAATCCGCTAATCGTTGGCATTGTGTTGCATCAGCGACGACTAAGTGACGGATGATATCGCCGGGCTGACGTAGCTGTAACCCATCATCTGTCTGACCGCCTTGCCACGGTTTTTCAGAATCCATATCGGAATCAATATGAATCAGGCCGAAAGCATGCAGATCGTCCGCTATGGTGATATCCACTTTGCTGCGTAATTTGAACATGGTCAGGCGCTGCGCAATCGAAGCGGCTAGATCATTTGGTAGCAGCAGGAGATAGTCGCCTTCACGACGAATCAGTTGAAAGACAGTGAGCAAACGGCCTTTTGGGTTACAAAAGCCGCTAAGTTGAGACTGATTAATCTGCAGGGCGTTGACATCGTTAGTCAGCAGATTCTGCAGAAAGCTGCCAGCTTCTTCACCCTGCACCCGAATCAGACTGAGAGCTGCCAGAGGAATCAGCAGTGGTGCTGAAGGTGCAGCAGTGCCAGGGTAAGAGAGTTGAGATTGTTGTTCAGTCAGATTCAGCCAGCTCATAGTCATTTGATCAGTTAGTCACAAGCTCTTATTCTAACGATAAGCCAAGCAGGATAACAGGGATGAAAAAGGAAAGAGGCCGACAAGGATGACGGTGACATTACAGCGTTCGCGTGGACTACTGCTTTATCTGCTTCTGGCGCATGGTCTGGCGGGCATACTCATTTCTATGCTCAGCCTCAATGGTGTGTTGATTATGCTGCTCGATTTGCTGTTAGTTGTGAGCTTGTTACTGTCATGCAGACGTTATGGCTGCTTGGATGAACAAGCAGTTATCAGTCAATTTCACTGTGACGGCGATGGACGCTGGTTTCTGCAGGGCATCCATAGTCACAAAGAAGCCTGGCGACTGAGAAATAGTGTGATCCTCGGCCCCTTGATGTTGCTCAGCTTCAGCTCCAAAGCCCAAAAACGTATGCAGCCAGTTTTGGTGATACGTGATGCGGTTGATGCAGAGACCTGGCGCCAGTTGTGCCTCAGGCTGCGTGATCCTGAATCCTGGGGTTAATAATTGTTTCTGTTGGTGTTTGCGAATCATCGCTTTGAGGATAGTCCAGAGTGTAGTGCAGGCCACGGCTCTCTTTACGCATTAATGCTGAGTCAATAATCAGCTCAGCCACATCAGCCAGATTACGTAACTCCAGCAGATCGCTGCTGATCAGATGCTGTGAGTAAAACTCATCAATTTCCTGCTTCAACAACGCCAGTCGTTGTTTGGCCTTGTGCAGCCGTTTGGTGGTTCTGACGATACCAACGTAGTCCCACATAAAGCGGCGCAGTTCATCCCAGTTATGACTGATGGCGATAGCTTCCTTGGCAGGCTGCACCTGACTGGCATCCCAGGCCGGCACCTTGTCAGTGATCGGCTTTAACGTCTGTGCCTGAATGTCTTTGGCTGCAGCCTGGGCAAAGACCAGGCATTCCAAGAGAGAGTTGCTGGCCATGCGATTGGCTCCGTGCAAACCGGTATGGGCCGTTTCTCCTATGGCATAAAGGCCGGGAATGTCGGTTCTGCCATGTAAATCCGTCATGATGCCACCACAGGTGTAGTGGGCAGCAGGTACAACTGGAATCGGCTCAGAAGTCATATCAATGCCGTATTGCAGACAGCGTTTATAGATGGTCGGGAAATGACTTTTGATAAAGGTGGCTGGCTTATGTGAAATATCCAGATACACACAGTCATGACCGAGCCGTTTCATTTCATGATCAATGGCCCTGGCTACCACATCACGCGGTGCCAGTTCCGCATCTGGGTGAAAGCGTTCCATAAAACGTTCACCATTGGCCAGTAAGAGTCTGGCACCTTCACCGCGCAGTGCTTCACTTATCAGGAAGGATTTCGCCTTGGGGTGAAATAAACAGGTCGGGTGGAACTGGATAAATTCCATATTGGCAATACGGCAGCCGGCGCGCCAGCCCATGGCAATGCCATCGCCGGTCGACACATCAGGGTTGCTGGTATAGAGATAAACCTTACCAGCGCCGCCCGATGCCAGCACGGTCACTGGTGCTAGAAAGGTTTTAGTGACATTGTTTTTAATGTCCAGCACATAACAACCCAGTGCTTTGCTGGGCAACTGTTTTAGTTGTTTGCCACTGGTAATCAGGTCAATGCCAATATGAAACGGAAACAGGCTGATATTAGGATGCGACTTGGCCTTAGCCAGCAGTGTGGTTTCGACCTCGCGTCCGGTTGCATCGGCGGAGTGAATAATACGACGGTGGCTGTGACCACCCTCACGGGTCAGGTGATAGGTTTCAGCGCTTACCCCATCACGGGTGAAGGACACACCTTGCTCAATCAGCCATTCAATATTTTCACGGGCATGCTCAACGGTGTAGCGCACAGCCCGTTCATTACATAATCCACCACCGGCTCGCAATGTGTCGTCAATATGCGATTGCAGCGAGTCGGTTTTATCCAGTACTACCGAGATGCCGCCCTGGGCGTAGAGGGATGATCCTTCTTCCAGCTGGCTTTTGGAGATCACCGCCACCTGATGGCTGTCTGCAAGACGCAGAGCCAGTGTCAAGCCGGCGGTGCCGCTGCCGATAACCAAGATATCGAAATGTTGAGTAGTGGTCATAAGGATTTATACAGGTACAATAGGCTGGATTTATTTTGCACTGAATATGGAACAAAGTTAAATCGACATGGTCAATCTTGCTGTAATTAAAGCCAGCGCTGACGCGTCGATGGAAGCCGGAATATAGGATGAATGCAGATCAAGAGCTAGTACGGCGCGTACAGGCGGGTGATAAAAAAGCGTTTGACCTGTTGATCATGAAGTATCAACAGCGAATTATCCATGTGATAACCGGGTTTGTACATGACCCGGTTGAGGCTATGGACGTTGCCCAGGAAGCATTTATCAAGGCTTATCGCGCGCTGCCGGGGTTTCGTGGTGACAGTGCGTTCTATACATGGCTATACCGCATTGCCATCAATACCTCAAAAAATTACCTGACAGCTGCATCCAGACGGCCGCCGGTGACGGATGTCGACGCGATGGATGCGACGATTTATTACGACGCACCGGAATTGAAGGAATTTGAAACGCCTGAAAGCAGTCTTATGAGTGATGAGTTGCAACAGGCGATTCACGAAGCGATTCAGGATTTGCCGGAAGATACGGCAACAGCCATTAAACTGCGGGAGTTTGAAGGGCTGAGTTACGAAGAAATTGCACAGGTCATGGATTGTCCAATAGGTACAGTGCGATCCCGAATCTTTCGCGCCAGAGAGGCAATCGATAAACAGGTCAAAGCAGTGATGGGTGGAGAGGAACAACAATGACAGCCAAGCGACAAGAACTTCTGTCAGCATTTGTCGATGGAGAGCTCAATGCACAGGAGCTCGACGAACTGCTGGCGCTGATGAATTCAGATCATAATGCCCGAAATGATTACCTCCGGTATCAACATGCCAGTGATACGCTGCGCGGTTACAGCCGACATAATCAACCGATAGACCTGACTGCGAGACTGAGTCTGGCGTTAGCCAACGAACCGGTACACCAGCAAAGCGGCGCACTGAAAAAAGCCCGCATATTCGCCGTGCCGGATTGGTTCTGGAAGCAAACTGCTGGCTTGGCCGCAGCGGCTTCAATCGGTGCGCTAGCGGTGGTCGGTGTGATTAATCAACCGCAGAGCTCAGTAACACCGCAGCTTGCCCAGGCCGAACAAATGCCAACTCAGACGACTTCCATCGCTGCTACCAATCGCTGGACAGTGGGTGAAGAGGAAGTCGAAGACCGCCTCAATAATTATCTAGTGGACCACAACGAATATGCCGGTGCCTCAGGTCTGTTTTCCTATGCCCGTGTAGTTTCATACGGAGAGGAGTGAGGACTGATGCGTTTTGTGCTTCCGCTGCTTCTGGGATTGAGTCTGACCTTATCACCTTCCGCTTATGCAACTGATGATAATGATGAAGCAATAATGATGCTCGAACGCATGACTGAAGCGGCAAAAGAACTGACCTATGAAGGGGTCTTTGCCTATCAGTCGGGGAGAAACTTGCAATCCATCCGCATCTACCACCGTGCCGACGCACGTGGTGAGCTGGAGCGCTTGATCTCTTTGAACGGTGCTGCGCGGGAAGTCATCCGCAGCAACGACATGGTGACCTGTATTAACCCGGAAGGCAAAGAGGTGAATGTCAGCCGTCGACCGCTTGGAAGAGGGTTCCCAAGTGACCTGCCACGCCGACTCAGTTCGGCGACACCTTTCTACGAAGTTGAGCTGGGTGAGATGGATCGTATCGCAGGTCGCAAAGCGCAGGAACTGGTGATTAAACCGCTGGATCAGTACCGTTACGGTTACCGTTTGTGGGTCGATGCCGATACCCATTTACTGCTGAAATCCGAACTGGTAGGCAGTGACGGCGATGTTCTGGAAACGTTTGCCTTTTCATCCGTCAATACAGGTGTGCATATTCCCGAGCATAAATTCCAGCCACAGATGTCCGGCGAAGAAATGACCTGGCATCAGAGTGAGCCTGAGCAACCTCTGAACATGGCCAACCATAGTCAGCATTCACTCTGGCGAGCAAAATGGTTACCGGAAGGATTTGCCCAAGTCGCTTATCAGACTCGCTTAAGAGCCAGTAATGGCGCTGATGTGGAGCAGCGGGTTTACAGTGATGGCCTGTCCTCCGTATCCATTTTCATTGAAAAAATTCGTGCTCGTCACAACCATCTCAGCGGTGGTTCTCATGTCGGGGCGATTAATGCTTTTGGGACAATCATGCATGCCCATTTTGTCACAGTGGTTGGCGAAGTCCCTGCACAGACGGTGGAAAAAATCGGTCACAACATTGATTTCGTTGGTATTCAGCAATGATTGAACAAAAAGCGACAGTCATCAGCCGGGACGGGAATATCGTCTGGGTTGAAGCTGAACGTCAATCGACCTGTGGTCAATGTCAGGCGCGTAAAGGCTGTGGCACTGGTTTATTAGCGAAACATGTCGGCCAGCGTTTCTCCCGTATCGCTGTCAATACTGAGCAGGATCTTCGCATTGGTCAGGCTGTACTTGTCTCCATTCCGGAACAGGCTCTGTTGTCCGGTGCGGTCATGATGTATCTGTTGCCATTGCTCGCGTTATTCGGTGTAGCAATCGTAACCAGAATGCTCGGTGGTGGGGAACTGCTACAAATTGTGTCCGGTCTGATAGGTTTGTGTGCCGGTTTCATTTGTGTCAGACGACGCGTCAGAGACAATAGTCCCGGCATTCAAGTGCAATCAACAGAGGATTTCTAATGAGACAAAGCAAAACCTGGATAGCAGTCACGATGCTGATGGCCTGGATGATGTTGAGTATGTCCGCTCATGCTCGCGCCCTGCCGGAATTTACTGAACTGGTCGCTGAAAATGGCGATGCCGTTGTCAATATCAGTACTCGCAACAAGACAGAGCAGTCTGCCGCCAGTTCGATGCTGCCTCCCGGAATTGAGTTGCCAGAAGGCTCAGGCATCGACGAATTCTTCAAAAAGTTTTTTGATGGTCCACAGGGCATGCCTATGCCCCCTCGCGAGAGTGAATCCCTTGGTTCGGGCTTCGTTTTATCATCGGATGGTTATATTCTGACCAACCATCACGTTATCAAAGATGCTGAAGAAATCATCGTGCGTTTCAGTGACCGTACTGAAATGGATGCAGAGTTGCTCGGTAGTGATGAGCGCAGTGATGTCGCTTTACTTAAAGTCGATGCAACTGACCTGAAAGCCGTTAAGCTCGGTGATTCCAATGATTTGAAAGTGGGTGAGTGGGTGCTGGCGATTGGCTCACCATTTGGTTTCGACTACTCGGCAACAGCTGGTATCGTCAGTGCATTGGGTCGAAGCTTGCCGAGTGACAGTTATGTGCCGTTTATCCAGACTGACGTTGCCATTAATCCGGGTAACTCAGGTGGTCCCTTATTTAATCTGGACGGCGAAGTGGTTGGCATCAACTCACAGATTTATAGCCGGACGGGTGGTTTTATGGGGGTCTCGTTCGCGATTCCGATTGATACCGTGATGAACGTAGTGGCACAAATCAAGTCACAGGGCTACGTCAGTCGTGGTTGGTTGGGTGTGGTCATTCAGGATGTGACCCGTGAACTGGCCGAGTCATTTGGTCTGGAAAAACCAAAAGGTGCCCTGGTTTCCCGTGTGGTAGGCGATAGTCCTGCTTCTCGAGCCGGTTTCAAGCCAGGCGATGTGATTCTTGAGTTTGACGGTAGAGAAGTAGAAACCTCTTCAGATTTACCGCCGATAGTCGGTCGTACCATGGTGGGCAAGCAGGCCAATGTGATTGTTATGCGTGATAACAAACTCAAGACAATCAAAGTCACCATTGAAGAGTTGCCGGATGATGAAGAACTTGCTGCGACAGGTACCAAGCCTGGCCGTTTTGTGGCTGAAAACCTGTCGATGGAAGTGGCTGAAATCCGACCGGAAGAACGTGACAAGCTTGAAGTCAAACAAGGCGGTGTCATGGTCATGAAGGTTGAGCAGGGACCGGCTATTAATGCCGGTATTCGTCCGGGTGATGTGATTCTGAGTCTTAATAACGTTGAGGTGAAAGATGCCAATCATTTCATCGATCTCAGTAAAGAGTTGCCGACGAATAAACCGGTGCCGGTACTGATTCAGCGTGCAGGCCAGTCACAATTTCTAGCACTCAAGCTGGATAAATAAACCTCAATAAAATCTCTGGAAAAGCAGCTATCTGATTGTCAGGTAGCTGCTTTTTTTTGTGCTCTTTTTTATGAGCTCCGGGCTAGGGAGTGTTAATTGTCTCAGTCAGGCTGAACAATCAGCATGACACAATCGCTGCATCGCATTGTCCTGCTGACAGAAAGGCGAACGCTGGCACTGAGCGTTATTGAATACATTGAAATTGCATTTAACAAACGCCCGTTAACAGCCCCATGCCGCCATGATTCGAACTCCAACGGCTCTGCTGGACACGGCAACAGAAACGAGCTGTGGGGATAAACAGCTTATTTATCCTGGATGGAAATGATGAAAGGAATAGCAGATGGGATGATCAGATAAGCGTATTTCAGTTCACAGGTATCAGCTTTGCCGGACGATAGCGCCAGCACAGAAATGCCGCCAGAATAAAGGTCAGCCATTCGGCCAGCGGTAAGGCGACAAGAAACATCGGTGAACTCAGCAGCAGGGTAAACAGCAACAGTAAACCAACGGGCAGGACCAGACCACGCGACATGGCAATCAGCATCGACGGCTTGGGCTTTTGCATCGCCGTCAGATAAATAGACAGGATCACATTGACACCATTTATCAGAAACAACGGCCAGACCAGCTGCACGAAGTGTAATGATAACTCGGAGGTGCCCTGCGCCGCTTCATTGAGGAATAACTCAGTCAGAGACTGTGGCCATAGCAGCAGAACCAGCGTCATGCCAAGACTGATCAGCAGTACCATCGCTATCGCCGTAAACAGGAATTGGGTGATACGTTGTGGGTTGCCGGCACCATGATTGTGTGACACCAGCAGGTGCAGTGCATCAGCAATGCCGTAATAAAGCATCAGGCTGACGAAGATCATGTAGTTAATGACGGCAAAGGCAGCGATACCGTCCACGTTCAGTTGCGTGACCAGGACCCAATTCAGCAAGAGGATGACGAGGCCGCCGGAAATTTCATTAATAAACTCGGACAGGCCGTTGAAACTGATATGCCTGAACTCTGCCCAGTCGCCAGGCCATGACCAGAAAAGCAGACGCTTTTTGCGTAAAAAATAACGCATCAAAATCAGCAGTTGAACAGCCTGGGCAATCGCCGTGGCCCACGCAGCACCGAGCAGCCCCATATCCAAATAGACAATAAACAGTGAGTCTAAAACAATATTCATCAGCGCACCGGTAACCAGAGCGATCGTACCCAGTTTCTGGCCGTTATCCTGACGTACGAAGTAGTACAGCACCATCGTGAAAATTTGAACGACCAGTACGACGCTGATGACATGAAAATACGGCAGTATCAATGATAACAGGCTGTCCGGTGTACCCAGTAGCCGCAAAATGGTTTTGTCCTGCCACCACGACAGCAACATGAAACTGATGCCTACTATCAGCACAGCAGCGAGGCATTTACTTAATATGGAAGACGCCTTTTCGGCCATAGACTGACCAAGGAAATGGCCGCAGCGTACTGCGCCGCCGATAGCAATCATGAGGGCAAAACCGAAGGCTAGGGTCAGATAAGGGATAAGCAGGTTGATAGCGGCAAGGCCGTTACTGCTGACGAAGTGACCCACAAAAATACCATCCACAATACTGGCGGTAGTGATGGCAAGCAGTCCCAGTATGGAAGGCAGAGCATAGCGAGCAAAGGTAGAAAGTACCGGGCCAGACTGGATAAGACCGTTTTCAGTTGTTTGAGACATACGATTCCCATGAGAGGGCGAATGAAAGACGAAAATGCTAGTCATTCTTATTTCGGTGGGCAAGCACTGTCTCCTCAACACTGCCGGCAGAGTACTTGATTAATCATCGTGTTAAACGATGTAAGTGCGTATAATATCGGGTCATTTGCTGGACCCGTGAGATGTTTTTCTCTGTTGCTGCCGGATTGGCGCAAATAAGCGGGTAAAAATGCATCGTCACCGACAACGGCGCTGGCGAGACGTCACCCATAAAACTGTAACTGAATGAACAATATACGTAACTTTTCTATCATCGCGCATATCGACCACGGCAAATCCACAATTGCCGATCGCTTTATCCAGATTTGTGGGGGCTTGAGTGACCGGGAAATGCAGCAACAGGTGCTGGATTCGATGGACATTGAGCGCGAGCGTGGTATCACCATCAAGGCACAAAGCGTGTCTCTGGAATACAAAGCGCGTGATGGCGAGACTTACCAACTGAACTTTATTGATACACCGGGTCACGTTGACTTTTCCTATGAAGTGTCACGTTCGCTGGCGGCCTGTGAAGGGGCCTTGCTGGTGGTGGATGCGGCGCAGGGTGTCGAAGCGCAGAGTGTGGCCAACTGCTACACCGCGATTGATCTGGGGCTGGAAGTGTTGCCGGTTTTGAACAAGATTGATCTGCCTTCAGCGGAACCGGACAGGGTGGCTCAAGAAATCGAAGATATTATCGGTGTGGATGCCATGTCAGCGGTACGCTGCAGTGCTAAGACCGGTATCGGTATCGAGGATGTGCTGGAAGATCTGATTGCTAGGGTTCCTCCGCCTAAGGGTAACCCGGATGCGCCACTCAAGGCGCTGATTATTGACTCCTGGTTTGACAGCTACGTGGGCGTTATTTCTTTGGTGCGGATTGTCGATGGCAGCCTTAAAACCAAAGACAAAATCAAGGTCATGTCGACCGGGCATGAATATCAGGTTGATCAGGTCGGCACGTTTACGCCCAAGCGGACGCCATGTAATGTGCTGGATTGTGGTGACGTTGGCTATGTGATTTCCGGTGTTAAAGACATTGATGGCGCGCCGGTGGGGGACACCCTCACACTTGCGCATCATGGTGCGGACACGATGTTACCCGGCTTTAAAGAAGTCACGCCGCAGGTCTATGCAGGGATTTTCCCGGTCAGTACTGATGACTATGAAAACTTCCGTGAAGCGCTGGCTAAGCTGCGACTGAATGATGCGTCCCTGTTCTATGAGCCGGAAACGTCACAGGCGCTCGGCTTTGGATTCCGCTGTGGCTTTTTGGGCCTGCTGCACATGGAAATTATCCAGGAGCGTCTGGAGCGCGAATACGATCTGGATCTGATTACTACGGCACCGACGGTGGTGTTTGAAGTACTGAAAAAGAACGGCGATCTTATCAAGGTAGAAAATCCCGCTTCGCTGCCGGATGTAGGCACTATTGATGAAATCCGTGAACCGATTGTGGTGGCGGATATTCTGGTTCCGCAGGATCATCTGGGTGCGGTCATCACTCTTTGTGTTGAAAAGCGTGGTGTACAGAAATCCATGCAGTATATGGGCAAGCAGGTAGCGCTGAGTTATGAACTGCCGATGAATGAAGTGGTCATTGATTTCTTTGATCGGATCAAGTCGGTCAGTCGTGGTTATGCCTCGCTGGATTACCATTTTGTACGTTTCCAGACAGCGGACCTGGTGAAACTTGATATTCTTATCAACGGTGAGCGTGTCGATGCCTTGTCATTGATCGTTCATAAAGAAACCAGTGTCAGCCGTGGCAGACAACTGGTGGAAAAAATGCAGGAACTGATCCCCAGACAGATGTTTGATGTGGCAATTCAAGCCGCCATCGGTGGTCACATTATTGCCCGCTCAACCGTTAAAGCGATGCGTAAAAACGTTTTGGCCAAGTGCTATGGTGGTGACGTGTCCCGTAAACGTAAACTGCTGGAAAAACAAAAAGCAGGGAAGAAACGCATGAAGTCTGTGGGTAAAGTGGATGTGCCTCAGGAGGCTTTTTTGGCAGTATTGCAACTGTCCAAGAATTCATAGAAGGAGTAAAAGTCAGTGAGTTTTCCGGCGATAATGGTGTTACTGGTGGCTGTGACCGGCCTGATTTGGTTGTTAGACAAGCTGTTGTGGGCACCCAAAAGGGATAAAGACGCTGATGAGCCCGTTGTGGTCGAGTATGCGCGTTCTTTCTTCCCGATTATTCTATTGGTGCTGGTGATTCGCTCCTTCATTGCCGAGCCTTTCCGGATTCCTTCTTCCTCGATGGTGCCGACTCTGCATATCGGTGACTTTATTCTGGTCAATAAATTTGCTTATGGCATTCGTCTGCCGGTGCTGCACAGTAAAGTGTTTGATACCGGAGAGCCTGAACGGGGTGACGTAATGGTCTTTCGCTACCCTAAAAAGCCCAAAGATAAAGATAAGCCCGATGTTGATTACATCAAACGTGTTGTAGGTCTGCCTGGTGACCGTGTCGGCTATTTTGATAAAACAATTTATCTGAATGGTGAGCCAGTGGGACAGGAAGTGCTGGCCGATGATAAGCAAGCCTCATCTGCGTATTTCGAAACACGTTTCGAGCATCTGGGTGAACAAGGGCACTTTATTATCGTAGATAATGACAAGCGACCTTTGGAAGGCGAAATGGTAGTACCTGAAGGTCATTATTTCGTTATGGGTGATAATCGTGATAATAGTAATGACAGCCGTTACTGGGGAACTGTGCCGGAAGAGAACCTGGTCGGTAAAGCGTTTCTGATATGGATGAGTTGGGACTGGGATGCGGGCGGTATCGTCTGGAACCGTATCGGTCAGTCTATTGATTAAGGGGAACACAATGAAAAATCAACGTGGGATGACGTTAATCGGCTGGGTGATCGTGCTTGCTCTGATTGCTTTTTTTGCCACCTTGGTAATACGTCTGTTGCCGATGTATCAGGAATATTACGGTGTACTTCAAGTAATGAGCTCAATGGAAGAAGAGCTTAAAAACAATAACTTGTCTAAAAACCAAGTTGAACTGTTGCTATACAAGAAGTTTGATACCGGTTATATCAAGAGCGTGAAGAGAGACAATATCGAAATCCTGCGTGGCAAAAATTCAGCGTATATCACAAAAATTGTCATTGACTACGAAGTCAGAAAACCCTTTATCGCTCATATCGATTTGATAGGGCACTTTAAGAAAGAAATTGATGTAGAGCCGACCCGATAATGATCACCCAGCGGCAAAAAGCCCTGTGCAAGCAGTTACAAATTGAATTTAATGATACGGCTTTGCTCTTACAGGCACTGACACACCGCAGTGCTGACCCGAAAAATAATGAACGTCTGGAATATCTGGGCGACGCGATTCTCAGCTTTGTTATTGCGGAAGAGCTATTTAATCGTTTTCCTCAGGTAAAGGAAGGCAAACTGAGCCGTTTGCGAGCCTCATTGGTGAAAGGTGAAACGCTGGCAGAAATTGCCCGTGAACTGAAAATCGGTGAAGTGCTGATCCTGGGCCCTGGTGAATTGAAAAGCGGCGGTTTTCGCCGTGAGTCTATTCTGGCTGATGCGGTTGAAGCTATTCTGGGTAGCCTGTATCTGGATCAGGGTCTGGATAGCGTCAAATCCCTGATTTTACGGCTCTATCAGGAGCGTCTTGATAGCATTGATGTGACGGAAACGGTCAAAGATCCGAAAACCCGGTTACAGGAACTGTTACAGAGTCGTAAACAACCTTTACCGATTTACAGCGTGCGCGAAGTTAAAAGTGATAAAAAGCAGCCGGTATTCGAAGCCTCCTGTCAGGTCACCTTACTGAAAAAAGTTGTTCTGGCGCAGGGCAGCAGTCACCGCAAAGCTGAAAAAAAAGCCGCTGAGCGAGCGCTTAGCCTGATAGAAGAAAACGCATGACAGACACTCCTTTTCGTTCCGGCTATGTTGCCATTATCGGTCGCCCCAATGTCGGCAAGTCGACATTGATCAACCGGGTTCTGGGACAGAAACTTTGTATAACCTCTCGTCGACCACAGACCACCCGGCATCGTATTCTTGGTATTAAAACCACGGAGCAGGGACAGTTTATCTACGTTGATACGCCCGGTCTGCACAGTGACAATAAAAAAGCGATGAACCGCTATATGAATCGTGCTGCGGCGTCATCGATTGAAGATGTTGATGTCGTATTGTTTGTCGTAGAAGGCCTGAAGTGGACAGATGAAGATCAGAAAGTCCTCAAACGTCTGCAAAAAGATGCCAAAGCGCCCGTTATTCTGGTTCTTAATAAAGCAGATAAACTCGCTGATAAAGCCGCTTTACTACCACAGATTGAAACCTTGTCACAGCAATTTAATTTTGCTGCTGTGGTGCCGATTTCTGCCCGTAAAGGCATGAATACCGATCTGCTGGAACAGGAAGTGGCGAAGCTGATGCCGGAAGGTGAATTAATTTACGATGAGGATCAGCTGACCGATCGTAGCTCACGTTTTCTGGCTGCCGAAATCGTGCGTGAAAAACTGTTCCGCTTTCTGGGGCAGGAACTGCCTTACTCCCTGACTGTTGAAGTGGAACTGTTTGAGGAAGATGAGGGCATGTATCGTATCGGCGCCGTAGTCTATGTCGAACGCAGTGGCCAGAAATCCATCGTGATCGGTAAAAAAGGCGAACAACTCAAACTTATCGGCAAAGAAGCCCGTCTGGAAATGGAGCAACTATTTGGCTGCAAAGTTTTTCTGCAGATCTGGGTTAAGGTTCGCGAAGGTTGGTCAGATAACGAACGCATGCTGAAAAACCTAGGCTATCAGGACGACCTGTAAAGGCTGGCCGTGGAGCTAAGTGCTGCATTTGTTCTGCATCACCGGCCTTACCGAGAAAGTAGTCTGCTGGTGGAGGCTTTTAGTCGCGATGCCGGCCGGGTAAGCCTTGTGGCACGCGGGCAGCGCCAGCAAAGCAGTAAAAAACGCAGCGTCATGCAACTGTTTCAACCCCTGTGGCTGAGTTGGTTCGGTCATGGCGAACTGGTGACCCTGAAACAGGTTGAAGTCGATCAAGCGGGCTACCGCCTGATGGGTAATGCCAGTTTATGTGGCTTGTACCTGAACGAATTACTGGTTCGTCTGCTACCGTTACATGAGGCGGAGCCAGAACTGTTTGATGCTTATCAGCAGGCCCTGGCCTCGTTGAGTCAGAATGAGAACCCGCAAATTGTTCTGCGACTGTTTGAAAAACAGTTATTGGCACAGTTGGGTTACGGTCTGCAACTCATGTGGGATGTCGATACCCAACAGCCGTTGGACGACAACGCTGACTATATTTACCAGATAGAAAGCGGCCCACAGCGAAGTACAAACGCATCGGCGAATGTCATTTCCGGACGCAGTCTGCGACATTTGCGTGAAGAGCAGGGCTTTGATGAGCAGAGTCTGAGACAGATCAAAGGTCTGATGCGCAGCGTTATCAATTATTATTTAGGGGGCAGACCGTTACACAGCCGTCAGCTGTTTGCCGGTATGAACCAGTTTAAACACAAAGCATAGTGGGAGACCCATGCCAATCTACCTTGGTGTCAATATTGACCATATCGCCACATTACGTCAGGCACGCGGAACTCGTTACCCCGACCCGATTCAGGCAGCGATTGAAGCTGAGCAGGCCGGTGCAGACAGTATTACCTTGCATCTGCGTGAAGACCGCCGCCACATTCAGGAGCGCGATGTTGCCATGCTGGCCGATATTCTGCAGACCAAGATGAATCTGGAAATGGCGGTCACCGACGAAATGCTAGCCATCGCAGAAAAATACCGGCCGGCCGATTGCTGTCTGGTGCCGGAAAAACGTGAGGAACTGACCACCGAGGGCGGGCTGGATGTCGCAGGACAGTTTGAGCGCATCAAACAAGCCTGTGACCGACTTGCCGCGGCCGGTATTCGCGTCTCGTTATTTATTGATCCTGAACTGAGTCAGATAGACGCTGCACTGGCTTGTGGAGCACCGGTGGTGGAACTGCATACCGGACGTTACGCCGAAGCTGAAACCGACGAAGAGCGGGCTCGTGAACTTGCGATTATCACTGAAGCGGCCGAGCAGGCTTCTGCCCGTGGTCTGCAGGTTAATGCCGGCCATGGTTTGCACTACCACAACACCCAAGCTATTGCCGCTATCCCGCAATTAGTCGAACTCAATATTGGCCACGCGATTGTGGCGCGTTCTGTCTTTACTGGCTTTCAGGGCGCAGTTCGCGAAATGAAACAACTGATGCAGGAAGCACGTCGCGGATGATTGTAGGTATCGGTACCGATCTGGTTCATATCCCCCGCATGCAAAGCCTGCTGGAAAAGCATGGTGACAAGATTGCTGCGCGGATATTAAGTGAGCGAGAGTTTACCGAGTTTAAATTACAGCTCAAGCCCGCCGCCTACCTGGCTAAACGTTTTGCCGCCAAAGAGGCGGTTGCCAAAGCATTGGGTACAGGCTTTCGTGATGGCCTCAGTCTGCGCCATATTGAGGTCAGAAATGATGCCCTGGGCAAGCCGGAATTAAGCTTTATCGATGTCGGTCTTACACTTATTAAAGAACGTCAGATAGGTCGCAGTCTGCTCAGCTTGAGTGATGATCATGAGTATGCCAGCGCCTATGTGATCCTAATGGAAGCCACAGTATGACTCGTTTCCCCACTATAGAATCGTTTATTGGCAATACGCCGCTGGTTCGGCTGCAACGTATGCCCGGCGACACCAGCAATACGGTTCTGGTCAAACTGGAAGGTAATAATCCAGCAGGCTCGGTCAAAGACCGGCCGGTGGTCAGCATGATTCAGCAGGCGCAGTTGCGTGGTGATATTCAGCCTGGCGATACGCTGATTGAAGCAACCAGTGGTAATACCGGTATCGCCCTGGCGATGGTGGCGGCGATTCTGGGCTACCGTATGATTCTGATCATGCCGGAAAACAGTAGTGCAGAGCGTCGGGCGACAATGCGTGCCTATGGTGCAGAGTTAATTCTGACCGATGGTATGGAGTCAGCCAGGGACCTGGCTCTGGACATGCAGCAACGAGGCGAAGGCAAAGTGCTGAACCAGTTTGCTAATTTTGATAATCCCCTTGCGCATTATGAAGGCACAGGTCCGGAAATCTGGCGTGATACTGAAGGTAGGGTCACCCACTTTGTTAGTTCAATGGGAACTACCGGCACTATCATGGGCGTGTCACGCTATCTCAAGGAGCAGAATCCGGCGGTTCAGGTTGTTGGTGTACAGCCCACAGAAGGCTCAAGTATTCCCGGTATCCGCCGTTGGCCGGAGGCCTATCTTCCTACTATCTTTGAACCTGAGCGCGTTGATCAGGTACTGGATGTGACTCAGCAAGAGGCTGAAGAAACCATGCGTCAACTGGCGCGTCAGGAGGGCATATTCGCCGGTGTATCTTCAGGCGGAGCTTTAGCAGTGGCATTACGTTTGTCGCGGCAACTAGAAAATGCCGTGATAGTCAGCATCGTCTGCGATCGCGGCGATCGCTATCTGTCGACCGGGGTTTTCCCGGACTGAGCATGTTGAGTGTAAGGGCACGGACAGCCTTTGTATGCTGCCTGCTGCTATGGATAGCACCGCTGCAGGCGATTGACAGTATTGAACTGCGCCTCGGGCAATGGGCCTGGACCGATTATCAGGGACGGGAACTGATTCTGCAGCTGTCACTTGGTGAGGCCGGTCTAGAGCTTAAGGCTCAGGGAGAACGAATTGCTTTTCCTGCCCCTATCGGCGATGTGCAGGATATTTCTTTACACTGTGCAGATGTCAGTTACAGCGCGGGAAGCTGGCTGTGTCCATCTGGAACCGCGCGTTTTTCTCATGCCGAATTAGGCAGACAACAGCTGCAATTCACCCTCAAAGCCAATACCGAAAAAGAGCAGTATTCGATACAGCTTGAAGGTGTGAAGCTGGCCGAGGGCAGACTTGATATTGATCTCAACTACCGGACTTCAGCATGGAGATTGGCTCTAATTGCTGATGATCTCAGCGTACAGAAACTGGCACCGTGGCTGTCGCGCTTTCTTTCTGCCGAACAACAAGAAACCATGGCAGCCTGGAGTTTCGACGGCAGGCTCAGTGGGAGCGGACAAGTTGATGGCAAGGCTGATTTACTGAGCAAACTGACTGTCGACTGGCAGCTCAATGACGTGAATTTCAGTAATGACAGCGGGACGCAGGTTGCTGAGCAGCTTATGCTGAAAGGAAGCCTGGCCGGACAACTGCAGCAGTCACGTTGGCTTTGGCATACAACGCTGGATGCCAGCCAGGGCCAGACTTATTTTGAGCCGGTATTTCTCGATCTCACTCAGTTCCCCATCAGCATGAATGCTAAAGGTACTGCCAGTGAAAACTTCACTGAGATTGACGTTACAACGTTGAAGTTGGATCAGCAGTCGGTGATGTCTCTGGAAGGTTCGCTGGCATTTAAAGACAAAAAGCCGGTCAGTATTCAACTGAGCTCTCAGCCTGCCTCAATGGCCACGCTTTATCAGCAGTGGTTACAGCCTTTTTCCCTGGGTACAGCAGTGGCCAAGCTGCAAACTCAGGGGCAGCTTGCTGCCAGCCTTGAGTGGCAGCCATCGGGTTATCAACTCGCGTTAGACGTTACTGAACTGGGGTTGGCCGATGAGGAGCAGCGGTTTGATTTGCAGGGATTGACTGGAAAACTCGGCTGGTCGACAACGGCTACGCCGATGCAAACGAACCTGAGCTGGAAAGATGCCCGGCTTTATGCCATCACCCTCGGCGAAGCCAGCGTTAAGGCTATGAGTCAGTCCGGCAACTTATATTTAGAGGAAACCGTTGATTTACCGGTTTTGGATGGCCGCCTCCAACTCAGTGCCTTTGAATTGGAGCATCAGCCTACCGGTGTGAACTGGAGTTTTGAAGGTCTGCTTACACCGATTTCTATGGAAAGTTTGAGTGAAGCTCTAGGCTGGCCGATTCTGCAGGGTAAACTGTCCGGGGTCATTCCGAAAGTCAGTTATGCTGATCAGCAATTGAATATTGCCGGCGCCCTGCAGGTGAAGGTATTTGATGGCACCACGGTCATCCGCGATCTGCGAATGAGTTCACCTTTCGGCAGTCTGCCTCAGCTCTATGCCAATATTGATATCAACAGTCTTGATTTAGCCATGCTGACTCAGGCTTTTGACTTTGGACGTATCAGTGGCCGACTCGAAGGCTACGTGCACGATCTGCGGCTCTCCAATTGGGAACCGGTGCAGTTTGAGGCCTCGCTGGCAACCCCAGAGACCAATCCGGGGAAACGTCGGATCAGTCAGCGGGCCGTAGACAATCTGACGCAGATTGGTGGCGGTCCGTCGGGCATGTTGCAGCGTGGTTTTTTGCAAATTTTTGAAGATTTTTCCTATCAAAAACTCGGTCTGTCATGCCGTTTACGTAATGCAATCTGTGAGATGAGCGGTATCGAGGAAGCCAAACAGGGCTATTATATTGTCAAGGGCGGGGGCGGCCTGCCGCCGTGGATTAATGTGGTGGGATATACCCGCCGCGTAGACTGGTCTGATTTGATAGCAAGGTTGATTGCTGTGCGTGATAGTTCCGGTCCGGTAATTGAATAAGTTTCTATAACTTGGAAAAGGGGAGTTCTATGAGTTTGTTTAAATGGCTGACGGGCACGGTGACAGGGTTGATGCTGGTGTCATGTGTGACGATTAATATTTATTTTCCGGCAGCGGCTGCAGAAAAAGCGGCGGATCGGATTATCGAAGATGTCTGGGGGCCTGAAACCCAGCCTAAAGCACCGGCAGAGTCTGAACAGCAAAACTCTTCATCCCTGACTAATGGACAGGCTGGACTGGCACTGAGTATCTTGAACTGGCTGATTCCTCAGGCGCAGGCGGCCGAAGTCGATATCAATATCAACTCGCCAGCGATAAATGCACTCAAAGCGCAGATGAAATCACGTCATAACGAGTTGGAAGCTTTCTACAACAGTGGTGCGGTTGGCCTGACTGGCGATGGGCTTATCACCGTGCGTGATGCCAAGGCTGTCGCATTGAAAGATCGCAATTCGCTCAATGGTCTTGTGGCGGATGAAAATAAGGACCGTAAAGCACTGTATGCGGAGATTGCTCGGGCCAACGGTCATCCTGAGTGGCAGGATGATATCCAGCAGACCTTTGCTAAACGCTGGATCAGTAATGCCGCAAAAGGCTGGTGGTATCAGCAGGGCGGTAGCTGGAAACAAAAATAAACCGCTGTTTCATTTATAATATCGAAGTCCAGTGATGCTAAAGCATCACTGGACTTTTTCGTTTCAGAATCTAAGAGAGCACGATGGCAAAACGCAGGCGCAGACAGAAATTGCCCACAGAGGTAGTGACGGCAACGATTGAATCTTTATCCCATGATGGACGGGGGATTGCCCGTATAGACGGTAAAACAGTATTCGTCGATGGTGCGCTTGCCGGAGAAAACGTCAGTTTTCAGTATACGCGGCTGCACAAAAGTTATGATGAGGCAAAGGTGCTGGAGGTCTCGAATCCGAGTACGGACAGAGTTGAACCGGCCTGTCATCATTTCGGCGTGTGCGGCGGTTGTAGTCTGATGCATATGTCGCCGCAGGCTCAGTTGACACATAAACAAGCTACCCTGGCCGAGCATTTTGCCCACTTCGGTAATTTATCACCGGAAAACTGGCTTGAGCCTTTGACCGGACCGTTATGGGGCTACCGACGTAAGGCACGTTTGGGTGTCAAGTATGTGACTAAAAAAGAGCAGGTGCTGGTTGGTTTTCGCGAAAAAGGCTCCCCTTACCTTGCACAGTTGGAGCAATGCGAAGTGTTGGATCCTCGCGTTGGACACCGACTGAGCGAGCTAGGTCAGATGATTGCAGGACTGGAAGCTTACAATCGAATTGCTCAGATCGAAGTGGCCATGGACGATGAGCATGTGGCACTGGTCTTCCGCAATCTGGATCCTTTGTCTGATGCTGACAAACAAGCGATTATTGCCTATGGCCAGCAGCATGATATCTGGGTTTATCAACAACCGGGCGGTCCTGATACAGTGGCATCATTGTGGCCTGAAAAACCACAGCTTTCCTATGCCCCGGAAGCCGGATTGACACTGAATTTCGACCCGAGTGACTTTACTCAGGTCAATGCCGGTATTAACGAAAAAATGATTCAGCGGGCACTGGAACTGCTCGATATTCAGCCTGATGATCGTATTCTGGATCTGTTCTGTGGTCTGGGTAACTTCACCTTGCCATTGGCGCGCCGCGTAGCCGAAGTGGTTGGTGTCGAAGGTGATCAGGCACTGATTAATCATGCTCATAACAATGCCGCGTTAAATAGCTTGAGTAATGCAGACTTCGAGCAGGCCGATCTGACGCAGACCGAACTTAAAGATTATCCCTGGGCGCAGAAAGGCTTCAATAAGATCCTGCTCGATCCGCCCCGTAGCGGTGCCTTTGAAGTTCTGCACCAACTGGCTGATTTGGGCGCGGAGCGTCTGGTCTATGTCTCCTGTAACCCGGCCACTCTGGCGCGTGATGCTGGTGAACTGGTAAACAAGCACGGATACAAGATGGAAGCGGCCGGTATCATGGATATGTTCCCGCATACGACCCATGTCGAGTCCATTGCGGTATTCAGCAAACAGGGTTGATGGCAACTTCGCCACAGCTGAAAGATCACCTCGGGCCAGTAGCCATAGGGCAGCTGGCCGACATTCTTTATGCCGTTTATCCGGCTTTTGATAGGCAGGGCTTTGAAATACAGGCCCTGCATCAATTACACACCCGTGAACTCAAAGATCGTGTCCGCCATATCATTTTGGTGCTGGCGAGTCATTTACCGGATGACTTTGCTAAAGCGGCACCGATATTGGACTCAGTGGCTAAGGTTTGGCCGCAAGAGACTGAGCGAAACTGGAGCCATTATGCGGCATGGCCGTTAATTGATTATGTCGGCGAATACGGCTTGGATCAGCCTGAGCTGGGGCTGGCGGTACTGCAGAAACTGACACCGCTGTTTACGGCTGAGTTTGCGATTCGACCGTTTCTGGAGCAGCATTTCGAGTTAACCCGGCAGCAGTTGTTACGCTGGACCCGGCATGGCGACGAACATGTGCGGCGTCTGGCATCAGAAGGGATCCGGCCTCGCTTACCGTGGGCAAGACAACTGACTACTTTGCGTGATGATCCTTCCCCGATCTGGCCAATTCTTGAGCGCTTGAAAAACGATCCCAGTCTCTATGTACGGCGCTCTGTTGCTAATAACCTGAATGACATCAGTAAAGACCACCCTGAACCGCTTATGGAAGTCTGCCGGCGGTGGTTAAACGACGCTGATCCACAGACAGCCTGGGTCGTAAAACATGGTTTAAGAACATTAGTGAAACAGGGGAAGCAGGATGTCTACCCACTGCTTGGCTTTAGTCCGACAGTCGAGATGGAATGGGCAACGTTGAGTTTATCTGCAACACATATCCATCTCGGCGACACGCTCGAATTGACGCTGACATTGCTTTCGAAAGAAGCCAGCAAACTGGTTCTGGATTATCGAATTGGATTTGTAGGCAAAGAGGGGCGTCGTCGTTACAAAGTCTTTAAATGGAAGACCATAGCGACACAAAAAGATACACCCCTGACGTTAACTAAAAGCCAGTTGTTTCAGCCGTTATCAACACGGCAATTGTATCCGGGCTTACACCTGATCGAGTGTATGCTAAACGGTCAGGTTGTCGCCCGGGCAGAGTTTGAATTGTCTTTATAAGCAGTCAGGTCGTTATGACATGACGAGGCCGTAACCGACCAAAACAATAAATGCGAGAGAAACCAGGCAAATCAACTCGGCGAAATGTTCACTGAAGAACTCTTCCAGTTTGTCCATCATGATGCACCTCCATTTTCAGTAATTGACGATAAACAACGAACTCAGGTTGATTATCGACCCTGTCTTTGTGGTGAGCATTGACTTGGATCAAGATATTTTGTTCTTGCAGTTACGAAACTACGCCCATAAAAAAAGCCAGTCAAGAGACTGGCTTTTCGATGTAGAGTGCTGGTGGATTAGGCGTTGTACAGGCCGAAAGCGACCAGTGTCAGCCAGAAGGCCACAAAACTCATGATAATGTGGGGAAATTTTTCCACCAACAGGGCATCAACTTTTTTCAACATGTTTTTATCTCGTAGTGTCAGAGGGTTAAACAATTATTCATATTATTATGACGCAAAAGATAGCAGTTATTTGCCATTTATGCCAGCTTATCGTCAGCAACATGATAGCGTGGATCTTCCATCACATTGACTTCGATCAGGCCTGCCGCATTACTTAACAACTGTTTACATTCTTCACTTAAATGTCTCAGGTGCAGCGTTTTACCAGCCTTGATATAACGTTCGGCCAGTGTGTCGATGGCCTCTATTGCCGAATGATCATAGACACGGGAATTCTTGAAATCGAGAATAATGTCATCAGCTTGGTCATTTGCCGGATTGAACATTTCGCTGAAATTACGCACCGAGCTGAAAAATAACGGGCCATTCAGTTCATGTACGATAGAGCCTTCTTCATTACGGTAGCTGTTGATATAAATATGCTTGGCATGCTGCCAGGCAAAGACCAGCGCCGACATGATGATACCGGCCATTACGGCGATAGCCAGATCGGTAAAGACGGTGATCACGGCAACGGAAATGCCGATAATGGTATCCGGCAGCGGAATACGGCCAATCAAGCGGAAGCTGGCCCACTCAAAGGTACCGAGTACCACCATAAACATTACGCCGGTCAGCGCGGCAATTGGAATCACCTCAATCAGCGGTGAGGCAAACAGGATAAAACAGAGCAGAAACAAGGCTGCCGAGATGCTGGACAAGCGCCCACGTCCACCGGAGTTCACGTTAATCATGCTCTGGCCGATCATCGCACAACCGCCCATACCGCCGAAAAAGCCAGTCACAGTATTAGCCACACCCTGACCGATGCATTCTTTATTAGGACGACCGGTGGTTTCAGTGATTTCATCGATCAGCGTCAGTGTCAGCAGGGATTCGATCAAACCGATAAAAGCCAGAATAAAAGCATAGGGCGCGATAATTGTCAGTGTTTCCCAGTTCAGCGGCACCATCGGAATACTGAACTCGGGGAAGCCGCCTGCAATCGAAGCCACGTCACCGACCGTACGGCTATCGAGTCCCAGGCCGATAACCAGTAAAGTCACCACGATGATAGCTGCCAGTGAAGAGGGCACGGCCTTGGTGAGTTTGGGCAGGAAATGACAGATAAACATGGTCAAGGCAACCAGTCCTATCATCCACCACAGCGCATCGCCGTTCAGCCATTGTTCTTCACCACCGTCGCCGGTGACTTTAAAGGATTTGAGCTGAGCCAGAAAAATCACCATGGCGAGGCCATTCACAAAGCCAAGCATGACCGGTAATGGCACCATGCGGATAAATTTACCCAGATGAAATACCCCGGCCAGAATCTGCAAAATCCCCATGAGTACAACGGTGGCAAACAGATATTCAACCCCATGTTGAGCGACCAAGGCGACCATCACCACAGCAAGGGCACCGGTGGCACCGGAGATCATGCCGGGACGACCACCAATAGCTGCGGTAATCAGACCAACCAGAAAAGCGGCATAGAGCCCGACCAGTGGTTCGACACCGGCCACGAAGGCAAAGGCGACCGCTTCCGGTACTAATGCCAAAGCGACGGTGAGGCCTGACAAGACGTCGTTTTTAATATTCTGGGGACGTTTCAATAACAGGTTAAACATGAAATACCTTTTCGCGGGGACGATGGCCGACATCTATAAACGGCAGAAATGATGATTTTTTACTTGCCCGCTCTATCGAAGTGGTTCGGTATGGGGCTGAAAAAGCAGGGATTATCCCCGAACTGGCGGTTTAAGTCCAGAAATGAGGGTAAATACTCAAGTAATAACAAGAGCTTAATGCCAATTTTTGGCTTTTGTTGTGATGATTGAAAATTTCACTTGTCGAATTTATAAAAGTTCTCTATATTTTCTCTTCTCACTATTTTCTCAAAAGGATGAGATGATGCTGACTGAACGTGAACAAGATACGCTGGAATTTATTCGTGCTTATGTTAATGAACATGGACGTTCACCTTTAGTCTCGGAGATCGCCGATGGACTCGGCCTGCGTTCGCAGGGAACAACCCACCGTTACATTCAGGCATTGGTCGATGCAGGCTTACTGGAGCGTCATGTCGGCCGCACACGGGGGTTACGTCTGACAGACCAGACCGAGCCGGAAACCTTAGGCAGCCTGACCTTGCCGGTCATGGGCAAAATTGCTGCTGGTCGTCTGATTGAAGCGGTGGCTGATGAATCAGAAATTGATCTGGGCGACATGTTTACCGGCAAAGGCCGTTTTGTGCTCAAGGTGAATGGTGATTCGATGATCGATAAAGCCATTATGTCCGGCGATTACGTCGTCGTGCAGTCGCAATCAACTGCGCGTCATGGAGATATCGTGGTGGCTTTGGTTGATGGCTTTGATGCAACCTTGAAAACCTTGCTGCTGAATAACGATGGCACCATTACTCTGATGCCGGCCAATGTGAATTATGAGCCGGTTACCTTACCAGCCGCACGTGTTCGTATTCAGGGAGTGGTTGTCGGGCAGCTGCGAACCTATCCATAGACCGTGGCTGAACCGCATTGGTCGCGAATGATCGCGCTGGTCGATATGGATTGTTTTTTTGCCCAGATTGAGCAACATGACAACCCTGATTGGCGCGAGGCTCCGGTGGCAGTAACAAATGGTGAGTTGGGAACGACGATTATCACCTCATCCTATGAAGCCAGGGCCTTTGGTATTCATACCGGGATGCGTCTGAAACAGGCACGACAGTTGTGTCCGATGCTGATTCAGGCGCCTTCCAGACCATATCGTTATGCGGCAGTATCGAGCCGCATTATGGAGGCACTCGTTGATATCACGCCGGATGTTGAAGTGTTCAGTGTTGATGAAGCGTTTCTCGATCTCAGTCGCTGCCAGCAGCTTTATCAGGGGCCGAAGGATATTGGTGAACGTATTAAGCATAAAGTGTTCAGCTCATCCGGTTTAAGGTGTAGCGTCGGTATTAGCGGTGATAAAACCACTGCCAAGTATGCAGCGAAAAAAAATAAACCGGATGGACTAACGATTATTCATCCGACAGAGGCCGAGCAGATTCTGGCACCTGAACTGGTTACAGAGTTAAGTGGCATTAACAAAGGTATCGGCACTTTCCTCGCACGCTATGGCATTGTCCGTTGTGGTGATATGAAACGGGTGCCCATGAGTTTACTGGCAAAGCGCTTTGGTAACTTGGGCCGGCGAATCTGGCTGATGGCCCAGGGGCGAGATCCTGAACCGTTGAACTTTAATGTCAAAGCTCCAAAAACCATCGGCCATGGCAAGGTCATGCCGCCCCAAACACGTGATAAAGCGGTGATTCTGACCTATTTTCAGCATATGTCAGAAAAAGTGGCAGCACGGATGCGCTGCTTCCATTATCAGGCTGATTGTTTTTTTATTGGCTTAAAAACCGAGCAGGGCTGGCTTAAAACAGAGGCAAGACCTGGGTTTTACACAGATGATGGTAAAGTGATTTATCAGTTGTGTATGACGTTTCTGGACTATTATTGGAAAGGGCAAGGGATCTGGCAGGTACAGGTAACCGCTTTGTCCCCACGACAGGGAAAGCAGCTGGACTTTTTCAGTGCAGAGGATTCATCACGGTACCAAGTTAACTTGGCTATGGACAGGATCAATCAACGCTATGGTGAGTTTACCCTGGCGCCAGCACGACTGTTGGACAAGTCCAAAATGCCGAATGTGATTGCCCCTGCCTGGAAGCCAATAGGCCATAGGAAAATGATCTGACACGTCTGCAGATAAAATCTGGATGCAGGTACATGCTGGTTGAACAGTAGATAAACAACGAACCGAACTGTTCGATAAGCTAGTCGTTCATTACCAGTCAGTAGTGACTTGAACGGCTTAAACCTAACATGTTATTAGGTTGTTAAAGATACCTTATGACTAAAACCACCGCGGCTTAACATGCTGAGCTATGACACTATTCAACTCAAACGAGTCTATGAGGAGGTTGAGAAATCCGATGGGCTTCGCCTTCTGGCGGATAGGCTCTGGCCGCGGGGTATCAAAAAGTCAGTATTGAATTACGATGAGTGGATTAAGGATTTATGTCCGTCCAGCGCCTTGAGGAAGGCCTGGCATCAGGGACAGTTGAGTTTTGAGTCATTCGAGCAGCAATACATCCAAGAGTTGGGCGCACATGCAGATGCTTTGAGCAGAGTTGCCGCCATGGCAGTGCGCGGCCCGGTCACGCTGATAAGTGCGGTCAAGTCGCTGGATAACTCACATCTTCCTATACTCAAGCGGGCGATATTGGAAAAAATGGAGGACAACGAGTTTAATCGGAGTCAAACACCAGCTTCCCCGGTCTGCTATTCATCCTCCGATGATTAGCACACATGTCGTTCTACTTCTCGAGTGATTTGGAGAACCAGTTTCCCTGCTTTTTCAACCCGGAATGAAGGGGAGAATACCGATGATGTAATCGTGGCAGGAAGATATATTGTGATGACCTAGAGCCAGAAATATCGATCTAAACGATAAGTATCAGAAGGGTTTCTGGGGAAAATAAAAAAGGCCTAGCGATAAATCGCTAGGCCTTCGATATTCATGGAGCCGGAGATAGGACTTGAACCTACGACCCGCTGATTACAAAAATTAATCAGGAATATACTCAAAATCAGTACTAATTAAAAATCAATACCTTACAACGTCCGCCAAATTAATTATTAGTCTTAAAAAGTCTAAAGTAGCTACAAAAAGGCTACATTTGAAAATTAATACTGATCGTCTTGAATGTGTTCACCATTCTTGCTTTTTCTGCTGAGGGATAATAATTTATCTTGAGGAGTACTGGATTTACCGTTTAGTTTGTTGTACAGCTTGCTTTACTGTAGAATCCCGACTCAAATCATGGACGCCGATCTAAAGGCCAATTAATGGCAACAAAACTCCCTGCAAAGCTTAACAAAGAACCTCTGATAGATGCCCTTTTTGAATTAAGGTTCAACGCCAATTCAAATTTCTCAGAGTTGGTGCCTGGATTACTGTTCGCCAAACTACCAGGTGAACTAGAACTGCAGCGACTTCCTCATGCTGAACTGCCAAAAGCTATTCGAGACCAAGACCCCAATTTAAAATATGCGAGTCTTGTTAAGATAAGTTGGGGTAATTACATAATTGGGCTTGGTGATCGATCGTTTACAGTTAGCTGCGCCCTTCCTTATCCAGGGTGGAATGATTTTGCATCTGCGATTGCTACCGTAATGGAGGCGATTAAGAGTACAAAAATGGTTCAGTCTGTTGTCAGGTACTCTCTCAAATACACTGATTTAATACCTGCGGAAACAATTCCTGAGCAACTATCCAAAACGACTATTTCTGTAAAAATTGCTGGCGTAGAAGGTGAACTCAGCGGACACACGACACTACGAACTGAAGTATTCGAAGATGGCTACATCCATATTTTGAACATTGTTACTTCAGCAAATGCCAAAATGGCCAGTGGTGAAAAAAGGACTGGCTTGGTTATTGATGTCGATAGCATCAAGATTCTTGAAGAAATTAACTTTGATGAATGGTTGTCAGATTATCAAGATGAATTGAATAAGATTCATGCGGCAAACAAAGACATGTTCTTCAAATGCATCACTGAAGATACTCTAGAGAGCTTGGAGCCAACTTATGATTGATTCTAAGGTTTATGACATTAACTATACTGCATCAACTGTTTCCGTAGGACTGATAGTCAGTCAGCTTCTTGGTGGTATGCAGTTAGCCCATGCTGACCAGAACCCTGTAGGCATATATCCAGCTTTAGCCGAGCCAGCATATCAGTTGGTGGAGGCTATTGACTCATCTAATGAGACATACCCTTTAAGTTATGAACTAACAGATAATGACTTGTTGGGTGAAATAAATACTTTCTATTCAAATCTCCTTGCTAAGCAGGAAAGGCTTGGCAAAGATATTGAAGAATTATTGTATTCAAATTTAGAAAACCTATACGAAACTTGAGCGAATGGAAGCAAGCACGGAAGCTTTAGAGAAGTATCTGCCTTATTATCTCTCTGGTGACAAAAAAGAAAGCCTTAGACAGGCTCTTAGGGACTTCAGGGATGCAAAGGATGTTCAGTTCTATCAGCTTGACCCTGAGACTCAAGAACAAATACTGCAAGGCGATGTATGGAAACATTTTTCTCTTTTTGTTTACCACACAGGTGAAAGAAAAGAAGTTAAAGGCATCGTACTATCGAATACATGTGATGTTGCTGGTGAGAACCCCAGAGATTTACCAGTTAAATTGAATTTTGCCCCAATAATAAAACTCAATAACTTTATTGAGATGCTTCAAAAGGCAGGTGTAAAGCCTGGGGTTATTGATAGCAAGATAGACTCAATAAGACGTCAACAAATAACTAACATATTTTATCTACCCAGCTGTAATGAATCTGGCTTTGAAGAGGCAATTGTCCCGCTCGATGATCTTCACTCTGTTCCTGTCGAACAACTTCGTCAATCTGGGACCTTTGAAAAGCTGAAAAGCTTAAGTATGTTTGGTTTCTATCTCTTTACATTCAAACTTTCTATACATTTCTGCCGACTCCATGAGGGGGTAGATAGGGTTTGAACTCATTGGCACATTGTGCATGAGTCCTTGGCGTAGAATATGGACTATCCTCTTGCATCGCTGAATAAAATAGCTGAACTAATCAGACAAGTTTTGCCTGAATTTGATGATTATCTAATCAAAATTAAAAATGCTCAGATACACCTCCCTAAAGACTTTCAGCAGGCGATTTCCTTTTTCCAGATAGAGAATTATGCTGAGCACTATCAAGATGAGTCACAACTTAAACGATTATTCGTTGACTCTCTGGGAGAGCCAGACTTAAAAAGGTTTCTAGAAGAAAACCCCAAAATTCCATTGGCAAATGTCAGAGATTATATGGACTCAACGCTTGATGAGTTTAACCATGATCTAGCTGAGACTCTCGAAGAAGAGCCTGAAGATATCGATGTCGATGAAATAAGAGCGCTACCCGAAGCAGAAATCGAACAACTTAAACAGTTTTTTCTGTTTGGAATTCTTTTCTTCCATGATCTAACCAGTCTGTTAGTTTTTGGAGAGAGAATATTCAGCCTCACACAAAAAGCGATCACTGGTGATAGGGGCGCCATGTTAAAAGTCATACAGATTGACCCCTCATCTCTGACTCATATACCCGCTTTTAGATCAGCCCATGCCAAAGCTATGCAGTCTAGGGAAAGACGTTTCTTAAACTCAATAAACCATTGCCTAAACAATCGTGTCGGCAGATCTCGCCTCAAACATCGCCACATATATTTAGTGTTTTTTTACCTCCATAACTTCAAGTGGTTGGAAGGTATGACTGCAACAGAATTGTTTGAATTCTGCGATTCTGTGGGGCTTATTAGATATGAAGAGATTGCCGATGAGCGTGGTATGCGTCGCTTGAAGAATCAATTTTTGGATGCCCACCAATAACAGCTAGTCAATACCATAAAGTTGTTATTTAGTTGTATCGAGTTAAAAGCAACCGATAACTAAATTTCTCCATACGGGCTATTTGAGCTCGCACATTTTGGAGAAATCAAATGAATGAAAACCAACTTCTGCAGGCTTCAACTGCACAAACAGACCCCCGTAATGTAATACGGGGGGAAAGTACACAAGACCGCTCACAATCCGCAATCGTGGACTGGCTAAACTTCACTTTTCATCTCTCACGCGACACCGGGGAATTTATCCGCCTCCAGAATAAACTGGGCGCAGCCTTTGGCTTTACCTGTAGCAAGCATTTAAAGCAGGGCTTCTTAGGTTATGAAGATTCCTGGGAATTAGGGGATGGCTTTGGTCGTATGGCCACAGGAGGCGTTTCTCAGAAAGGAACTACGCTCATCTCAATCAATGGCAATGGGTGTATGGCGACAAAAGACTGGGGAGATGTGTACCAACTACTCCTAGAATTAAATGCACGTATTACTCGTATTGACCTGGCACATGATGACTTTGGGGGCGTGTTCGATATTCGAGCAGCCTTTGAGATGTATGCAAGCGGTGAGTTCACAAGCAATGGCAGGCCTCCTGCAATTGGCTCAATAAACGACCATGACTCAGGGAAAGGGAAAACGGTCTATATAGGAAACCGGGACAATGGGAAGTTACTTCGGGTCTATGAAAAGGGAAAACAACTGGGGGACCCGAATAGTCCCTGGGTACGCTGGGAGCTTGAGCTACATAACCGGGACCGTGAGATTCCCCTCGATGTGTTGATAAGGCCCGGAGATTTTCTCGCTGGTGGCTACCCGGGACTAGACTGGATATCAGAAAGGCAGGATCGGATTAAGACGACCCGTGAAAAGATGCGCCTCAATTTTGAGCAGTTGGTCAGGCACTGCAGTCGCAGTTACGGAAAACTCCTTTGGGTCATGGCTGAGGAGTTAGGGATCCCGGCTGAGGAGGTGGTCTCCAGGCTGAAAGTTAAGGGCGCACCTTCTAGGCTCCTCATGCCTACAGTTGCTGAGGGTGATCCTGATTATCGAGAACCGGAAAAGTGAAAACGCTTAACCTGCAACAGGCTGCCGAATTGCTGCATGTTCATCCGGTTACTCTCCAGGAAAAGGCCAATCTGGGCGAAGTCCCCGGAGCAAAGATTGGCCGACGCTGGGTTTTCATCGATATTGACCTGTTTGAATATATCCGCACAAAATACAACTGGCGGGCGTTGCAAGGTGACAGCTTGGAGGATTCAAAATGTCACTTTATAAACGCAAAGGTTCACCAAACTGGTGGATCAAACTTACCCACAACGGCCAGAAGATACAGAGAAGCTCTGGGACTGCCGACAAAACGCTAGCTCAAGAGTATCACGACCGTCTAAAGGTCGAGTTGTGGGAGCAGGAAAAGCTTGGAAGAAAGCCCCGCCGAACATGGGACGAAGCAGTTATCCGCTGGATAGAGGAAACTCAGCACAAGGCAACACAGCATGATGATATTACTCAGCTTCGCTGGCTTGATGCCCACTACGGTGGGCAATATCTCGATACGATAAATCGTGACCGTATTGATGATATCAAGCGAGCTAGGTTAAGAGATAAGGTCAGCAATGCAACGGTTAACCGGATGTTGGCACTTGTGAGAGCGATTCTAAGGAGAGCTGCTCTGGAATGGGAATGGATAGATCGTTATCCCAAAGTCAGTCTTTTGAAGGAGCCAAAGCTAAGAATTCGCTGGTTGCACAAAGAGGAAGCAGAAAAGCTCATTAATGAGTTACCTCCACACCTAGCGAAAATGGCAAGGTTCAGTCTTGAGACTGGCCTCCGGCAGTCTAATGTTACGGGACTTCAGTGGTCTCAGATTGATCTTGAGCGTGCCTGTGCCTGGATTCATCCGGATCAGGCCAAGGCAAGAAGGGCGATTGCTGTGCCGCTCTCGGAGGGGGCTTTCAGGCTCCTCCGAGGCGAGCGCGGCAACCATCCAGACTATGTTTTTACCTTTCGCGGAAAACCCGTGACTCAGGTAAACACAAAAGCATGGCGGAGTGCCCTGAAACGCGCCGGAATTGAAAACTTCCGGTGGCATGACTTAAGACATACCTGGGCGAGCTGGCATATCCAGGCAGGAACGCCACTGCATGTTTTGCAGGAACTGGGTGGATGGGAAACCGCAGACATGGTGAAACGCTATGCGCACTTGTCCAGTGATCACCTGAAAAACTATGCATTGGAAATGTTTAACGAGAAACGGCCAGTGGAGGAGGCCAACGAGGGTAGAGTAGCAAAGGTCTACAATTTGGCTACATTTAAAACAAAAAAGGGCCATGCTGTTGCATGACCCCTTATTTGTTCTGGAGCCGGAGATAGGACTTGAACCTACGACCCGCTGATTACAAATTAGAAGTTTAGTTCCTGTTTTATCCTCTTCAAAATTAATGCTAATAGCTTAAAACTATACGTTTTTAAAGGCATTTATGATATTCCATTTTATTCTTAAAATATCTGTAATATACTCAATTTAACTGAAAAACCATGACCCAAGCATGACCCAATGTGTTTGAGGCGAGTATATGAAGAAAGAAATAGCTTTCACCCAGGCCAGAATTAGAGACTTACCTTTGCCTGACAAAGGAAGGGTCGATTACCACGATACAAAAGTCCCCAGGCTAACCTGCCGTGTCAGCAGTTCAGGTAATAAGTCTTTTGTAGTTCTCAAGTGGAACGGCAAATCAACGCAGCGTGTGACTATCGGGAAGTTTCCAGAGTGGGGGGTTGTTGATGCACAGAAGAAGGCTCAATCAATACTAGCTGATATTAGCTCAGGCATTAACCCGACAGAGGCGAAGAGGAAAAAGGAAGCTGAGAAAACAACCATTGCCCAATGTCTTAATAAATACATTGAACATCGGACGTTAAAACCTAGAACTATTAAAGACTACCGTTACAAGATTCATCACGATCTGTTTGATTGGGCAGATCTGCCTGTTAGTAAAATTACTGAGCAAATGGTACTCAGAAAACAAAAAGAATTAACCAAGAAAGGTAAGACACTGGCTAATGCTGCTATGCGAGTCTTACGGCTGGTTATGAACTATGCTGAAGCAGTGGGTATGCTCGAAAAAAGCCCAGTTAGCATTTTGAGCAAGACCAGGGTGTGGCATAAGAACAATAGGCGTAATCGAGTTATACCTAGCAACAAGCTACAAGATTGGCATGGGGCTGTTGAGAGCATTAAAAATCAAAAAGCCAAGGTTTATCTTTTCATGCTTTTGTATATGGGGATGAGAAGTACAGAAGCGTTATCTCTTCAATGGGATTGTGTGGATCTTGAAGGTAAGAAATTAACCCTTATTGACACCAAGAACGGCACCAATCACACGCTACCTATTCCCAATGTAATTAGCCCTATGCTTAAAATGTTAAAACGAGAAACGGGCGCCTCTGTATGGGTGTTTGCCTCTGATGACCCCGACAAGCATATGTGGGTGCCTAAAAAGCAGATAAGTCGCGTTATCCAGCAGTCAGGTGTTGAGTTCAGTTCTCATGATTGCAGAAGAACCTTTGCCACAATTGCAGAAGCTGTAAATCTCCCTATGACGATGATTAAGCGACTGATGAACCACACCACTAGCAACGAGATTACAGGCGGTTATATCGTCACGGAAGAAGATACATTGCGAGAAGCGATTAACAAAGTTGCTGCATACATCAAGGCGAGAGTTGATAAGCAGGACAATGTAATCAAGCTTGCCTGACAATATTGTTTATGAGTTTTAAGTGAGTTGATGAATGGATCAGGATAAGAAAATAATTTTTCCAAAAGAAAACTCAATAACGGTCGAGGAAAGTGACTATAAACGATCCCTTCATCCATATGAGCAACATAAAGAGCTTGCTGAAGTTCTTAATGGATGGTCAGAAGTCGCGGTGAATGCATTTAAGAAATTCGGCTTTTCTTATGAATACGCTGAAGGAACTGACAGGCCAATCTTGATTGAATACGGGCAACCACAATTTCAATTGACTTGGTTAGCAGCGCCATTGCCAGATGCCTATATTCATCGTGCGGATACTGAAGAACTACTTCGGGCTGATAGCGTGCTTCGTTCAATCCGAGAGTTATACGAAGCATTAGCTTCCAGAGAATGTAACCGAATAGCTAATGCCGCTATTAGTGTCGGTATAGCGGTTGGAGTAGCTCATGCCGAGCCATTTGAAAAGTTAGCATTCATAGGGAGAAGTGTAACCGACGCTACAAAGAGTAAGCACATAGCAAAACTGAAAGCTGAATATCAGGAATGGTGGAGAGCCAATCCCGAAAAAGCAGGAGCTGTTAGGAATATAAATGACCTTCTGAAACAAAAAGCATGCTCAGAAGTGAAGAAAAGTACGATGAAAAAGTGGTTCAAGGAAGTATATCCGGACCACAAACTCCAGACCGGAGCACCAAAAACCATCTAAGGTTTTCCATAAACGAATTTATTCACTGAGTGTAGAAGTGATCTTTTACCCTAGAAAAGTACTTTTCTAGGGTTCAGCTTATTTTTCAGAAAAATAACTACTCATATCTTACTAACTAGCGCGGGGCTTTACCCGAAATAGCTGGAAAAAGATATGAACTCTCAAAAGCGACTAAATACACCAGAGGAAGAGGCTAAGCGCCTAAAAATTTCAGTAAAAACATTAGCAAAGTGGAGATCTACTGGTCATCCTAAGCTCCCATTCATCAAGATTGGTGGAGCCGTTCGTTATGATCCTGACCAAACGGATGCGTATTTGGCTAATTATAACTTAGACAATGGGAGCACAAAATGAAGCCCCCAAAAATCGGTAGCAAAATAGATAGTGTATTAGGGCATTTACTGGGTGGTAATAGCCTCAATCGCTTTGAGGCTGAAAAGCTATTACACGATCACTGTTTAAACTCGACAATATCTATTCTCGCAAATCAATACGGAATAAAAGTATCTCGTCAATTAGAGGCTGTGAGAGGGTATCAAGGAAAGCGTACCTACTGTAACCGCTACTGGCTCGACGTTGAAGAGAGATTGCGCGTTATAGATATGCTGTATTTCTATCCATATCAGTGAAATGGCTAGGGCAAAACATCGTCAGTTACCTTTTGATAAGAGGGGAGCAAGGATCGTTTTGGGAGTTAGGATGCTCAAGTCGGAAGCCTATCTTTCCTTATCCCCTCAGGCAAAAGTGCTCATGGTATTGATGCAGATACATTGGCGTAACGATAAATATGTCGATTATGGCATTAGAGAAGCGGCAGAAAAAATTCCATGTGACAGGCGAACAGCTATGAAAGCATTCAAACAGCTTGAAGAGCGGGGCTTTATTTCTTGTCAAAACGAATTTTTTTTTAGTAGTCGTACAGAGAGTAGAACAAGGGGCTGGCGGCTAGAATGGTTGCCATTTAATGGCAATAAGCCGATAAACACTTGGGAAAAGTGGAGTGTGGATGAGCAAATCAACCGGTGTAAAAATGACACCGTCGGGTAGTTTGACAGTGTAAAAACGATACCGTCGATTTTAATAACCGATTCGATGGTGTCTTATTTACACCATTGATGAAATTAAATCAGTCACTTACGGAAATTTTGTGGGTGTCAAATTTGCACCACACCTACATTACCATACCCACACTTAAGACCATCGAGCAGAAGTATGAAATTTAGGTTGACTCATGGGAGGTTGACGAATGGCAAAATCAAACAACACGATCAGCTTTATTAAGCGACACGAGCACCGCTCTAGGGTGATGACCTTGAGAATTAAAGGTCACACATTTGAGCAAATTGGACAGATTATGGCTGAAGAGGAGGGGCGTGACACCCCATACTCTAAACAAGCTATATTTAAGACGGTCAGTAATATGCTTGAGGAGTCACGTCAGCTTTTAGATGATGAGGTAGAAGTTCTTCGAGCGATTGAAGCTGATCGATTAGATCTTTTGATGCAAATTCCTTTTAAGCGTGCCATAGAAGAGGGCGACTTACGGTCCATAGATCGGGTACTGAAAATAATGGAGCGCAGAGCGAAGTTACTAGGTTTAGACCGACCGGCTCAGCAGCAATCGATGAATGATGACCATAAATCGCAAGTAGTGTTTTATGTTCCAGATAATGGAAGAGGGCCAGATGAAAAAAGGAGTCAGTAATGGAACAGGTGATTGAGGAAATTTTGATTGATGAACTCAGGTTGGCGAGAGAGCAAATAGAGTTCGGTTATCTCAATAAAAGTGCCGAGGATGTTGCCAGTGGAACGGGTGATCTAAAAGCTCTATCTGCATTTTTATCGAAATGCCATGAGCAGGGGCTGCTTTTGGGAGTGGATGGCTAGGTGAACATTTATGCATTATAGTTAACGAACTGAGCTAGATATAACTCAAAAGGACTTGAATATGGAAACAACATGGTGTGATACCTGTGAGAAGTTCCAACCAGCAAGAAGTGGCAGATGCCCATCCTGCAAAGGGAAATTCAAAGGGGCTGGTGGACTGAAAGCATGGAAAGCTGTTCTGGCTATATCCTTCATCCTGCTTGCAGCTTATATCTATCACCTTCCATATGCGACAGCCAATAAAATGAAACTGGGCTTCGAGCTTGGCGATCCCTTGCTGCTTGAAGAGGCTATCGACTTTCCTGCGGTACGCGACAGCGTAAAAAGCCAGCTCAGTGTGGCATTCATGGATCAAATGCAGCAGGACGAGTCCATGAAGGATAATCCTTTTGCAGGTTTAGCAATGGCGTTTGGCTCCAGCATGCTTGATGGCATTATCGATTCAATGATGACACCTGACGGCCTTGCCATGCTGGTGAGCAAAGGAAAGGTTAAAGCCGAGAAATCAGTAGCAACAGAAGATATTGATCCATTCAGAAATGCTGATATGGGTTATCGGTCAATGGATGTATTTACCATTACGATGACAACCGATGATGGTAAAACACGAATGATCATGACCAGAAGCGGTTTAACTTGGAAGGTCAGAAGGATAGAACTGCCAATGGATATTCTGGACAGCTAAAACAGGGAGTCAGTTATGGCAGTTGCATATTGTGAACAGTGCGGGAAAAAGGTTTCCTTGAAAAGCTCAGGTGCTTGCTCATTGTGTGGCCACCAAATTATTGAGAAAGAGCCTGGGAGCTTGGGGTGTGGCGCAATGATTGGTATTGCGGTTGCTGTTGTCGCCATTGGTATCACTATCAGAGCAGTTATTGACAACCGGGCAGATGAAAAGCGCGAGCTGGCGTACCAACAGCAATTAATTGAACAAAAGAAAAAGCGAGAGCAGGAAGCCAAGGAAAAGGCCGAGCGTGAGCAGCGTCGAGCAGAGAGAGCTGCTGAACGTAAGGCCAAAGAACAAGCCTGTGCAAAATCAATAAACTGCCTGGCAGAAAAGAAGTCGTCGTTTGCAGAAATTTATTGTCCTGACAGAATTGAGCGATACGCCAAGAATGATTTTCGTTGGACGGATGATGATATGTTCGAACCCAAGTTCTCAAAGTTCAGAATTAAAGATGAGAAAAATGGCATCGTCACTTACATCGGTGATGATCTCATGTTCCAGAATGGCTTCGGTGCCTGGGTAAACGTTCGTTACACCTGCGACATTAACGTCAAAACAGAAACGGTGTTAACGGTAAACGTCATGGAGGGACGGCTATGATTCGCTTGTTGCCACTTGTATTGCTATTGGTCACTGGCGTAGCGTCAGCCGACGGTGTATTTAAGTGTACTGATGCCAGTGGCAGTATTAGTTATCAGCAAAACCCCTGTGCTGCTGGATCTGATGTCGATACTGTGAAGGTGGAAAACACACCAGATCCCAGTTATGTAGCACCGACATACCCGAAGTATGGCATGCCTCAAGAATCTGTCAGCGAGAGGGTAGAAGAAGCTCGCCGTAACTACAATGATCGCCGAAACGAGATCTTGGATGAGTATTACGAAGAGAAGTGTGAACGATACAAAGGGTATTTACAGGCTGCCGAGGATCGCTGGGATAGGGTGCGTCGTAAGGGTTACAAACAGTCGGAAAAAGACCACTATGAAGGCCTAATCCAAGAGCGTGAGCGCCAAATGAAGGCTGCTTGCAGTTAGTCTGTCATTATAAAGACTGACTCAGTCATAGTTCAGCTAATGATGGTTGAGTAATTTCATTGTCAAGAAGCGCCAAGGTTACATAGACACTTCATAAGTCTGAATATCTGCATCCAAAACCAATAGAGTCAATAATAGAGACGCAACCCTAACCTAGAGGAGATGATGGATGCTGGTTGGAAAGGATTTTGAAGGGGAATTTCGTAGAATAAAAAATGGAAGTCTTAAAATAACGTGCCCTTCTGTCCGTTTCGTTGTTGCTCCTGGGTATCATACCGTTGCCTTGGAAGGTAACGGCTTTATCCGGCATGATGGTTTTGGAAGCTTTAAATATGAGCTGCTAGTTCGTGCCACTAGCTCCAACTGGATTACAGAAATTAACCACCATATACCTCAACCGAATAGTCCAATATATTTTCAAATTCAATTTACAGACGATACTGGAATTGAATGGCTTGGGGGGGAACTGGTTAGGCCACGAATCGATAATATATTCACTGCTCACGTGAATGAGACATTCTCTATCAGTGGGAAGATTTCTTCGATAGTGACTAATGATCTTGAAAAGTTTGGCCGTACTGAGAAAGAGGATGATCTTTATAAGATAATCATACCTAACGCCGGTAAGTTACCTTGGATAAAACATAAGGTATGCAGTACCAGTACAGAAGAAGGTAAAGAGGTTAAACGGTCAAGAAAGGCTTGTTATCACAGTATTGATATTAATGATCTTTCTTTTTTATTAGAAGAAATTGATGATTCGAGTGACTTATCTGTCACGATTGAAGCCAAGCATGGAAAAATTCCGCCATTTGCTGATATTAAAACTATAGAAGCTTTAATGTTCACCACTGGTAGATTTATGCATCAAGGTGCGCTTATGCGGTATGGGAAAAATCAACAGTGTATTAGATTCGCAGCTGATCATACCCCACTGAAAACTAGTACTTATCCACCTATTTACATAACTAAGACTTCTGATATTGCCCACTTTTGGCAGGTTTTCCGACAATTTTTGACTTATCTACTGGAAAACGACGATAGGAATCCATTTTTCCATCCCTTTATGGACACCCTTATTCCAGTAATGGAAGCAAGTTCTAGAGCTGAAGGCGTTCATTCACTGACACTAGCTGTTGCCGTGGAATCGATTTTGAAAAATTGTAGCTTCGAAGTGAAAAAGCCAGAATTAAAAGTAGACAAAAATGAACTCAGAGAGCTTAAAAAATTCATTCGTACAAATGTTTCTGATAAGTCATTCAGAAAGAACCTTACAGATGGCATCGGTTTTTTACTCTCAAAAAACATGAGCACGACTGATCGTTTGAACGCTCTCGTGAAAAACGGAACTATAAAGCAGGAATACCTCTCATCATGGAAGAGTTTACGCAATGAAAGTGCGCATGGTGGATTTTCTAAGATAGCCTATAAAGAAGGATTCGATAAGGACTTCGGATACCTTTACACGTTGGCAAATACACTCGTCTTGAAAGAAATTGGCTATGACGGACCAATAACTGATTACGGGTTGCTGTTTAGTAATCAGTAAAAAAATCAGATACTTTAGATGGTTGGCTATTATCAAAAATAGATTTAGCTTGTTTCAACGTTTCGATTGAAGCAGAGGTTTAAGCTAACAACTACGTTGATCATGGCAAGAAGAGCCAATGAAATAATCAATGATGATTATTTCTAGTCGGCACAGTATTTTTTCTCAAAAACATGACCCTGCCATGACCCAATAAAAAAGCCTCAACATTAAAAATGCTGAGGCTTTTGATATTCATGGAGCCGGAGATAGGACTTGAACCTACGACCCGCTGATTACAAATCAGCTGCTCTACCAACTGAGCTACACCGGCAATGAAGAAGCGCATTATACGGAGAGGATATGACACGCGCAAGACCTTTTAGGGCAGTTTTTGCTTCCCTAAGCTAAGTTATTGATGCAATGTGGAACGCAACAGGCGTTGCATACCGAGAATGTCACCAGCAGGCTTGTTGAGCTGATTTTTGGCGGCATGAAGGCGGAAACTGAATACGGCGTTAGCGAGCTTAATAAGTGAGGCCGGAATGTGGCTCTTTTGAGAGCTGCGTTGTGGTGTCAGTAATATCGGCATCGGCCGAATCAGGTTTTGATGGGGGATGAGAGTATCGGACGGGGATTGGTGTTGCGCATGATTCCGACAAAAATACTGACTGTATCAGATGATGGCTGAAAGTCTGGAAATTGAGAAAGGCTTACAGGATAAAGAAGTGGGGTGAGTGATGGGGCTCGAACCCACGACAACCGGAATCACAATCCGGGACTCTACCAACTGAGCTACACTCACCATTGATTCTGCAAGAAGCGAGGGGCTGTGCCCTGCTTGAGAAAGACGATAATTTTACTGCCTTTATTTTTCTGGTCAAGGAAAATCTTGCAGCAGAGGCGGATTTCTCACCGGTAAAGCCGGTTAATGGTGACTATTACCGGTGAGGTTGAGATCAGATAAGTTCTAAATCAATTTTCTTCTCATCCAGATCGACGCGCACGACTTTCACTTTGATGCTGTCACCAAGGCGATATACCTTTCGGGTGCGTTCGCCTGTTAGACGGTGCCCGGTAGCATCAAACTGGTAGTAGTCATTTTTCAACGATGTAACGTGAACCAGACCTTCTATATAGATATCTGACAATTCTACAAACAGACCAAAGCCGGTGACACCACTGATAATACCGTCGTGGACTTCACCAACGCGATCCTGCATGTATTCACATTTCAGCCAGTCACTGACGTCACGCGTGGCCTCATCAGCACGACGACTGGTCATGGAGCAATGTTCACCCAGTTGCACCATTTCTTCATGCGAATAACGCCACTTAGTGGTTTTGCGCTCAGTAATGATATGGCGAATGGCGCGGTGAACCATCAGATCCGGGTAGCGCCGGATAGGCGAGGTAAAGTGCGCATAGGCATCCAGAGCCAGACCAAAATGGCCGACGTTATCGGGACTATATACGGCCTGCTTCATACTGCGAAGCATGACGGTCTGTAACAGGTGACCATCCGGACGCTTGCTGGCCGTCGCTAGCAGTGACGCGTAGTGACGCGGTTCCGGCTCTGCGCCACCGCCTAAAAACAGGCCCAGTTCACCCAGGAAGTCACGCAGACCGGTGAGTTTTTCATCCGATGGGGTTTCATGAATGCGATAAAGTACAGGCAGCTTATGTTCAAGCAGGAATTTGGCCGCACTGACATTGGCCGCAATCATGAACTCTTCAATCAGACGGTGGGCGTCATTACGTTCGCGAGGCTGGATTGATTTAATCTTACGATTTTCATCAAACAGGAACTGTGTTTCTGTCATTTCAAAGTCAATGGCACCGCGTTCTTCACGCGCTTCTAACATGACTTTATACAGTTCATACATGGTGTTCAGCGCGGGGAGTACATGCTGATATTCGTCGCGTAGCGACTGATCACCATCAACCAGCATGGCGGCGACTTTGTCATAAGTCAGTCTGGCTTTAGAGTGCATGACCGCCTCATGGAAGCGGTAGGAGACAGTCTCCCCGCTACCGTTGATTTCCATCTCACAGACCATGCACAGGCGATCGACTGCCGGGTTTAATGAGCAGAGTCCGTTCGACAGAGCTTCCGGCAGCATTGGTATCACTTGGCTAGGGAAGTAGACAGATGTTCCGCGTTCTTCCGCATCTTGATCGAGGGGGGTGCCGGGACGGACGTAATGTGACACATCCGCAATGGCCACCCACAGCCGCCAATTGCCATTATCCAGGCGCTCAGCATAGACCGCGTCATCAAAGTCACGGGCATCCTCGCCATCAATGGTGACCAGTGACATATCACGCAGATCCAGTCTGCCTTCGATAGCATCCTGAGGAATGGTGTCACCAAACTGCTCGGCCTGTTCGATTGACCGTGCGGACCACTCATAGGGGAGTTCAAACGCACGCAGGGCAATATCAATCTCCATACCCGGTGCCATGTGGTCACCCAGAATATTGACCACCCGGCCCAGAGGCGAACGGTGGCGATTGGGCTGCTCAGTAATTTCAGCCTCAATAATCTGATTATCGGTCGCACCCATCAGATCTTCGGGTGGAATCAGTACATCTTGGCTGATGCGACGATTATTCGGGACCAGAAAATAAATACCTGCATCGCGGATAAGACGACCGACAACACGCTGATTACTACGCTGGGTGACTTCAACAATCGCGCCTTCTTTACGACCACGACGATCGATACCCGTGACTCGAGCCAGGGCGCGGTCACCATGTAATACCGTGCGCATTTCGCGCTCACCGAGAAACAGGTCTTCACCACCTTCATCGGGAATGAGAAAGCCATAGCCTTCGGGGTGGCCCATTACTCGACCACTGATGAGATTCATCTTGGAGACGACACCATAAGCGCCTTTGCGATTGCGCAGCAGTTGTCCATCACGCTCCATTGCCCGTAAACGGCGACGTAATGCTTCGGTCGCTTCCTCACCTTTCAGACTGAGTAATTTAGCGATGCTTTTTTGCGTTAACGGGACATTATTTTGCTTTAAAATCGAGAGGATAAACTCTCTGCTGGGAATAGGGTTATCGTACTTTTCGGCTTCACGATCGAAGAAAGGATCATTTTTCTTGTTATTAGTCATTGACAGTTTCAAATTCACTCTGTAATCTTTGCGCCTTCTTCAAGCCCAGGTGGCGGAATTGGTAGACGCGCTAGCTTCAGGTGCTAGTGTACTTATGTACGTGGGAGTTCGAGTCTCCCCCTGGGCACCACTTCCGAATCGGTAACGTTCAGTTGCCAACTCATCAAAGAGTCCATTGTAAAGTATTTTCGCTTTTAGCATGGATTTATCTCCCCGAATTGTTTCACAGGCTACAAAACCCTACTTTGGTTAGTCCTTAATTCTTCCTATTCCCCGGTTTTTTCACTCCGCCCCTTCGTTCTGCTAATTCAGCGCCGCAAGCTCAAGAAATCGTGTTACTGTCCGCTAAGGCATTTATGATAAGTCCGTCACACAGACGACACGATTGAGCGAGAGACCTATGGCGACATTTATCGACTCTATTGACGAGCGCACCAAGCTGGCAGGGACCAATCACCTGGAGGTTCTGTTATTCAGTCTTGGTACCAGCGATGGTACCGGCCGTAATGAAGTATTCGGGATCAACGTATTCAAAGTGCGTGAAGTATTAAATATTCCTGAAATTACAACAGCGCCGGAAATGCCGGATGGGATAGAAGGTTTTGTCAGTCTGCGCGGCGATATGGTGCCCATTATTAATCTGCAGAAGTTCTGCAAGCTGCAGTCCAAAGATGAACCCCGCATCTTGATGATTACTGAGTACAACACCCATGTTCAGGGCTTTCTGGTCAGTTCGGTTGATACCATCCAACGCCTGAATTGGGAGCAGGTAAAAGAACCTCCACAGCTTATTTCCAAACGTCTCGGTGGCCTGGTCACAGCGGTAGCAGAACTCAGTGATAAGCGTCTGGTGATGATTATGGACGTGGAAAAAGTACTGGCGGATGCAGGTGAGTTTTATGATGAAACCGTGTTCGACGGGATCCGCCATATCGGTGAGCACCATCAATATCGACTGCTGTTTGCCGACGACTCCAATATTGCTCGTAAACAAATCAAGAAAACGCTGGAAGTCATGGGCGTTGATCACATCGGTGCCGTGAACGGTGCCGAAGCATGGCGGCTCATCAGCAAACTGGCCGCGGATTGTGAGCAGGAAGGGCGGGATATCACCAGCGAGATTCAGGCCGTACTCACGGATGTTGAGATGCCGGAAATGGATGGCTATGTTCTGACTCAGAAAATTAAGGCTGATCCACGTTTGGCCCATCTGCCGGTCATTATGCACTCATCGCTGACCGCACAGGCCAATCAGGCAATGGGACGTGGTGTAGGTGCCGATGCCTATGTGTCGAAGTTTCAGCCCAGAGAGCTGGCGGATACGTTGGAGCACTTTCTCCGGCACTAATAATCGTAAAATCAATGACTAAGCATTGATTGATGTTTCTGTTTCGACTACTCTTGTAGTTCATGTGATGAACTTCACATTTCTGAGGCGTAAACAAGGAACGAGTAGTATGAGCAGGCAAGGGGAGCGCAATGCTCCATAACAGCATCAGAATCGTTGATAATCTGGCGGAGATTACCAGTCATCACGATCGTCATGTACTGGAAAAAAGTCTGCTCAAAACCCTGAATGAATTATTTCCTGCTCAGGATCTCCGTTTATTTCGTGTACGAGAACATGCCAGCAGTCATGAGTTGTGTCTCCTAGCTTACTGCGTTAACAGCGTCATCGTTTCGACGGAAAGTAATCCTAAGATGCTTGCGGATAAGTCAGATATGTCCAGAGCTATTTCCCGAGCTATCGAGAGTGGGGATGTGGAACTCAGCGCCAGTGATAATGGCGAGTGGAATGTGGTTTATCCGGCGTACGACACGCATGCTGAAATCTTCGCCGTTCTGGTGATTTCGACCAATCTTGTGCCATCTGCCAGTGATCAGCGTCTGATCTACGGTATTTTACGTGTCTACTCAAATTATCTTGCGCTGATTGAAAAAACACAGAAGGACAAGTTGACCGGCCTGTATAACAGGGAAACGCTGGATAACGAAATTACCAAGATCCTGGTACGGCAAAATGACGATTTCGAGGATGAGATCGCCTCGCCGAATGATATGCGCCGCCGTTCCTACGCGATTAAATACTGGCTTGGTGTGATCGATATTGACCATTTCAAATTGATTAATGACACCTATGGCCATTTATATGGTGATGAGGTCATTATTCTGGTCGCTCGTCTGATGACATCCGGTGTAATTCGTGATGACGATTTGGTGTACCGGTATGGTGGTGAAGAGTTCGTTGTCCTGCTCAAAGCCCCATGCGAAGAAGATGCTGTGCGAACCTTTAACCGTATTCGTCTGATGGTCGCTGAACATCATTTCCCACAGCTCAAGCAGGTGACCATCAGTATCGGTTTTGTCGAGGTAAACGGTCAGCAGTCACCGTCCGATGTCATCGGCGAGGCAGATGAAGCTTTATACATCGCCAAGCAAAGTGGTCGAAATCAGGTGCAAAGTCATCGTCAATTGGTCGAGGAAGGCAAAATCGAGCATGCCGCACAAGTGGCGCATGGTGATGTAGAATTATTTTAGATTCTGCGATCCGAGATGACGACATTGACTGAGCGACACTATAGCCCGTTTGACAGGCTGATCATCGAGTTTGATAAAGCCATTACTACCATTGCCGGTCAACCGGAAACCACTGGCCGAACTGTGCCGGGAGGGCAACTGGATGAAGCCGTATTAACTGAAATGGATCGCAAACAAGCAGCCGGATTGATGCGGGTAAACCATGCCGGTGAAGTGTCTGCGCAGGCTTTGTATCAGGGACAGGCATTAACTGCGCGCCTGCCGCATGTACGTGAAGCGATGGAAGTGGCGGCGCAGGAAGAAAACGATCACCTGGTCTGGTGTAAACAACGTCTGGATGCTCTGTCATCTCACACCAGTGTGTTGAACCCACTCTGGTATGCAGGTTCCTTCGCCCTTGGTGCTGTGGCTGGAAAAGTCGGCGATAAATGGAGCCTGGGCTTTGTGGCCGAGACTGAAAAACAGGTGGTCGAACATATCGATAGTCACTTGCAAATAATCAGTGACGACGATAAAAAAAGCCGGGCAGTACTGGAACAGATGCGTTTGGATGAAGCGCATCATGGCACCAAAGCACTGGAAGCGGGTGGTGTTTCTTTGCCGTTACCCATCAGAAAGGCGATGGGGCTGGTTTCCAAGCTGATGACCCGAAGCAGCTACTGGGTTTAATCTATCAGCGACTTTCGATTAACGTGACAGAAATCAGGTAGCGACCCGGTGACGGCAGGTTGTCTTGCACTCTCAGCACTTTACCTGCTGCGATAAAGGGAGGCAGGCGAGGGTTGTCAGTGTGCATTTCAATGTCCAGTTCATTACCGGGCTGCGGTGCAAAGCTGGAATGCATGAGCAGCCCTGTCGCACTTAGATCCTGACTGATCGCGGTGTGCGTCGTGGCCTCACCTTTCACTTTGAACTGAACCTCGGTTTCAAGCTGCATTCTGGCGAATGACCTTTTTTCTTCATAGTCTTGCGTCATTCATGGCTCTCCGTTTCGTATTGCCTAAGTTCACTGGCTGACCTAAGCTTAAGCTAACGTACTTAAACAAGGAAGACCATGCAGCGACGTACCGAATTACAGGCCAGTGATCTTTATCAGCACTGTGACCCTGATAGCTGGCGATTCACGACGACCGCCGACCTGGAAACTCTGCCGACCATCATTGGCCAGGATCGCGCACTCAGTGCGATCGATTTCAGCGTGAATATGGATGCTCAGGGCTACAACCTGTTTATCATGGGGCCTGCCGGTGTCGGCAAATACACCATGATTAAGCGTTTCCTTGACGATCATGCCAAACATCAACCACGCGCCAAAGACTGGGCCTATCTGAATAATTTTGATGATCCGCAAAAGCCTTGGGCCGTGTCGATGCCAGCAGGGCAGGGACATCAACTACGGCATGATATCGAAGCTATCATTTCACATCTTGAAACCGAGCTGCCGCGGGCTTTTGATGATGAATATTATCGTGGCCGCATGCGCTCTCTGGACGAAGCGGCGCGCAAGCATCGGGTCCGGCTATTCGGCACCTTACAATCCGAAGCGGATCGGAAAGGCGTTGTACTGCTGAGAATGCAGGATGGCAGTTATGCTTTTGCTGCACAACGTGACGGGCAGGCGATGACTTCGGAAGAATTTGAGCAACTTCCGGCTCACGAGCAGGAAAAAACCGAAGAAGCCATTGCTGATCTGCATGAGGAACTCCAGCATACCCTGCTGGAACTCAGGGAGTGGGAGCGCGATAACCTGCGTAAAGTGCAGGCCTTGAATGATGAGGTGGCGCTGGAAGTCATCAGCAAGCAGATCAATAAGCTTAAACATGCCTATCCCAGTTCTGCCAAGTTGCAGCTTTACTTTGAAGCTATGCTGAAAGATATCCGCGATAATGTGGATGCCTTTGTCAAAGAACCCTCAAATACTGAGGAAGCAGCCGCTGAAGACAACCTGCTTAAGCGCTATCAGATCAACCTTGTTGTCGATAATGCCCAGGCACCCGGTGCCCCTGTGATATACGAGAATCTACCGCACCATCAGACGCTATTGGGCTGCGTCGAAAATATGGCCATGATGGGGGCTTTGGTTACCGACTTCAGCCTGATTAAACCGGGTGCTGTCCATCGTGCTAATGGTGGCTATCTGATCATTGATGCTGAGCAACTGCTGATGCAACCCTTTGGCTGGGAAGGACTGAAGCGGGCACTTAAGTCGCGTGAAGTCCGCTTCGATACGCTGGAGCGGATTTACAGTCTGGTAGCCACCGTCTCACTTGAGCCTGAGCCGATTCCACTGGATTTGAAAGTGGTCTTATTGGGTGACCGACATCTCTATTACCTGTTGTATGAGATGGATCCCGAGTTTGCCGGCCTGTTTAAAGTCGTGGCTGACTTTGAAGAATATATGCCGCGCAACACCGACAATGAACTCCTGTTTGCACGCATGATGGCCAGCACCATCACCAATCAGAACCTGCTGCATCTAGATCGCTCGGCGGTGGCTAGGGTTATCGAACACAGTGCGCGGGCAATCGAGGAGCGCGAGAAGTTTTCCCTGCACTTGGGTGATATGGCTGATCTGCTGAGAGAGTCCTCATATCTCGCCAAACAGAGGGATGCAAAGTATGTGTCGCGCGAACATGTGCAGTCAGCCATTAATATGCGTGAACAGCGGTTAGATCGTATACGTGGGCAGATTTATAACCAGATAGAGCGTCAGGTGATTGATATTGATGTCAGCGGTAATCAAATCGGTCAGGTGAATGCACTGTCAGTTATGGGCATCGGAGGTTTCAGTTTCGGTCAACCTTCCAGAGTCACGGCGAGTGCCCGTTTTGGCGATGATAATATTGTGGATATAGAGCGTGAAGTCGAACTAGGTGGCGATATCCATGCCAAAGGGGTTTTGATACTCAGCGGTTACTTGGGCCGTGCCTATGCCGCGGATACACCATTGTCAATGACGGCGAGTATCGTCTTCGAGCAAAACTACGGCGAGGTGGATGGCGACAGTGCCACGGTGGCTGAAATCTGTGCCTTGTTGTCCTCAGTAGCCTCCGTGTCGCTAAAACAGTCTCTGGCGATCACCGGGTCGATGAATCAGCACGGCCAGGTACAAGCCATCGGCGGTGTAAACGAGAAAATCGAGGGCTTTTTCGATATCTGCAAATTGCGTGGTCTCACTGGCAAGCAAGGCGTCATTATCCCGGCCAGTAATGTTCAACATCTGATGTTACGGCAGGATGTCATTGATGCTGTTGAGCAGGATAAATTCCATATCCATGCGATTCATCATGTTAACGATGCTCTCAGTCTGTTATCAGGGATGGATGCCGGTGAACGTGATGATAATGGTGAATTTGATGAAAATAGTTTCAACGCCGCTGTCGCCGCAAGATTGAAAAAATGGGCCGATGTTCATCGGCAGGAAAAAGACCCACAACATGAATTGTAAGATTCATGTTGTGCCCTCGGTTGCCGATATGCTGTACAGAGACTGAGCGGAGGAAATGATGAAACATCGTAAATGGTTATCTTTCTGCCTGATAGTTCTGTCACAGCCCGTGTTAGCTTTGACCCTGCCGCCTGTGCCGACAGAACCTATTTATTTCGAGCCACCAGTCGTTGCGCCTGAAGCTGATATGCGAACGCTGAGTTGTGCTGAACTTGATATGAATATCAACCAGTTACATCCCTATCGTTACAGCTATAAACCCGGTTTTTATGAGGATGGTTCCAATAAACTGGCGACAGCGCTGGTGGTCTTTGATTCAGTCCCTATTGTGGAAGGATGGCTAGGTCTGGGCTTCCTTGGTTATTCAGCGTTAGTGGGTGAAAAAGAGGACAGAAGACAGTTGCACGTCGAGCAGCAAATCGCATCATTACAGCAGCTCAAGGCCGAAAAGCATTGCTATGAGTGAGCTGTGATCTGGATCAGTTCCGGGCATGAATTTGTTGTCGCTATTGTAATAACTCATGTAATATCGAAATCACTAACTGCCCTGAGAGGTAAGGAACATGAGTAGCACATTAGACATTAAAACCAAGTGGTATGAAGCGAATTTAAAGACTGCCCGAGAGAGCAGAAGCAAATGGTATGAAGCCAATCTGAAACCCGCTTCAGTTATTGCCAAGCCTTGGTATAAAGCCAACAAACGACCAGCAAAACAGGTTGAAATTCCTTGGTACAAAGCGAACCTGGTTCAGCATCAGGAAACCAAACGCAAGTGGTATGCCGCCAATCTGCAGGAAGCAGTTGAGTCTGTGCGCGCTACCCGCAAGTGGTATGAAGCCAATAAAAAGCCTTCCGTAATGGAACAACGCTGGCAACAGTACACAGAAGAACGTTACAGCGATGTGAAAAAAGCCTGGATGCGTTTGAATCTGGAACAGGCTCGTGCTTCACGTAAAAAATGGTATGAAGCCAATCAAAATGCGGTGCCTACAGAAAAGCACTGGTATGAAATCAGTGATGCGGTAGCGACTGAAACCAAGAAAAAATGGTGGCAGGCTAATCTGGAGCAGGCGCGGGTTTCACAGCACAAATGGTATGAAGCGAATCGACATCCGGATCCTCATGCTGAGCTGAAAAAGCGCTGGTATGCGGCTAACCTCAGCTTGGTTCGTACACAGCGCGCCAAGCAAAAATACTTCTCAGAGAGTGCACTGCGTGCCAGTGAAAATCTGAAATGGTATGAAGCCAATCAGCGTCCGGCCAAAGTGGTTGAGACGCCTTGGTATGAAGCCAATCAGGTTGCCCACCAGAACACCAAAAACAAGTGGTATGAGGCGAATCTGCAGCAAGCTGTGGAAAACGTCCGTGCCCAGCGTAAATGGTATCAGGCCAATTTGGATACCACACCAACGCAAAAACACTGGTATGACTTCCATGAAGCAGGTGATACTGAGTGGAAACTGGCATTCCGTGAAGCTAACCTGAAGCAGGCTCGTGATAAACGTCTGAAATGGTATGAAGCCAATCTGGACAATACACCGACAGAAAGACACTGGTATGAAATCAGTGATGCGGTGGCAAGCGAAACCAAGAAAAAATGGTGGAAAGCTAATCTGGAGCAGGCGCGAGTTTCACATAACAAGTGGTACGAAGCCAATCTGCACCCGGATCCACATCTTGCGCTGAAACGTAAGTGGTGGCGGGCAAATCTGGATTTGGTCCGTACCCAGAAGATCAAAACCGAGTGGTTCAGACAAAACACCATTATTGCGCGGGAAGCGCGTAAAAAATGGAAACAGTTTGAAAAATAAGTGCTACTGATCCGTCTAGGCCGTCATTGAGATACTCTCACTGACGGCCTTTTTGTATCTCCATGTTTCAGAACAAGCTCTGTTTTCTCTACATCGACATCACTATAATCCGCATATGGAGATTGAATGCATCACGGTGGGCGCTTTTCGCGTCAATACCTACCTAATACGAGACAACGCCACCGGCCAGGCTGCCATAGTTGATACTGGTGAAACCGCTGAGTTGGCCGAATACCTTGAGTCCCTTGACCCGCCAGCCGATATTCGCATGATTCTGCTGACACACGGGCATTTGGATCATGCCGGTGCCTTATGCCGTCTTCAGCAGAGCTTTGATGTGCCGACCTATCTGCCACGACTGGAAAAGCCGTTATTCGATACATTGCCGCAACAAGGTGACTGGTTTGGCGCACCACATATGAACCGTCCCTGTGGCCGTATTGACCATTGGTTGGACGATGGTGACCAGGTTCAGCTGGGTGAGACCACCTTGCACTTTATCTCCACCCCCGGTCATACCCCGGGACAGGGCTGTTATTACGATGATCGTGATATCCTTGTCGGCGATACGCTTTTTGCCGGCAGTGTTGGCCGTACAGATTTGCCTATGGGCGATCCGGTATTGATGCAGCAGAGTCTGCAAAAGCTGATGCAGTTGCCCGGACATTTGCGCGTGCACAGTGGACATGGTCCAGTCACAACGCTGGCGCAGGAAAAGCTAACGAACCCTTTCTTAACTTGATAAAAAAAGAACTTTTATGGCAAATACATACAAACTTATAGAAGGTTTCCAACGATTTAAGAAAAACTACTTTGAGGGTGATAACAAGCTCTATGCAAGTATGAAAGAAGGGCAGCCGGCCAAAATTCTTATGGTTGCCTGTTGTGATTCACGTGTGGATCCCGCGATTCTGACTGACTGTGACCCCGGTGATATTTTCACCGTGAGAAATGTCGCCAATCTGGTACCACCGTGTGAAGACGATCAACATCATCACGGTACCAGCTCCGCCATAGAGTTTGCCGTCAAGGGCTTGGGAGTAGAGAGCATCATTGTCATGGGACATGCCAACTGCGGCGGGATTAAAGGGCTGTGGGAGAGTGAGGATTTGAATGACTCACAGTTTATCCATCGCTGGGTGTCGATTGCTCAGGACGCGAAGGAATGGGTTAAGGTTAATCATGCGAATGATGACAAAGTCATTCAATTGAAAGCCTGCGAACAACGCTCAGTTCTGGTATCGCTTAAAAACCTGATGGGTTTTGACTTTGTTCGTGAGCGTGTAGAAAACGGCTCATTGAAGATTCATGGCTGGTACTTTGATCTGCAGGCGGGAGAACTGCTGCGTTACAACCCAGAATCAGATAAATTTGAGTAAGCTGGAATATCTGAGCTGATAAAAAAACGGGCGCCTGATGCGCCCGTTTTTTTATTCGGTTTCTGCGGCTGTCTCGTCGCTGGCGTCGAGTTCGGCATCTGTTTCAGCCTGTTCCATCATAGCCTTCTCAGCTTCCGCTTGGGCCTCGTCGAGGTTTTCCGCAGTTTCATCTTCATCGATGATTTCGACTTCGTCATCACCGCCGAGGCCGATAAAATTCATGAGACCATTAAAAAAGCCGGTTTTCTGTTCACTGAGCGGCACGACCACATTTTTATCCTGACGCTCGGTCTGTGGTAGGTCCTCCCTTGCCACTATGCGCGTGTCACCTTCAATATGGCTGAGGGTTTCATCATCATTGAAGTAAAGCGTGATTCGGCGCTGTTCGCGCGCTTCACCACCGGGCTGGAAACTGTAGAGATAGTCCCAGCGGTTAGGATGAAAAGTATCAATCAGCAATGGTGTTCCCATTACGTAGGCAACCTGGTTTTTGGTCATGCCAGGCTCCAGCTTGTTGATCATTTCCTGGTCGACATTGTTGCCCTGTTGGACATCAATTCGGTAGACACCGGGGATTTTGTCGGTACTGCAAGCTGACAGGCTCATCATAGCGGCCAAGGAAAGGCTGTAAACGACGGAACTTTTCATTTAGTATTTATTGCTGTAGTTGATTACCAATCTGCGATGATACTCTATTCGCAGCATTTCTACGAGGCAACAATAATAATGGAAAGACAAGATCTACGAAAAGCCGGACTCAAGGTCACATTACCCAGATTGAAGGTGCTGGAAATCCTGGAAACATCAGAAAGACGCCACATGAGCGCTGAAGATGTTTACAAGGCTTTGCTGGAGATGGGAGAGGAAATCGGATTGGCTACCGTGTACCGTGTATTGACTCAATTTGAAGGTGCCGGGCTGGTATCACGTCTGAGCATTGAAGGTGGTCATGCGGTATTCGAACTGGAAGATGGCGATCATCACGATCATCTGTTCTGTGTACGCTGCAATCGTATTGAAGAATTCATCGATGAAGTGATTGAGCAACGCCAGAAAGCGATTGCCAAGGAAAAAGGCTTCGAAATGACCGATCACTCTCTGTATATCTACGGCATTTGTAAAAAATGCCAGAAAGAGCCGCACTAAATTATTGTTGAGCCTGGTCCAGCATCTCCTCCGCATGGGAGCGGGTTTTCTGGGTCAGGTTCACGCCGCCCAGCATACGTGCGATTTCTTCGACGCGTTGTGACTTATCCAGCCTATCCACGGTAATGTGGGTACTGTCGCTCAGATGTTTTTTGCTGACCTGTAATTGGTGATGTGCCTGTGCCGCGACTTGTGGTAAATGAGTGATACAGATGACCTGCTGACTACTGGCCAGCTTACGCAGGTGTTGCCCCACGACTTCGGCGACGCGTCCCCCAATCCCTACATCCACTTCATCAAATATCAGCGTTGGTACGCTGCGCTGTCCAGCTGTGACTACCTGAATCGCCAAACTGATACGGGCTAATTCACCGCCGGAAGCGACTTTAGCTAAATCGCCAGCAGGCTGCCCCGGGTTGGTAGCGACCAGTAATTTCACCTGATCACTGCCAAACTCGCTGAATTTATTTTCAGGCAAGGCAGTGACTTCAAATTGAATGGATCCGGCGGGGATAGCTAGTTCTTTAATTGAAGCGGTGAGTTGTTCAGCCAGTGGTCCTGCTGTGTTGCTTCGACGTTGATGCAATTGTTCGCAGAGTTCACGGCAGGCAGCTTCTTTAGCTTGAACAGCCTTGTGCAGCTCACTCAGCGTGACATCGGTATTAGCCAATTGTGCGAGTTCGCCGCTGAGGTCAATAAAAAGCCGTGGTAATTGCTCAATCTCAACATGATGCTTACGCGCAAGATCATGCAGTTGTGAAAGCTGCTGCTCGATTTCATCGAGGCGTGCAGGATCAAGCTCAGCATTATCAAGGTAATGGCGTAACTCGCCGGCGGTCTCGTCGATATTGATCACTGCAGCGCTCAATGTTTCGACGGCAGCGGCAAAGCGGGGCTCAAAGTCCTGTAATTTCTGCAGTTCACTCAATGCGTGACTAAGTATGTCGTAGGCTGCGCTTTGTTCATCGTCAATAATCTGATGCAGGCTGGCTTCAGCCGCAGTAATAAGTTGCGAGGCATTGGCAAGCTGAGCCTGCTCCTGCAGGAGCTTTTGAATACTGCCTTCACTCAGATCCAGTGCTTCGAGTTCATTGACCTGGTATTGCAGCAGTTCTTGTCGCGCAGCCTGTTCCTCTGACTGCTGCTGTAACTCGGTTAGTTGCAGCTTGTCTTTCTGCCAGGCTCTGTAGGCCGTTCTCAACTCTTCCAGCAAAGGCTTGTTGTGAGCAACGATATCCAGCAACTCGCGTTGTGTTTGTGGCCGGACTAAAGACTGGTGAGCATGCTGACCATGTATGTCGATGCTACGTTCGCTGACTTCGCGGAGTTGGGTCAGGGGCACGGCACGGCCGTTTATGTAGCCTTTGGAGCGACCGTCACGGCTGATGGTCCGGCGCAGTTGGCACTGGCCATCGTCATCAAGTTCCTGCGTGATAAGCCACTCGTGCAGAACAGGGTTCTGGTTGAGCTGAAATTCAGCTTCGATCTCGGCCCGTTCGGCACCATGACGGATCATATTGGAATCGGCGCGGTCACCCAGCACTAGACTTAGAGCGTCGACCAGCATGGATTTACCCGCACCGGTTTCACCCGTCAGTGATGTCATGCCCTCATCAAACGTCAGCGTCAAATCTTCCACAACGGCAAGATTGCGAACGCTCAGGTTAGTTAGCATGTCAGTTTTCTACCCCATTCCAGTTTGGCACGGAGGATAGAATAATGGTCGTGATCTTCCAGATGCAATAGGCGAATCTGACTTTGATGACGTTCAATGCGAACCGTATCACCCGGCTGTAGAATCTGTCCGGGCCTTCCATCGCAAGTCACCATGCCAGTGGTGATATTGTTTTCACTCAAGGTGATTTCAATGATGTTGGAGGCGGCGACGACTAAAGGTCGGTTGCTTAAGGTGTGCGGACAGACTGACGCCAGCACAATCGCATCCAGATCGACGTCGACAATTGGCCCACCAGCAGACATGGCATAAGCCGTGGAGCCGGTTGGGGTCGCGACCACCAAACCGTCTGCCCGCTGACTGTTGAGAAACTTACCGTTTATATAGGTTTCAAACTCAATCATATGCAGATTCTGGTGAGCGTGAATGACCACATCGTTCATCGCAATGCCGGGGTTGCTTGCTTGGTTTTGGATGCTGGCTTCGAGTAAAAAGCGGCGATCATCACGGTAGCGGCCACACAGGATATCGCCCAGTTGCTGCTCTAGATTATTAAGAGTGACATCTGCCAGAAAACCAAGGCGTCCGACGTTCACACCGACTACAGGCATATCGGTACCGGCCAGCGCACGTGCTGCTGACAGCAGGGTGCCATCGCCGCCGATAGCAATCGTGAGGTCGCAGGCTTGAGGAAAGTCCTCTATTTGTATGACGTTCAGCTGAGGCAAAAAAGGCAGGGCATCGTTACAGACCACCTCAAGGTCGCGTCTGCAAAGCAATTCGTTGACACGAATGATGGCATTTTCCATCAATGTGTCATCTTTGCGGATGAATAAACCTATGCGCTTAAAGGTCGAATCTGTGGTCAAAATAGGCTTCCGTGGCTGGGGCAGTAGTCATCTGATAGTAAAGCTTTTGTCATAAAATCCAAAATGGAAACACGCTGCTGCACGATTTCATCGAAACATTGATATTAGCAGTCGCAGAAATGGTAGAATACCCAGATTTTACTGAACTAAACTTAAACCATAGAGGAACGAAATGGCGATCGAACGTACACTTTCTATCATCAAACCTGATGCAGTTGCAAAAAACGTCATCGGTGAAATCTACACACGCTTTGAAAAAGCGGGTCTACAAATCGTTGCGGGCAAAATGATGCACCTGAGCCAAGAAAAAGCAGAAGGTTTTTACGCTGAACACAAAGAGCGTCCTTTCTTCAACGATCTGGTCAGCTTCATGACTTCAGGCCCTGTCATGGTTCAGGTTCTGGAAGGTGAAAATGCTGTTCTGACTCACCGTGATCTGATGGGTGCAACTAACCCAGCAGAAGCAGCAGCTGGCACCATCCGCGCTGATTTTGCTCAAAGCATTGACGAAAATGCTGTTCACGGTTCTGACTCTGTAGAGAGCGCTGCACGTGAAGTGGCTTACTTCTTCGCTGATGGCGAAGTGTGCGCACGTACACGCTAAGAGCAAATAAATGACTGAACGCACGAATCTTCTTGGATTAGACCTGCCTGGTCTGGAAGCGTTTTTCGTCGAACTCGACGAAAAACCTTTCCGTGCGAGTCAACTCTTGCAGTGGATACACCAATATCGCGTCACTGACTTCGCTGAGATGACCAATCTCAGCAAAGCACTGCGTGAAAAACTGCAAAACCTTGCTGAAATCCGTTTACCTGAGGTCATGCATGAGCATATCTCTAAAGACGGTACGCGGAAATGGATTATCAAACTGTCCTGCGGCAATGCGATTGAAACCGTATTCATTCCGGAAGATGGACGGGGCACTTTGTGTGTATCCTCACAGGTCGGCTGTGCCTTGACCTGCACTTTCTGTTCAACAGCGCAGCAGGGTTTTAACCGAAACCTGGATGCTGCTGAAATTATTGCTCAGCTGTGGATAGCTAATGAAGCGCTGGGTAAAGACCCGAAAGGTAACCGTGTGGTCACCAATGTGGTGATGATGGGCATGGGTGAGCCTTTGGCTAATTACAACAACGTCATCACCGCAATGCGGCTGATGCGTGATGACCATGCCTATGGTATTTCCTGGCGTCGGCTGACGCTGAGTACCTCGGGCATGGTACCGATGATTGATAAGCTGCGTGAAGACTGTCATGTCAGTCTGGCCATTTCGCTACATGCAGCAAATGATGAATTACGAAACCAGATCATCCCACTGAATCAGAAGTATCCGATTGCAGAACTCCTGGCCGCCTGCAAACGTTATGTCGCTGGTGATCAGAAACGTCGCCATATTACCGTTGAATACGTCATGCTCGAGGGTGTGAATGACAGCATGGATGACGCCCGTGATCTGGTCAGGATTTTGAAAGATCTACCAACCAAGATTAATTTGATTCCGTTCAACCCGTTTCCCGGCACTCACTACACCTGTTCGTCCAGAAACCAGATTGAGCGTTTTAAAAAGTACCTGATGGATAAAGGACTGGTCGCTACAGTGCGTAAAACACGTGGCGATGATATCGTGGCAGCATGCGGACAGCTGGCTGGAGAAGTACAGGATAAATCCCGTCGCAGCGAGCGCATGGCTAAGCAGCAGGAGGTTGTGTTTCATCGATGATCAAAAATGTGCGTAAGTGGGGAATCTTACTGTTACTGGCGTCTTTGACTGCCTGCAACAGTACAGGGGGCACTCGGCCTGAATATGTGGCGCCGGATCCGAAAGCCGCTGAAATCAATATGCGACTGGGTATCAATTACATGCAGCGGGGGGATTACGCAATCGCCCTAGAAAAACTACAAAAAGCGCTGAAACAGAATCCGAACCTTCCCAGCGCGCACAATACTATTGCCTTGCTCTACCAACAGTTGGGTAAAACTGATGAAGCAGAGGCGCATTTTCTGGAGGCTGTAGAACGCGACCCTGAATATTCGCAGGCACAAAATAACTTCGGCGTATTCCTCTGCTCGCAAGCGCGTTATGATGAAGCTGAAAAACGTTTTTTGAAAGCGGTAGAAAATCCCCTCTATAACAGTCCTCAATTCGCATATGAAAATGCAGGACTGTGCGCCAACCGCAAGCCTGATACGAAGAAAGCAGAAGCGTACTTCCGTAAGGCCTTGCAAATTGAGCCGACCCTGTCGAAGTCATTGTTGCAAATGGCTGAGTTAAGCTATGAAAGCGAGAACTATCTGCAGGCTAGGGCTTACATTCAGCGTTACCAATCCAGTGCCAACTGGACGCCAGAGGCCTTGTTCCTGGCAATCAAGACTGAAAATAAGCTGGGCGACCAAAATGCCGTTGCCAGCTATAGCTTATTATTACGCTCACGTTTTCCGGACTCAGATGAAATGCAACTGGTGAATCAGGGATTGCTCGACTCATGACTGAACAACAGCAAGACCCTGCGGTAGAAACACGCTCCGCTAATTTGGGTGACCAGCTCAAACAGGCGCGTGAACATAAAAAGTACAGCGTGGCGGAGGTAGCGGCGCAGTTACGCCTGACCAAAGACATTGTCAGCTACTTGGAAAATGAGCAATGGGACAAGCTTAACGGTCGTACCTATGCGCGAGGGTATTTTGCCAGCTATGTAAAATTTCTTGGCTTGCCTCACGATGAAATGCTTGCAGTATTTCATCTCGAGTACAACGCAACAGAGCCGGTGCTTAATTTAACTCAGCATAGACAGAGTGTGGATGACAAACCGTTTCCCTGGTTTATGCTGTTGTTTGCCGTCATCGTGCTGGGGGCAGGCTGGTTTGCCTATCAGCAATGGCAGACGACACAAGTGGGCACGCAGGACATAACGCCTGATCAGGCTGAGCAAAACAATCGTTTTGATAGCAGTGTTGTTGAGTCACTGACATCGAATGATATTCCGCTACTTGAACAGGAAGAAGTGTTGCCCGAGCCGTTAAATGTTGATGAAGGGGACGAAGCAGCTCATAGTCTCGGCCTTAATCAAGAGGATATCAGTGAGATTAGTGCTGCCGAATCAATGACTCCTGAAGCAACACCCGTAGAAGTGATGCCGCAAACAGAAACGCTCGACACCGAGCCTGAGATGCAGACTGCCGCATCAACCCTGAAACTGAGTTTCAGTGGAGAGTGCTGGGTAGAAGTGACCAATGCCGACGCGAAGGTGCTGGTTAGCAAAGTGATGCGTGCACAGGATTCTCTAGAGCTGAGCTCCGACCAGCCTTTGAAAGTGCTGCTGGGTCGGGCAGAAGTAGCCACAGTGATCTTTAATAACGAACAAGTCGATTTGGCACCTTATACGCAGGGAAATGTCGCCAGACTGACTTTAGGGGTAGAGTCCTGATGGAAACGGCAAGTTATATCAAACGTCGTCAGTCCCGCCAGATTATGGTCGGTAATGTTCCTGTCGGTGGCGATGCACCGATCGCAGTACAGAGCATGACCAATACCTTGACGACAGATGTCGAGGCTACGGTAAAACAAATCCAGTCTTTGCAGAACGTGGGAGCAGATATTGTCCGTGTTTCTGTGCCGACAATGGATGCCGCGGAGGCTTTTGGCCAGATACGCAAACAGGTCAATATTCCGCTTATAGCGGATATTCACTTTGATTATAAAATTGCTTTGCGCGTTGCCGAGCTTGGCGTTGATTGCCTGCGTATTAATCCGGGCAATATTGGTCGTGAAGACCGCGTGCGTGCCGTCGTCGATAAAGCCCGTGATTTTGGTATTCCGATCCGTATCGGGGTCAATGCTGGATCATTGGAAAAAGAATTACAGAAGAAATACGGTGAACCGACACCGGATGCGCTGGTAGAGTCTGCGCTGCGTCATATCGATATTCTGGATCGACTTAACTTTCCTGACTTTAAGGTCAGTTTGAAGGCGTCCGATGTGTTTATGACCGTACATGCCTACCGTAAGCTGGCGGAACAAATCGAACAGCCGCTACATCTGGGCATTACCGAAGCGGGCGGCCTGCGAAGTGGCTCGGTGAAATCTGCAATTGGTTTGGGTATGTTGCTGGCCGAAGGTATCGGTGACACGATTCGTGTTTCTCTGGCAGCAGACCCTGTGGAAGAAATTAAAGTCGGTTTCGATATTCTCAAAAGCCTGCGGATTCGTAATAAAGGTATCAACCTGATTGCCTGTCCTTCCTGTTCACGCCAGCAGTTTGATGTGATTTCTACCGTGAACGCGCTGGAAGCTCGACTGGAAGATATTATCGAACCGATGGATGTCGCCGTTATCGGCTGTGTGGTCAATGGCCCAGGTGAAGCGAAAGAAGCCGCTATCGGTCTCACCGGTGGTACACCGAACCTGCTTTATGTTGATGGTAAGCCCAACCATAAAGTGGAAAATGAGGCTCTGGTCGACGAGCTCGAAAAAGAAATTCGCAAGCGTATTGCTCTGCGCCAACAACAATCAGAACTAGATAAAGTCATTCCGATAAAGGACATCAGTTAAACGTGGCAGACACAATCCGTTCTATTCGGGGTATGAACGATTTACTCCCCGATGTGACGCCGTATTGGCAGGCGGTCGAGGCAACACTGAAAAGTGTGCTTAATGGTTACGGCTATCAGGAAATCCGCTTTCCGATCGTAGAAAAAACCGAGTTATTCAAACGCTCTATCGGTGAAGTGACCGATATTGTTGAAAAAGAAATGTACACCTTCGACGACCGCAACGGTGATAGCCTCACTTTGCGTCCGGAAGGAACCGCCGGTTGTGTGCGTGCTGCCATGGAAAATGGCCTGCTCAACCAGACTCAGCGTCTGTGGTACATGGGTCCAATGTTCCGCCATGAGCGTCCTCAGAAAGGGCGTTATCGCCAGTTCCATCAGGTCGGTGTTGAAGCTTACGGCTTCGACGGTCCGGATATCGATGCTGAAATGATCCTGATGACGGCGCGTCTGTGGAAACAGTTAGGGCTGACCGGGGTAACACTTCAGCTGAATTCGTTGGGGTCAACCGAAGCGCGCTTGGCCTACCGTGAAGAACTAGTCAAGTATTTCGAGGCACATCAGTCGCAGTTGGATGATGACAGCCAACGTCGTTTGCATAGTAATCCTCTGCGTATTCTGGACAGCAAAAATCCGGATATGCAGGCTCTGAACGAAGCGGCTCCTAAACTTATTGACCACCTCGATGACGAGTCTAAAGCTCACTTTGAAGCATTGTGCCGTACGCTGGATAATGCAGGTATTGAATACGAAATTAATCCACGACTGGTACGTGGCCTCGATTATTACGGCAAAACCGTGTTCGAGTGGGTGACGGATCAGCTGGGTTCCCAAGGTACTGTCTGCGCCGGTGGCAGGTATGACGGACTGGTTGCGCAACTGGGCGGGAAAGGTGCAACAGCCATCGGCTTTGCCATTGGTATTGAACGCCTGATTGCCTTGTTGGAAGCGACAGACTCACTGCCTGAAGTACCACAAGTGGATGCCTATCTGGTTGCCGTCGGCGAGGCTGCGGCAGAGAAGGCGCCTATTTTGGCTGAGTCTTTACGTGACCAGTTACCAGGCATTCAGTTGATTACCCATTGTGGTGGTGGTAGTTTTAAGAGCCAATTCAAACGGGCTGACCGCAGCGGGGCACGCTGGACGCTGATCCTGGGCGAAGAAGAAATAAACAACGAGACCATTGGTGTAAAAACCATGGCGACGGGTGAGCAGGAAACCGTCAACTGGTGCGATCTGGCAGCGTACCTGAGTCAATAATTATAAATAATTAAGATATAGCAGAACTATGACACCTTTGAACATACCTGAATGGCAATCTCTGGTCCGCCATTATGAGGACTTGAAATATGTCTCCATGCGTGAGCAATTCGCCCTGGACTCTGGCCGTTTCGAACGCTTCAGCGTCACCAGCGGTGATTTGTTGCTGGATTATTCCAAAAACCGGGTTACCCAGGAAACGATGGATAAGCTGATTCAGTTGGCTGAGGCGGTAGAGCTTCAGGACTGGATTGAAAAAATGTTCAAAGGCGACACCATCAATCACACCGAAGGCCGCTCAGTACTGCACACGGCTCTGCGTAATCGCAGCAACAAACCGGTGATGGTGGATGGCAAAGATGTCATGCCGGAAGTGAACGCCGTACTTGAGAAAATGCGCCGTTTTTCGGAGCAGGTTCATAGTGGAAGCTGGCTTGGCTTTAGCGGCAAGAAAATGACCGATATCGTCAATATCGGAATCGGCGGCTCTGATCTGGGCCCGGCTATGATCTGTGATGCTCTTGAGCCATACGGCATCGAAGGCATGAACGTGCACTTTGTCTCGAATGTGGACGGCACGGATCTGAGCACAACCCTGGAGAAACTGAATCCGGAAACGACATTGTTCGTAGTGGCGTCGAAGACCTTCACCACTCAGGAAACCATTACTAACGCGCAGTCTGCACGTGCATGGTTCCTGAAATCGGCCACTCAGAATGATGTAGCCAAGCACTTTGTGGCTGTTTCGACCAATGCTGTTGAAGTCGCCAAGTTTGGTATCGATACCGACAATATGTTTGAAATCTGGGACTGGGTCGGCGGTCGATATTCGCTGTGGAGCGCGATCGGCTTACCAATTGTGCTGTATGTCGGCATGGATAATTTTGAACGTCTGCTCGACGGTGGTCATCAGATGGATAATCATTTCCGCAAGCAGCCGTTGGCGAAAAATATTCCGGTTATCATGGCTATGCTGGGTATTTGGTATGTGAATTTCTTCAGTTCACAAACTCATGCCATCGTGCCTTATGACCACTCTCTGGCACGCTTCCCAAGCCATATGCAACAGCTGGACATGGAAAGTAACGGTAAATTCATCAACCGTGAAGGTGCCCGTATCAACTATAAGACGGGTCCTGTTATCTGGGGCACACCGGGTACCAATGGCCAGCATGCCTACTTCCAGCTGATTCATCAGGGCACACAGTTAATACCGGTTGACTTTGTTCTGCCGGTCAACAGCCACTATCCTGAATGTGATCACCAGTCAATTTTGTTGGCAAACGGTCTGGCACAAGCAGAAGCCTTGATGAAAGGTAAAACAGCAGAAGAAGTCCGTGCTGAATTAGTCAAAGAAGGCTATGAAGGTAAAGCTCTGGAAGCCTTACTGCCGCATAAAGTGTTCCCAGGTAACCGTCCGAGCAACGTGCTGTTGTTCCCGAAACTGACGCCGGAAATGCTAGGCCAACTGGTTGCCCTGTATGAACATAAAGTCTTTGTTCAAGGCGTGGTCTGGAATATCAATTCCTTTGACCAGTGGGGTGTGGAACTGGGCAAACAGCTGGCTAAAGCGATCTTGCCGGATTTGCAGGACAATGCTGAAATTTCTGCCCATGACAGCTCAACAACCAGTTTGATCAGACTGATTCGCGAACTGCGGAATTAATCTTTTGTATCGTCCGCCCGGCGATGAAAGGCCGGGTAGGGCGGTGAAAAAATTTCTTGTTCATCCAGCTCCCTGACTAGTTTTTTATCTTTATCAGGATAGGGAAGGTGATGCAGAAAATGGCGCATAGTGTGAAGCCTTGCTGCGCGCTTATCGTCGGTCTTTATCACTGTCCAAGGTGAATGCTTGCTGTGGGTGTGGGTAAACATCCTGTCGCGCGCCTCACTGTATTGCTCCCACTTCTCCTGTGCCGCAATGTCTATCGGGCTCAACTTCCAGTTCTTCAGTGGGTTTTTTCGACGAGCCTCAAAGCGGGCATGCTGTTCCTTTCGGCTGATGGCAAACCAGTACTTGAAAAGGTGAATGCCATCATCAATCAACAGGCGTTCCAGTGCTGGTACCTGCTGCAGAAATTGATCGACCTTATCGTCACTGGTGAAGCCCATCACCTTCTCAACACCGGCACGGTTATACCAGCTGCGGTCAAACAGAACGATTTCACCGGCGGCCGGTAACTGGGTCATATAGCGTTGAAAATACCATTGCCCGAGCTCTGTATCACTGGGTTTGGCTAAGGCGACGATACGGGCTCCGCGCGGGTTTAAATGCTCGGTGAAGCGTTTGATGGCGCCCCCTTTGCCGGCAGCGTCACGTCCTTCAAACAAGATCGCAACGCGTTGGCCCGTGTCCTTAACCCAATGCTGAACTTTGAGCAGCTCGAGTTGTAACAATTCCTTTTGTTGTTCGTAATAGCTACGTGAAATCCGTTTTCTTTTCGCCATGCTAATGTTTCTTTTTAAGAATCAAACCTGATAACGGTGGCAGGTTGAGCACGATCGAATGTGGTCGGTCGGAGCTGGCCAGCTCTTCACTCTGTATCAGTGGCCCATTATGGTAATTACTGCCTGCGTAGTATTCTGAATCAGAATTGATGACAATTTCATAACTGCCTGCTTCCGGTACGCCGACACGATAGTTTTTACGCGGCATAGGTGTGAAGTTGAAAATGCTGACAACAAAGCTATTCTGGTCTTTGCGCAGGTAACTGAGTACCGAATGCTCACGGTCATTACAGTCAATCCATTCGAAACCATGCGGGTCAAAATCATGGGCATGTAGCGCTGGCGTCTCTTTGTAAAGACGGTTCAGATCACCGACCAGTTTTTGTACACCTTGGTGTCCCGGATAATCGAGCACATACCAGTCCAGCGTTGTTTCACAGTTCCACTCACTGCCTTGGGCGAATTCCGACCCCATGAACAACAGCTTTTTGCCTGGGTAGCTGTACATAAAGGTATAGAGCAAACGTAAATTCGCAAAGCGCTGCCAGTCATCGCCGGGCATTTTGTAAAGCATGGAACGTTTGCCATGCACGACCTCATCATGAGAGAAAGGCAAAACAAAGTTTTCGGTAAAGGCGTAGAGCAGGCCGAAAGTCAGTGCATCGTGATGATAGCGACGATGAATAGGATCGAGCTGCATATATTCGAGGATGTCGTGCATCCAGCCCATATTCCATTTCATTGAGAAGCCGAGGCCGCCCATATGAGCAGGGCGTGAAATCATCGGATAGGAAGTGGACTCTTCCGCAGCGATGATGCAGCCCGGATGTTCCTTATGCAGCACACTGTTCACATGGCGTAAAAAGTCGATGACTTCCAGGTTTTCACGACCGCCATACTGATTAGGCAGCCACTGACCCTCTTCACGTGAATAGTCGAGGTAAAGCATCGAGGCCACGGCATCGACACGCAGCCCGTCGATATGGAATTCTTCCAGCCAGAAGAAAGCACTGGAAAGTAAAAAGTTAAAGACCTCATTACGGCCATAGTTGAAGATCAGAGTGCCCCAATCCTGGTGCTCGCCTCGACGCGGGTCGGCATGTTCATATAAAGCCGTACCGTCGAAACGGGCCAATCCGTGGGCATCTTTGGGGAAATGACCGGGTACCCAGTCAAGCAGTACGCCGATGTTGTTCTGGTGGCAGCAGTCAACGAAATAGCGGAAGTCGTCCGGACTTCCGAACCGGCTGGTTGGAGCGAAGTAGCCGGTAGTCTGATAACCCCAGGAAATATCGAGTGGATGTTCTGTAATGGGCAGTAATTCGATATGGGTGAAACCGAGTTCACTGACGTAAGGCACCAGTTCATCAGCCAGTTCACGGTAGCTGTAGAAGCTGCCATCCGGGTGACGTTTCCACGAACCGGCATGAACTTCATACACCGAGTGTGGTTCATGCAGCCAGTCCGAGTGTTCACGGGCATCCATCCAGTCTTCATCCTGCCAGCGATGACGGCTGGGTTTGGCAACAACTGAGGCAGTGCCGGGCCGTAATTCAGATTGCTGGCCGTAAGGATCCATCTTCAGGTGCAGACCAGCATCCTCACGGCTACGGATTTCAAACTTGTAAAACTCGCCGGGTTCAAGCTCTGGAATAAAGAGTTCCCAGACACCTGTATCACCACGGCTACGCATCGGATGACGTCGTCCATCCCATTGATTGAAGTTACCGACGACGCTGACACGTTCGGCGTTGGGAGCCCAGGTGGCAAACAGCGTGCCTTTGATGCCTTCTACTTCGTAGACATGGGCACCGAGAATTTTATAGGCATGCCAGTGTTTACCTTCGGAAAACAGGTGAAGATCGTATTCAGACAACTGCGGCATGATGCTGTAGGGATCATGGAAGGCAATAGTGTCACCATTATGGCGTTGACGGTGAATTTGATAAGGCCACTGAATGGCGCTGGCATCGCCATGCCAGACAAAGAGATCGGTACCCTCAATCCGGTTCATAGGCAACTTGCCGTCAATGCTGGCTTCTAGGGTATCCGGTAAAAAGGCACGGACGATGGCCTGATCGTCCTGTTGGTGAAAACCCAGAATGCTGAACGGGTCATGATGGCGCGCCTCAATGATTTTTATGATGTCATTTTTCAAATTCTTGTCAAAAATCATCGCCATAATATTCCGTAATAATTTTTAATTGCTGAGCACAACTCGCTTGTGGCAGGCTAACAGTATTACACCACAAATCATAGGGCTTTGAGCGGAGAATTTAGTATGAGTGAAAAGAACAGTACACGGTTTGTCAGTCGTCTGACACGGGATACTCTGGCATTAATATTAGCCGGTGGCCGTGGCTCCAGACTGAAGCAGTTGACCGACTGGCGAGCCAAACCTGCTGTTCCTTTTGGCGGTAAGTTCCGCATTATCGATTTCCCTCTTTCCAACTGTGTGAATTCAGGTATCCGTCGGGTAGGTATCCTCACTCAATACAAGGCCCACTCCCTGATTCGTCATATCCAACAGGGCTGGGGTTTTATGCGTGGTGCGCTGGGTGAGTTCGTCGAGCTATTACCGGCATCTCAACGTAATGAAAAGGGCTGGTATGAAGGTACTGCCGATGCGGTGTATCAGAATATCGATATCCTGCGAAATCACAGTCCAGAGTATGTACTGATTCTGGCTGGGGACCATATCTACAAAATGGACTACGGTGATATGCTGGCTGAGCATGTTGCCCAGAACGCGGATATGACGATTGGCTGTATCGAAGTACCGATTGACGAAGCCAAGGCATTGGGCGTAATGTCGGTAGACGTCAACCGTCGAATTGTGGCGTTTGACGAGAAGCCGGAAAACCCGACACCGATGCCGGGACGTGAGGATGTGGCGCTGGCGTCGATGGGGATCTATGTATTCAACGCAGCTTTCCTCTACGAACAGCTGATTAAGGATGCTGACACGCGTGGTTCTACTCACGACTTTGGTCATGACATCATTCCCAGCCTGATTAAAAATTACAAAGTCGTTGCCTTCCCATACAAAGATGTACAGGGCAATGATCCTGGTTACTGGCGTGATGTGGGTACTATCGATGCGTTCTGGTCAGCCAACCTTGAACTAATCGGTGTCACTCCAGAACTGAATCTCTATGATGATGATTGGCCAATCTGGACTCATCAGGCACAGCAGCCACCGGCTAAATTTGTTTTTGACGACGACGACCGTCGTGGTATGGCAGTGGATTCTATGGTATCTGGCGGCTGCATTATTTCAGGTTCAACCGTCCGTCATTCTGTACTGTTTTCCAATGTCGAAGTGCACAGCTACTCATTAATCGAAGATAGCGTAGTGTTGCCTGATGTGACCATCAGCCGTCACTGTCGTCTGAAGAATGTGGTCATTGACAAGGGCTGTGTGATCCCGGATGGCACCGTGATAGGTGAAGACCTGGAACAGGATGCCAAACGTTATTTCGTGTCACCAAAAGGCGTGGTATTGGTGACGCCAGAAATGTTGGGACAAAATTACCGATATGTCAGATAAACTCAAGGTTGTTCTGTGCTGGCACATGCACCAGCCGCAATACAGCGAACCCATGGGCGGCATGTATCAGCTGCCTTGGACCTACCTGCATGCCATCAAGGATTATGCAGACATGGCCTGGCACCTGGAAAATGTGCCGGGTGCCAAGGCCGTGGTCAATTTCGCACCTACTTTGCTGGAACAACTCGATGATTACGATCAACAACTGAAAGGGCGGTTTAAGGGAACCGGCCGTTTAAAAGATCCGTTGCTTATTGCACTGGACTCGCCGGTTCAGCCGGTGCATGCCGAAGAGCGCAAGACCCTGATTAATGCCTGCCTTCGTGCTAATGATGAAAAACTGATTCAGCCTTTCCCACATTTTGCTCGCCTGGCAGAAATGGCGCGCTGGGCTTTGGATGAACCTGAACGCCTGAATTACCTCAACGATCAGTTCATGATCGATTTGCTGGTCTGGTATCACTTGGTATGGATGGCGGAATCGGTGCGGCGCAGTGATGTTCGTATCCAGGCGCTGATGAAAAAAGGCCGTTTGTTTACCTTCCATGACCGCCGTCAGTTGATGATGGTCATTGGCGAACTATTGAGTGATTTGATTCCACGCTATCGCAGGCTCGCTGAGACCGGTCGGGTTGAATTATCGGTTACCCCGTATGCTCACCCCATAGTGCCGCTGCTGCTAGATATTAATTCGACACTGGAAGCGATGCCGGATGCCGAGCTGCCCGCTATTACCCATTATCCAGGGGGACTGGAAAGAGCTCATTGGCATATGGAGGAGGGACTGCGTGTATTCGAGTCATTCTTTGGCTTCAGACCGAAAGGCTGTTGGCCGTCAGAGGGCGCGGTGTCGACAGATACCCTGAAAGTTATTTCCCAGCATGGCTTTGAGTGGGCAGCAACCGGCGAAAATGTGCTGCGTAATAGTTTGCATGCCTCTGGCATGGACAGTGCCAATATTCATAAACCCTATAAATTGCCCAGTGCCAGTCCCGCCTGTTTTTTCAGGGATGATGGTCTCTCTGACATGATTGGCTTTACCTACACCAAGTGGGGCGCCGATGACGCGGTCAGTGACTTTATCCACCATCTGTTGAATATCAAGAAGACTACTGATACCGAGCCGGATCGTTTGGTTTCGGTCATTTTAGATGGTGAAAATGCCTGGGAGTACTACTCCTACAATGGTTATTACTTCCTGCAGAGCCTGTATCGTCGGCTCGCGGAACATCCCGATATCGAACTGACGACCTTCAGTGATGCGTTACGCTCAGGCGTTCAGCCCGCCAAATTACCGAAGATGGTTGGCGGAAGCTGGGTATATGGCACTTACTCAACCTGGATTGGTGATCCGGATAAGAATCGCGGCTGGGATTTATTGAGCGAGGCGAAAAAAGTCTACGACAGGGTTATTGCGTCGACGTCGTTCGATGACGAAACATTGACCGCTTTGGAGCGACAGCTTGCTATCTGTGAAGGCTCTGACTGGTTCTGGTGGTTTGGTGACTATAACTCAGCTGATAGCGTCAGTGATTTCGAGCGTTTGTACCGATTGCATTTATCAAATTTGTACCAGATGCTGGGAGAGGAAGTGCCCCAAGTCTTATCGGAAGTGATCTCACACGGTGGAGGAACCATGGAACAGGCCGGTACAATGCGCCGCGGTAGTTAATGCAACAGGCACATATTTTCGATCAACGCCGCAGCGGCGTCTTGCTGCATATCACGAGCCTGCCTTCGGGAAATCTGGGGGAAGATGCCTATCGTTTCGTGGACTTTTTGCATGCGTCCGGCGTCAGTGTCTGGCAGATGCTGCCTTTAGGGCCTACCCATGATGATCGCTCTCCCTATCAGTGTCTGTCTGCGCATGCGGGTAACAACAGGCTGATTTCACGGACAATGCTGAAGTCTCAGCCATGGGCGGATGGGACTAAACTCAATGATTCCAAGATGTCCCGCTTGATGGCGCATGCCTATCGTCAGTTCGAGGCTTTTGCCGATGAAGGTGAAAAGCAGGCGTTTATGGCGTTCTGTGAGCAGCAGCAATACTGGTTGGATGATTATGTTCTGTTTCGCGAGCTGCGTCATTTAAACCAGTCGAGAGCATGGTTTGACTGGCCAGCTGACTTGCGTGACCGTGAACCTGCTGCTTTGGATAAAGTTAGGGCCGAGCGGCGTGATGCGCTGATAATTCGCCGCTTTGAACAGTTTATATTTTTCCGCCAATGGCATCAGTTACGTGACTATGCCAATGAGCGCGGTGTGAAGCTGTTTGGCGATATGCCAATCTTTGTGGCTCATGACAGTGCTGATGTCTGGGCTGAGTCCGGTTTGTTTACGCTTGATGAGATGGGGCAGCCGACTCGGGTTGCCGGCGTGCCGCCAGATTATTTCTCCGAAACCGGTCAGCGTTGGGGTAATCCTTTGTATAACTGGGTTAATCATAGTGCCCAGAATTTTGACTGGTGGCGCCGGCGTTTGCAGACGCAGTTGGAGTGCTTTGATTTAATCCGTATTGATCATTTCCGTGGCTTCGAAGCCTGCTGGGAGATTCCAGCAAGTTGTGAGACTGCGATAGATGGTCAGTGGGTAGCGGCGCCAGGCGAGCAGTTGTTTGATACGATGCTTGATGCTTTTGGTGAGTTGCCATTGGTCGCCGAAGATTTAGGCATTATTACCGATGAGGTGACGGCGCTGCGCGAGAAGTACGGTATGCCCGGTATGAAAATTTTGCAATTTGCCTTTGGCGGGGATGCGAGTAATCCTTATCTGCCTCATCAGCAGTGTGAAGACAGTGTGACTTATACCGGTACTCACGATAACAACACCACGCTGGGCTGGTATGACAGCCTGGAACCCCATGTTAAAGCTCACATACATGCCTATCTCGGTGAAACGACAGAAGCAATGCCCTGGCTGCTAATCCGCACTGCTTTAAGCTCTGTCTCGGAGTTGGCTGTTCTACCAATGCAGGATTTACTCTCATTAGATGCCACGCATCGGATGAATGTGCCGGGCACGGTAGAAGGGAATTGGCGCTGGCAGTTCGACTGGGATATGGTGACGGACGGAATTGCTGCTAAACTCAAAACACTGAATGAATTATATGGACGACTCTAATGGAACCGAATCCTGATCATCTACGTTATGCGCCAACCCATGAATGGATCAGTGAGGATAATGGGGATGAAATGACCGTCGGGATTACTGAGCATGCTCAGGATCAGCTTGGCGACATCGTTTTTGTCTCTCTGCCCACTCCGGGCAGCCATTTTCAGGCGGGAGATGCATGTATGTTTGTCGAGTCAGTGAAGTCTGCCTCGGACATACATATGCCGGTCAGCGGAACGATTCTGACGGTGAACCAGGAACTTGAAGAAAGCCCGGAATTAATCAATCAGGATCCGTTTGGCGACGGCTGGTTATTCAAGCTAAGGGCGGATGAGGATGCGACGACCGAGCATCTTATGGATAGCTTTGGTTATGACGCCGCGTTGGATGAATAAACTGCACCCAGAATAGTCGGCTTACTGGCCCCGGTCACTGCCGGCAGATTGCCGGTTTGATGCTGTATTGTTTGCTTAGCCAACCAGGCAAAGGCGCACGCTTCTACCCAGTCTGGTGCCAATCCCAGAGCGGCGGTGGTATCAACGCTCATCGTTGGCAGCGCATTAGTCAGCGCCTGCATTAATACTGCATTATGAGCACCACCCCCACAAACATAGACTTCATCAGTTTCAGCAGCGTATTGCAGGATGGCATCGCTGATTGAGTTTGCTGTCATCTGCAGCAGTGTTTTCTGCACTGCTCTTGCCTTGATAGGGGTATCAAACTCGGTAAGTTTTTCAGTTAGCCAGTTAAGGTTGAAATGTTCTCGCCCCGTGCTTTTGGGTGCTGACTGACGCAGGAATGGATCAGACATCAACAATTTGAGCAGCGCTTGATTGACTTCACCATCACGCGCCCACTGGCCATTCTCATCATAAAGATCGTTGTGGTGCTGCTGGTACCATTGATCCAGCAGTACATTACCAGGGCCGGTATCAAAGCCTGACACTGGTTGCGTACTGTCAGCAGGTAACACCGTGATATTGCCGATGCCACCGATATTGGCAATGACCCGATTACACTTAGCATCGTGGAACAAAGCTTGATGGAAGGCCGGTACCAGTGGTGCGCCTTGGCCTCCCAGTACCATGTCGCGTTGGCGGAAGTCGGCGATGGTATCTATGCCGGTTTTTTCAGCGACCACATGGGCATTACCTATCTGCATGCTAAACGGATAGGCCGCATCGGGCGCGTGATAGATGGTCTGGCCATGACAGCCAATAGCATTAATATCTTCGGCTTTGATATGGGTTTCAGACAGTAACTGCAGAATTGCATCACTATAGGCATGACCCAAAGCCATATCAATCTGCCCCAGTTGTTGCAGGTGAGTACGGCCAGAGTTGATCAATTTCAGTAAGTCGAGACGCAGGCTATCGGAGAAGGGGAAGGTCTCTGCAGCCAGCAGCTGCATGCTATCGTCTGCGAAATCAATAATAGCAATATCAATCCCGTCCAGACTGGTGCCTGACATGACACCAATAAATAAGGCCATGGCTTAGTCTTGGTTCAGAGCCAGCGCAGGTATGCTCAATGCGTCCAGTTGCGCTATCAGCGGTTGAGACTGCTGTTTGAAGCTAGCCATATATTTGGCGTTCAATGGTTCTGCTTTTGGTAAAGCTACAGTCAGAGGATTGTGGTGAACACCATTAACCCGGAACTCATAATGCAGGTGAGGGCCGGTTGCCAGACCGCTGCTGCCAATATAACCGATGGTTTGTCCCTGTTTCACGCGCTGGCCGTGTTTCAGACCTGTTTTAAAGCGTGACATATGCGCATAAAGCGTTGTGTATTTGCCACCATGCGACAGGATAACCGTTCTACCATAACCACCCTTGGTACCAACGAAATCGACTTTACCATCACCGGTGGCCAGAATTGGTGTGCCAGTTGCTGCAGCATAGTCGACACCACGGTGCGGACGGCTGGTTTTTAACACTGGATGCTTACGATTTGGATTGAAGCCAGAGCTGATACGAGAAAAATGTACTGGCGTACGGGTAAAGGTTTTACGCATACTGTCGCCATTCGGGGCATAAAAGTGGCTGTCACCTTCGGTATTGGTATAGCGAATGGCGCGGAATGTCGTACCTCGATTGGTAAACTCGGCAGCGAGAATATCGCCGTCATCAAATTTCTCGCCGTCCAGGTAAGACTCTTCAAATATCACTTTAAAGCTGTCACCTTGACGTAAATCCAAAGCGAAATCGATGTCCCAACCAAAGACGTGGGCAAGTTCCATGATCAGCTTGTCAGACAAGCCTGCTTTCAGTCCTGCCTCGAACAAAGAGCTTTCAATCTGGCCAGAAGCTTGTTGCTGGCGGCTATCAACATCACGGGTCAGAGTTTCGGTTTGGTAACCGTTTTCAGTCGCGGTCAGTTGCAGTGTTTCAATCGGGCTTAATTGCAGCTGTAAGGTCTTGAGAGATGTTTTGCCATCTTGTTGCGAAACACCAAAGCGCAGAACTTGGCCTGGTTTAAGACTGAGCAGTGGCTTGATGCTATCACCGGTTTGCGCCACATTGTAGACGTCACGGGCAGACAATCCGACTTGAGGGAACAGCAAGGATAAATTGTCACCAGATTTAACCGTGACTTCTTGCCAGTTGAGTATATCCGCTTCAGGCGTGCTTTCAGCGGTTAGCTCTGTTTCAGTTGCCTGAGTGGATGTTTCTGCCTGAACTTCCGTAGGAGATAGTTGCTGCAGATGCAATTGTTCCAACTGGGCCGGTTCCGCAAGGGCGAGCTGCTCTGATTCAGGCACCGGAACTCGCTCGACAGCAGGCGCATTGACAGCAACAGTTGCTGTATCGCCGGTATTCGCTAGAGGCAGAATCTGGGTATTGGTTGGAGTTGTGTTATTTACTGCTGGGGGCGAGCTTTGACCGGGTAGTTGTAGCGATTGTGATTTGATGTCGGTATTAATAGGTGTGCTGGTGGCGAGTACCATCGTGGTCAGGAATATCCCGACGACGGACAGGGATGACAGCAGAAGCAAGTGGCGACGTTTGCTATGAGCTGGCTTTTTGCTGCTAAACAACCGTGCGTTGGGCGAAGTGCTCAGTAGTTTATTACGTTTCATAGGCAAACTCTTGCTGAAATTATAAATTCGCCCAATTCTGGCAGCATTTGAGAAGAATTGGAACCCCTTCCCGTCACCTTGTTGTGATAATATTGCCCGCCATCACAAAAATGAAATTCGGAGTCGTACGATGAAGCCTGTTCAAGAGGCAATGGCGGAAATTCGCCGTGGTGCTGAGGAAATTCTGGTTGAAAGCGAGTTGCTTGAAAAACTTGCCTCAGGTAAGCCACTGCGTATCAAAGCAGGTTTTGATCCCACTGCACCGGATTTGCACCTCGGCCATACTGTGCTCATTAATAAGATGCGTCAATTTCAACAAATGGGCCACACGGTCATCTTTTTGATTGGTGACTTTACCGGTCTGATCGGTGATCCAACCGGTAAGAGTGCCACACGACCACCGTTGACCCCTGAAGAAATTGAAGCGAATGCCAAGACATACAAAGAACAGGTATTCAAAATTCTTGACCCAGAGAAAACTGAGGTACGTTTTAATTCCGAGTGGTTTGGTAACAAGGGCGCTGACTTTATGATCAAGTTAGCGGGTAAGTTAAGTGTGGCACGCATGCTTGAACGTGATGATTTCAAGAAGCGCTTTAAAGCCAACCAATCCATTTCAATCCATGAGTTTCTTTATCCACTGGTGCAGGGCTATGACTCTGTAGCATTAGAGGCGGATGTCGAACTCGGTGGGACAGATCAAAAATTTAACCTGTTGATGGGACGTGAGTTGCAAAAGGCCGAAGGGCAAGACTCTCAAGTTGTAATTATGACACCGTTACTGGAAGGTCTGGACGGTGTTAAGAAAATGTCCAAGTCCCTGGGTAACTACGTGGGTATTACCGAGGCGCCTGGCACGATGTTCCAGAAGATCGTCTCTATTCCAGATTCACTTATGTGGCGCTGGTATGAATTGTTGTCTTTTAAATCCCTAAAAGAAATTGAAGACTTGAAAGCCAGTGTTGAAAACGGGGCTAACCCACGCGACGTGAAGATCGAATTGGCGCGTGAGATCGTTGCTCGTTTCCATGGCGAAGAAGCTGCGTCGAACGCACACAAAGGCGCAGGTAATGTCATCACTGAGGGTGAAGTGCCTGAGGGGACGCCAGAGATTGTTGTCGAACTGGAAGGACAAGCTGAACTCGCCATCGCTGCAGTCATAAACAAGGCAAACTTAGTGGCCAATTCAGCGCAAGCTAGAGATATGCTTAAAAATGGTAGTGTTAAAGTCGAGTGGGAAGTGGTTGAACCCTCATTGCAACTCGGGCTCGGCAAATACCTTATCCAAGCGGGTAAAAAGAAAATTGCCTGGGTCATTCTAAAATAAAGCTGGTACGAATTATTGTCAGCTAAAAATTGTTACCGGCAGACCTCGCGCCTGCCGGTAATCATTTTTTACTTCAGTTCCCGCCCACAGCGTTTACAGTTCTGCTGTTGGGTTTCCGATTGCATACTTCTCCGCAACACCAAAACAGCAGCCTTACCAAAACCATAACTGGTTAAAATCAGGCTGGCGTAGAGGTACATATTAAATAAGCCAAACCAGAAGCCTTCAGGGCTATATATCTCTGCAGCTGGATCGAGCACAGGGAACATGGCATACATCAGAAAAAGACTGGAGTTGGTAAAGGCACCGATTACCATTGCCCAGCGGACATGCCACGGCAAGCCAACTCTGGCAGCATAAAATCCCAGTATTAACGCACTCATTAATAAGAAATCAATGTGCGCCTGAAGCACACGTGTCGTATCACCAGGAAAAATAGCCTGCATAATGCCAATTTGATTGTATAAACCTACCAGGCTCCAGGCGAGAACCAGTGCCATTAAAATCCATAGACAGGCACCGCGGATCAGAACCACATTACCGTTGTACTGTTTCTCGTTTGTCATACTCTCTCCTTTTGTTGTAGTAAGCTTGCAACAAAAAAGTATGCCGATAAGCCAGAACGCTAACTTTTCTCAAACGGCGGTATTTGTTGATGCCAACAGTGGTGAGCTTATGAATCAGACAGACACGACAAGAGGTTCATTACTCAAAGACACGCTCGGGCGCTTGCAAGGGCAGCGCTTGTGTACTGACGACCTGCCAAACAGGCAACGACTGGAGTGGCTGAAAGAAGTGATCGGCCGGGAGTACGCTAATGTCGATATTTCGCCCCCATCAGACATGCCTCTCTACAACGAGATGTATATATACCCTTGGCAGAACGACATCCGGCTTTCACCGATTCAATCCAATGCCATTACCCTAGAGCGACTGCCGAAAGAACCGGACCGTATTGCTCAGGATTGTTATTTCGCCGTACTGTTAACGCGGGGCCAATACAAATTGGAGCAGGGGGGGCGTGAAGTTTTTCTTAATCCCGGTGAAATAAGCTTATATGACGCTACAGAACCACATCGAATCACGATACCGGGTCAATTTTCCAAAATTTTAATATCTATTCCGCGAAAGTTGTTTGATGAGAGAGTGATAAACCTCGGCGAACTGACTGCTACACGGTTACCGAAAACCAGTGTGGCTGCTGTTGCCTCTTCCCTCATTCAGACAACAGTCAGTCAGTTAGCGCGAATAGAAAAAAATGCTTTTCAAGCTCTGGCTATGCCGGTGATGGAAATGTTGGCGATGAGTTATAACGATATGCGGGGTACGACTCCAGTATTATCGCGTCACCGTTATTACGCCTTACTAAGAGTCAAACGATTTATTGCGCGTAACCTTACTGATTCGTCGCTTAACACCCAAACGATCAGCCAGGCAGTTGGATTGTCGCCACGCTATATCAATGAACTCTTCAACGAAGAAAGTACTTCATTAATGAGGTTTCTGACTAAACAGCGACTTATCCTGAGCCGACAGCTGTTGGCTAGTGAGCTCTACCGTCAATCAAGCATTACTGAACTAGCCTTAAAGTCAGGCTTTAATAATATGTCCCATTTCAGTCGATTATTTCATCAGACTTATGGTGTTTCACCACGTGAGTTTCGTTTTGAACGGGAAGAACACAGCGTATAACGCCGGTGAAAACGGCGAATCAGCCCATAAGCCGGTTCTTTGTAAAGAAAATGAAAAGAAAAATTCACTGGCAATTCAGCGGTCTATACAGATTCATAAGTAATCGGGAATATCTTCCTGTTGACCTCTCTGAATGAAGCTGTAGAATGCGCACCTCTTGTTGATGAGACGGGCTTCTAGCGAAGTCAGACGATATTAATAAGAGCCGAAGTTTCCAGTAAATATTGTTGAAAATTTCGGTTGACAGGCTGGCGAGTCACTGTATAATTCTCGCTTCTTTGTTACCGCAGACGCTGTGTAACAAACGCTCTTTAACA
>Ga0207828_100108_pt1 | contig 99653 bp, 97 predicted proteins | sample TtaePargueraPR_11_FD_187276 | JGI IMG/M metagenome (GOLD analysis project Ga0207828, IMG submission 187276) | Aerobic enrichment media microbial communities from Bioluminiscent Bay, La Parguera, Puerto Rico - Tt and P2 (3) (SPAdes) | ecosystem: Environmental > Aquatic > Marine > Unclassified ... | reverse complement strand
CGTTCCGTCCGCCGCCTGCCTCCCGGCCTTGCCGCCCGCACCGGCCAGCGGGCAATCCCGCACGCCTGCAGCCCGCCGCTACGTCATCGCCACCAGGCCCTGCCTCCTGCGAGGAGGGAGCACGGTCAGGCGGGCGCGGCTAGCCCTTCGAGATCACCGTCTCCTGTTCGGTGATGAATTCGAGCAGCGCCGGGCGGCCGGCCTCGGTCGCGGCCACTGCACAGCGGATCGCCGGGACGATGTCCTCTGCCCGTTCGACCCGTTCGGCATGGCAGCCGAGCGCGCGGGCGAAGGCGGTGTAGTCGCCGGTGATGTCGGTCGCGCGGTACTTGTCGGTCGCCTCGGGCATGATCGGCAGCTCGATCGCCATGGCGGCGTTGTTGAGCAGCACCGAGAGGATCGGGATATTGTCGCGCGCGGCGGTCTCGAGATCGGTGCCGGTGAAGCCGATCGCGGCGTCGCCCCAGACGTTGATGCAGAGCTTGTCGGGATGGACCAGCTTGGCGCCCATGGCGAGGCCGAGGCCGTAGCCGAGCTGGGTGCTCTTGCCCCAGCCGATGTAGCTGTGCGGGGTAATCGACTTCCAGAAGGGCACCAGCTGGTCGCGCGGACTGCCGGCGTCATGGGTGATGATGGTGTTCGCGACATCGACCGTCTGCTGCAGGTCCCACAGCACGCGGTAGGGTGAGAGCGGGCTGCTCGCCTGGGTGCATTTGGCCTCCCATTTGGCGAACCATGCGGCCTCGACCGCCTTGATCCGCGCCGCGACCGGGGCGGCATCGCGCTTCTGCGGCACGCGCGCCTTGACCGCTTCGAGCAGGGCGGCGAGGGTCAGCTTCGCATCGCCCACCAGCCCGACTTCGCAGGGCACGCTCTTGTCGAGGTCGAGCGGGTCGAGCGTGGCGTGGATCACCCGCTTGCCCGCGGGGATCGCGAGGCCGAAGGGGGTGGCGGTGAAGGAGCAGCCGATCCCGAACAGCAGGTCGCATTCGGCCAGCCATGTCGCGACGCAGCCGTTGATCCCGTTGCCGCCCGAGCCGAGCGCGAGTTCGTGGGTCTCGTCGAAGGCACTCTTGCCGGGCAGGCTGGTCATCACGGGAATCGCGAGATGCTCGGCCAGCGCGCGCAGCTCGTCGTATGCCTCGGACCAGTGCACGCCCTGGCCGGCGTAGATCGCCGGGTTCTCCGCTGCCACCAGCAGTTCGGCCGCGGCTTCGACGTCGGCGGGCGCGGGCTGGGCGGTGACCACCTTGCCGGGAACATAGTCCATCGCCGCGCGATAGGGCCGGTCGAGCACATCGTAAGGCAGCTCGACCACCACCGGCTGCGGGCGCCCGTTGCGCAGCATGGAGAAGGCCCGCCGCAGCACCGCGACCACGTCGTCTTCGCCGGTCAGCGGCTCGCAATGCTTGGCGAAGCTGGCCATCGAGCGGGTGGAGTTGAAATTGTAGGGCACGTGCATCTGGTTCAGCGCATAGCCCTGCGGCATCACCAGCACCGGCACGCTCTCGGCATGCGCCTGCGCCACCCCGCCCATGGCGTTCTCCGCGCCCGGGCCCTGCTGCATGACGAAGACGCCCATCCTGCCGCCCTTGGTCATCCGCGAATAGGCGTCGGCCATGTGCAGGCCGGTGCGTTCCTGGCGGACGATGATGGTGCGGATGTCGATCCGCGCGGCGGCCTCGAGGATCTGGTTGCGCGGATAGCCGAAGACCACGTCCACGCCTTCGCGCTTGAGCACCGCGGCAATCGCGTCCGCCACCGTGCCATGAGGATGGACCTGCTGGTCCCTGGTTCCGTTACCCGTGCGCATATTCTCTCCCTTTTCGGGAGGGCGGCTATCGGAATTGCGGAGGCGGTGCCAGTCTTTTGCTTCGCGCCCCGCGTCAGGCCTCGGCCTTTTCCTTCTGCGCAAAATCCTTCGCGGCGAGGAAACGTTCGGCGTCGAGCGCGGCCATGCAGCCGGTGCCGGCGGCGGTCACCGCCTGGCGATAGGTGTGGTCCATCACGTCGCCGCAGGCGAAGACGCCGGGAATCTCGGTCTTGGGCGTGCCCGGTTCGACCAGCAGATAACCCGAGGAATCCATCGGCAGCTTGCCCTTGAACAGCTCGGTCGCGGGCGCATGGCCGATTGCGACGAAGGCGCCGTCGACCGCGAGCGTGCTCTTCTCGCCGGTGACGGTGTCGACCAGCTCGAGATGACCGAGCGTGCCGTCCTCGCCGGCCACGAAACGCTCGACCGTCTTGTTCCACAGGGTCGAGATCTTCTCATTGGCGAAGAGGCGGTCCTGCAGGATCTTCTCGCTGCGCAATTCGTCGCGGCGGTGGATCAGCGTCACCTCGTCCGAATGGTTGGTCAGGTAGAGCGCTTCCTCGACCGCGGTATTGCCGCCGCCGATCACCGCGACCTTCTTGCCGCGGTAGAAGAAGCCGTCGCAGGTGGCGCAGGCCGAGACGCCCTTGCCGCCCAGCTCCTGTTCGCCGGGTACGCCGAGCCACTTGGCCTGCGCCCCGGTGGCGATCACCAGCACGTCGCCGACATATTCATCGCCGCTGTCGCCCCTGGCGGTGAAGGGCGAGCCGTTGGCGAGATCGATTTCGGTGATCGTGTCCCACAGCATCCGCGTCCCGACATGCTCGGCCTGGGCCTGCATCTCCTGCATCAGCCAGGGGCCCTGGATCACCTCGCGGAAGCCGGGATAGTTCTCGACATCGGTGGTGATGGTGAGCTGGCCGCCGGGCTGGAGGCCCTGCACCACGATCGGCTCCATCCCGGCGCGCGCGCCGTAAATGGCGGCGGAAAGGCCCGCCGGGCCCGAACCGATGATCAGCATGCGCGTGGTATGGGTCGTCATTCGCAATTCCTCGAAAACAGTTAGCGGGCCAGGTTCGCCCTGCGGCCGGATCATGCCGCTAGCTGGGGACTCATTCGGGCCCGGGCAAGCCCTCGTCGAGCCGTTCGAGCAGGCGGGCGAGGAAACGGTTGATCGTCTCGATCTCCTCCTCGCTGAAATCGGCCATCAGCCGCTGGCGATAGGTATCGGCGACGCCGAAGATCTCGGCCAGCCGGTCTTCCCCCGCATCGGTCAGCCTGAGCTGGTTGGTGCGGCGGTCGTTGGGATCGGGCAGGCGCTGGACCAGCCCGTCCTTCTCGAGCGAATCGAGCATGCGGGTCAGCGTCGGCCCCTCGATCCGCAGCCGCTTGGCGATGTCGACCTGCGGGCTCAGCGCGGGCGAGTTCATGATCGCCGACATGGCCTCCATGCGCGCGCTGCTCTGTTCGATCGGGCGCAGCTTCTCGTCGAGCAGCGAGCGCCAGCGGCGGGCCGCCAGTACCAGTTGCACGGTCAGCCGGATGATCGGCGTGGTCCGCCCTTCCTTGTAGGCATCGAAGGAGGTCTTGCCCTTGTCGGCATTCACGCTTCGGCCGGAGCCTGCATCTGAGGCCATCTGTCCAGTTATCCCTGTTGCGCGCAGCCACCGGGGCGCAGCGTCTCACCCTGTCTGCCCATGGCGATAATGGCGGGGCCGGGCGGGTCAAGCCCGCAGAAGGCGAATCCGCGTGCCCGTCAACAGCTGCGGCCTATCGCAGCGCGGGGCGCATGCGCCAGTCCAGCTCGCGCGTGCCCCTGGCGGGCAGGGTGGTCTCGAACACCAGCTGGCCGTCCTTGAGCCGGGTCCCGCGCGGACGGCGCTGGAACTCCCACTGGTCCGGCGCGCCGAGCCAGACGCGGACCGTGACCCGTTCGGGATTGGCGTTGGAGAGGCTCGCCGCGACCGTGGCCCAGCGGTTGTCCTCGCCCCAGTCCCATTGCTGCGCCGCGATCCCGCAGGCGCCGAAGACCTGCGCGCTGGTGCCGACTTCGAGCTCGATCTCCTGCTCGCGCCCGTAGTCGCGCAGGGCCTGCTCGCCGAGCAGCTGGGGCCCGAAGCGCGAGGGTTCGAACAGCGCCAGCTGGCCCGCCGGCAGGGCAATGCCGAGACCGTGTTCCTCGTCGTTCCTCGTGCGCAGGGTGATCGGCAGGCCCTGCCCGTCTCCCAGCGGCGCAGGGCTGCACCGCAATTCGTAGACGAGTTCGCCGGTCACATCGTCGCGGTCGAGGAAGGCGACCTGCTTCTGGCCGTTGGAGGCGACCGTGACCCGTTCGGGCAAGCGGTAGAGCTTGAGGTCGCCGAGATCCTCTTCCGCCGCCTCCATCGCCGGCGGGGCGGGGGCGTAGAGCGCATCGGCCATCATTTCCGCTTCGCCTCGCCGGACCCGCGAACCGGTCACCACGACCTGCTTCTCGAGCATCCCGCGGTCCCCGTCGTAGCGCGGGACCGGCGAGCCCGCGGCGGTGCTGCCGAGCGGGAAGCAGGTCAGCCGCAGCGGCTCGGCCCGCGGCGGCTCGGCCAGGTCCTGGTAATCGCTCTCGACATTGAGCGTGCCGGCCACCGTCATCAGCTCCGCATCGGCGAAGCTCTGGCCGTTGGTGTTGGCCAGCGTCAGCCAGGCGAACAGGCTCAGCTTCCGTTCCCCGCCGGGTCCGCCCTCCGCGAACCGCGCGACATATTGCGCCTGCCAGTCGAAGCCCGCGGCGAGATAGGTCAGCGTGACCTCATGGGTCCCGCCTTCGGCCGAGCTTGTATCGACCGAGAAGACCGGCGCGGCCGAGAGCCCAGCCGGCACGCCTTCGAAAGTGAGCCTCTCGGGCAGGCCCGAACAGCGCACCGCCTCGAAACCCTCGCTGGTCTGCAGCACCAGCCCGCCGTCGGCGCGGGTGCGCACGATCGCCGCCTCGCTGGCGGAGGCCCCTGTCGCGGGATCGGTGCGGGTGATCGTCACCCGGTTGCCCAGCGTCCCGTCGACCAGCGCGGCGGGGGAGAGCAATTGCGCGTTGCGGTTCTTCTCGATCACCCCGCCCGGCAGGCCCGCGACGATCGCGGTCACCGCGACCATGCCTTCGGCGACGCCGGTGAAGCGGACCGTCGAATCGCCCGGGGGGAGAGTGACCGTCCGGGTCTCGCTGATCAGCGCGAAGCCTTCGAGGAAGTTCGGGTCCATCGCCTCGAACTCGCCGCGGAAGGGGTCGCGATAGACCGTCACCGCGAGATCGGTCGGAGCCGAGGCCTCGACCATCTCGCGCGCCTCGGCGGCCCCGGCGGCGGCAAGGGCGAGCAGGCCGAGGGGGAGGCGGCGCAGCACCCGCGCCGCCCTCAGTAGCGGGTCTCGAAGGTCACGCGGAATTCGCGCTTGCCGTTGGCCGGGACCGGAATGCTCCATGTGCGGCGGTCGATCGTGTCCTGCCTACCGGGCAGGTCCTCGCTGACGATGCGGTAATCATTGCTCCACCAGCCGCGGAACAGGCCGGCCTGGGTCAGGTCGACCGTCGCCGGCTCGCTGCGGCCGTTGGTCAGCGTGTAGCGCATGGTCGTGCGGTAGAAGGTCACCGGCCGTTCGACCGAAACCTCGCGCACCACTTCGCCGTCCACTTTCACCCGGTAGCGGGCGCTGGCTTCCCAGGCGGCCGCGCTGATCCGCTCGCGGCCTTCGATCTCCGACTGGAGGGTGATGTCGAAGGCGTCGCCGGTCCGCAGCGAGAGCGAACTGCCCATCGGCGTGTGGTCGATCCGGTTCTCGCCGACGAATTGCGGCGAGCCCTGGCTGTCGCGCTGGTAGAAGCGGACCGCGCCCGAGGGCAGCGCATCGCCGAGCCCGCCCTGGCGGCTCGAGGAGAAGGCAATCTCGCTCGCGACATTGACCGGCTGCGGGTCGTTCTGCATCCAGCCGACGGTACGGGCATAGACCTTGCGCGCGGGCACGCCCTGGACGTCGAGGAAGCTGACCTGCTTGGTCTGGGCATTGGCGATCGTGGTCTTGCCCTCCAGCGGATAGAGGTAGAAATCGCCCAGCCGTTCGCGCTCGGCGGTCTCGGTCCCGGCCTCGACCAGGCCGCGGCTGGAGCGGCGCCCGCCGCTGCCGCCGCTGGCCGGATCGCCCATCACCAGCAGCGTGTCGGTGTCGTGGAAAGTGGTCCCGGTCTGGTTGGTCAGCGTGACCCAGCCCTGCATGTCGACCGTGCCCGCCACCTCGTCATAGAGCGCGACGTAATCGGCGCTCCAGCCGAGCCCGGTGGTGAGATAGCGCAGCGAGGCCGGGCGGGCCCCGCCGCGTGCGGAGTCGAGCGTCACCGACAGCGTCGGGCGCGCGCGCAGATTGGGCGGAACCCCGTCGAAGATCACCCGCACCGGCAGGCCGTCGTCGCGCAGGACCTCGATCCGGTCGCCGATCTTCACCACCGTGCCGCCCGCGGTCGAGAGCACTTCGGCCCGCTCGCGGAGTTCCTGCCCGGTCGCCGGATTGGTGCGGACCAGCGTCACCGTCTGGCCGATCGCCTTTTCGATCAGCTTGGCCGGGGTGAGCAGGTCGAAGTCGAAATTCTGCTCGACGATCGCCGTGTCCGCGGCGCTGAAGCTGAGCGTCTCGGGGCGGATGCGGGCGGAGACGTCGGGGAACTCGATCCGGCTGCGGCCGCGCGCGATGTCGAGCTGGCGGACGTCCTGCACCAGCGCCTGGCCGGTGTTGTAGATCGTGACCGACAGCGCGCCCTGCGCGCTTGCCTCGCCCTGGCCGGCGGCGGGGCCGGCCCCGAGCAGCGCCGCGGACAGCGCGCTGGCGGCGAGAATCCTGGACCTGGCAAGCATGGCACTCCCTCCATCCCGGCGGCGGGCCTGCCGCCAATGTTACACAATATCAGCCACAGCGAATCTGAAGCACGCCTGTATGGCCATGCTTAACCTGCGGTTCGATGACGGCCCGGAAGACTGCCGCTCACGGCGCCATCGGCGCGCCGAAGGGGTAGAGCGGGTCCTCGCTGTCGTCGGGCAGGGCCGGGTCCTGCGCCGCGACCGCGGCCATCGAACGCGGCAGTTCGAAGGGCAGCTTGCCCCTGGCCTGGGCCTGGCCGGTCAGCACGTCGAGCACGGCGGCGTCGCTGGCGCCGAAATTGGCGAGTATGGCGGCGGCCTTGTCCTGCACATTGGTCAGCACGGCGGGGCGGTCGAGGAAGATCGCCAGCACTGCGGAGACGCCCGCCGCCTGTGCCTGCTTCAGCGCCTCATAGGGCGGGTCGCCGTCGCGGAAGTCGAGCCTTCCCTCCTTGTAGCGGCTGCCGAAGAAATGATGCGGATGGAGCATTTCCGCAGGCGTCTCGGCCCGCACGATCGCGACATCGGCGTCGGCGAGATCGCCGACCACGGCCAGCCCGGCAGCTTCGGCGGCAGCGGGGTCCAGACCGTGGAGCCAGACCTTGGTCGTCCCCGCCGCCAGCGGCAGGAGATTGTCCCGGTTCTCGAGCAGGACCTGCGCCTCGCGCTGGGTCTGTTCGGCCAGGGCGACATCCTCGGCTCGGCCGATCGCCGCCTTGGCCGCCTGCGGATCGACATAGGGATTCTCGAACAGGCCGAGCCGGAACTTGGCCGCGAGCACGCGCCGGACCGAGAGGTCGAGCCGCTCCTCGCTCACCTCGCCCGCCGCGACTGCGTCGATCAGCGGCTGGACGTCGTCGGTTCCGCCGAACTGGTCGATCCCAGCCGCGAGGCCTTTGACGTAGCGCTCGGCCACGGTCAGCTCCTCGACCCCCCAGCTGGTGGCGATGTCCTGCGGCAGCTGCGGGGCTTCGGCGCTCGGCGCGCGGCAGCCGGGGGTGCAGTCGCGGGTGATCGCCCAGTCGGACAGGATGATGCCCCGGTAGCCCTGCCGGCCGCGCAATTCGCCCTCGAGCAATTGCCGGCTGAAGCCGGGGCCGACCGCTTCGAGCGGCTCGCCGTCCACCACGGTGTCGCGCAGGATCGGATAGGCCGGCATGACGCCCGCCGCCCCCGCCGCCAGCGCGCCCTCGAAGGCCTGGAGATGGAGGCCGAGATGCTCGCCCGGCACGGCGAAGCGGCCATAGTAATTGTGCCCGTCGAAGCCCTCGGGCTGGGCGCCGTAGCCGACCCAGTGCTTGACCACCGTCATCGTCCCGTCGCGGGTCAGCCCTTCGGCCGAGCCCTGCATGCCGGTGACATAGGCCGCGCCCAGCTCGCTGGCGAGTTCGGGGCGCGAGCCGAAAGTCCCGCTCCCGCGCGCCCAGCGCGGCTCGGTCGCGAGGTCGAGCTGGGGCGAGAGCGCCATGTGGATCCCCACCGCGCGGTATTCGCGGCGGGCGATCGCGCCGAACTGCTCCACCCGCTGCGCGCTGCGCAGCGCGCCGAAGCCGAGCAGCTCGGGCCACTGGGTCACCCCGTTGCCGCCTTCGGAAGCGCCGAGCACATATTGGAAATGGTTGCGCGGGTCGCTGCTGACGGTGAGCGGGATGCCGAGGCGGGACTCCTCGGCCAGCTGCTGGGCCGCATTGTTGGCTTCGGCCAGGCCGGCCGGCTCCAGCGTCAGGCGGGTGATGAAGCTGGTGACGTGCTTGTCCCGCACCAGCGCCCGCAGGGCCTCGAGGTCGTAGCCGTCGCCCCGGCCCTGCACCCCGCCGAGCCCGGGCAGGGTCGAATGCATCAGCGTGCCGACCTTTTCTGCCGCGGTCATCCGTGCGGAGAGGTCCGCCGCGCGCTCATCGGCGGTCAGGCGCCAGTCCTCATAGGGGGTGAGGGCGCCATTGCCGTCGAGATCACGAAATTCGAGCCCGTCGACTTCGATCACCGGTTTGGCCCGCGCGCCCAGTTCGGGCTGCGCCTGGTCCGGCGCAGCGGCGCATCCGGCGAGCAGGGCCAGGCCGGCACCAAGGATCGTGGACGTAATGGCTTTGGAATTCACGCAGCCCCTCCCGGCAACTCTAAGCCGTGGGCCTAGCTTGCCCGGGCCGCGCTGACAAACCGGTTTGGGCAAGCGCCCCTCCGGCATCGCGGTCAGCGCGGCGGCGCCTTGCCCGCTTCGCCTTCGGCCATCAGCCGGTCGGCAACCCGGGCGATGCGAAAGAGGTAATCGTCCAGTTGCTGCAGTTCGTCAGCGTCGAGATCCTGTGTGACGCCGGCAAAGAAGCGCCGCCGCGATTCATGCGTTTCGCCATAGACCCGGCGCCCCTTGTCGGTCAGGCCGAGCAGCACGCTGCGCCGGTCCTTCGGTTGCGGGTGGCGCGCGACCAGGCCTCTCTCGGTCAGCGCGCGGACCGCCCGGCTGATTTCCGCCCGGTCGACCAGCGCCGCGCTCGACAGGCGGCTGGCGCTGGCCTGGCCGATCACCGCAAGATGCGCGATCACCCGCCATTCGGCGAGGGTGAGATCGGCCTGCATCCGGACCTGCTGCGCGGTCAGCCGGTCGAGCATCTTGCCGAGCAGGAGAATGCGGTAGGGTACATGGCTCGGGCCGAAGATCGCCCAGGCCTCGGCCAGCGGCCCTTGGTCGTCCTTGTCAACCTGCAATGCCACCGCGACCGCTCCCCCTTTGTGCTTTGCCTGTTTCTAATTCGCACGGCGCCGCTTGTCATCTGCCGATTAGTTGAGTAATCATGCAATAAGTTGGACTGTCAACAAAACGGGCCGAAGACCCGGATTGGGAGAAATTTCATGAGAATCGTCCCCGCACATGCCCTGCGTCGTCCCTTGCTGACGACGAGTCTGCTCGCGCTTTCGGTCGGCTTCGCCGCCATGCCCGCCGCGGCGCAGGACGCAGCCGGCGAGCCGGATGCGGTCGAGCCGTCCACGGCCGCCGAGCCGATCGTGGTCACCGGGTCGCGGATCGTGCGCGATACCTTCCTTACCGCCACACCCGTCACGGTGGTCGGGGAGGAGGCGATCCAGGACCAGGCCGCGACCAATGTCGCCGACGTCCTCAACCGGCTGCCCAGTTTCCGCCCCCAGGCGACCCCTGCGACCACCGCGATCTTCATCGGCAATGCCGGCGCCAACCTCGCCGACCTGCGCGGCCTCGGGGCGCAGCGGACACTGGTCCTGCTCAACGGCCGCCGCTTCGTGCCCGGCACTGTTGCCGGTTCGGGCAATGCGCCCGGCTTCACGGTCGATCTCAACATGATCCCGACCTCGCTGATCAGCCGCAGCGAAGTGGTGACCGGCGGTGCGTCGGCCGCCTATGGTTCGGATGCCGTGGCCGGGGTGGTCAACCTGATTCTCGACAACAACTTGCAGGGCCTGCGCGGGACGATCCAATATGGTGTCAGCGACGAAGGCGACAACGACGGCTTCTTCACCTCCGCCGCCTATGGCACCTCCTTTGCCGAGGGGCGCGGCCATTTCATCATCGGCGGCGAATTTTCCGAGAACAACGGCGTCGGCGACTGCTACGAGCGCTCGTGGTGCGGCGATTACGAATATGGTCCGGTCGCCAACCCGATCCCGCAGGTCAACGGCCTTGCGCGCCAGCTGATCCTGCCCGGTGTCCGGCCTTCGACCGCCAGCAACAACGGCCTGTTCAACTCGGGGCCCTTTGCCGGTTACGAGATCCTGCCCAACGGCTCGCTCGTCGAGCACGACTACGGTACCTATTACGGCCCGCCGATCTTCCAGTCGGGTGGCAGCATGGATCCGACCCATGCCTTCTATAGCAAGTTCCCGCTCGTCTCCCCGGTCGAACGCTACAATCTCCTCGCCCGGGCCGAGTTCGAGCTTTCGGATGCGATCACGCCCTTTGTCGAGGCGAGCATCGCCCATATCGAAGGCAAGACCACCGGTGCCCAGTCGCGCAACCTGGGCCTGAGCCCGACCGACATCGGGATCAGCGCGGACAACGCCTTCCTGCCCGCTGACCTGCGTCAGCAGCTCGTCGACGCCAATGTCCCGCTCGTCCGCTTCGGCCGGATCGGCAACGATCTCGGCCATTCGCGCGGCAAGGTCACGCGCGACACCTATCGCATCGTGGCCGGGGCCGACGGGGAATTCGGCGGCGGGCTGACCTGGAGCGCCTATTACCAGTTCGGCCAGACCGATTATTCGCAGCGCGGCTGGAACACCCGCAAGAACCGCGAATTCTTCTGGGCCGTCGATGCCGTGGACGAGGGCGAATTCCTCGACGGCACGCCCAACGGCAATATCGTCTGCCGCGCCGTCGCCCAGGGCGTACCGGGGGCGGAGGGCTGCCTTCCGCTCAACCTCTTCGGCGAGAACAATTTCGATCCCGCCGCGCGCAACTATGCCTATGGCACGGTCATGCAGGACACCAAGCTGACCCAGCACGTCTGGGCAGCCAACCTCAGCGGATCGCTGTTCGAACTGCCCGGCGGCGACTTCGGCTTCGCCACCGGGGCTGAATACCGGATCGAGGATGCCGACGGGACGGTGGATGCGGATTCCGCAGCCAACAATTACTACACCAGCCCCGGGGCGGGAATTACCGGCCCGGCGACCAAGGTCGCGGAAGGCTATGTCGAACTCGCCGCGCCGCTGCTGAGCGGAGTGGCCTTCGCGGAATATCTCGAACTGACGGGTGCCGCGCGCGTGACCGATTATTCGACCAGCGGGACCGAATTCACCTGGAAGGTGGGCGGAACCTGGGAGCCGGTCACCGGGCTGCGCTTCCGCGCCACCCGTTCGCGCGACATTCGCGCGCCCAATTTCTTCGAGCTCTACAACCCCACGGTTTCCAGCTTCCAGTTCATCGTCGATCCGGAGCGGGGCGACAACGCCAGTTCGCTGACCTCGGTGACGCTGAGCGGCAATCCCGGCCTGCAGCCCGAAAAGGCCGACACCTTCACCGCCGGCGTCGTCGTCCAGCCCCTGTCGAGCCTGAACCTCGCGGTCGACTACTATTCGATCGAGGTCGAAAACGTGATTTCCACGCTCGGTGGCCAGACCATCGTCGACCGCTGCTTCGGCGGGGCGACCGATCTGTGCCCGCTGATCGAGCGCGACGAATCGAACGCCATCACCCGCGTCAACAACACGCTGCTCAACCTCAACCAGCTCAAGACCAAGGGCATCGATATCGAGGCCACTTTCACCACGCCGATCGGGCAGGGGGATTTCACGCTGCGCGGTCTGGGTACCTATGTCTTCGACCTGGTCACGGTCGATGCCGCCGGCATGGTCGACCGGGCCGGCCAGGTCGGCTCCCCCGTGTCGCAGGAATCGGGCGTGCCCGACTTCACCGGCCGGATCATCGCCGATTATGCGATGGATCGCTGGGAAATCGGCCTGGAGGCGGAATACATCTCCTCGGGGGTCTATAACGTCAACCAGATCGGCCCGGGCCAGGACGGCTACGACCCGACCCTGCCGAACAGTGTCAGCGACAATCTCGTCGGCGATTACTGGTATTTCGACGCCCGCCTCGCGGTCCGGCCGCTCGCCAACCCGGATATCGAATTCTACCTCCGGGTGGACAATCTCTTCGACAAGGATCCGCCGAACAACATGCCTTCGAGCTATGGATCCACCAATCCGATCCTCTACGATGTCGTCGGCAGGATGTACCGCATGGGCGTCCGGTTCGATTTCTGAGGAGCGCGCAGGTGGATATTGAGCATCCGTTTCAGCCCCGGCTCGAACATGCCTTCACGATCGGCATCGAACTGGCCGGAATCCGCTGGGTGACGCCGACCTCGCGCGGGGAGACCCGCGCGGCGGTCTATGCCGCCGAAGGCTATGTCGAGGGGCCGCTCCTCAAGGGGAAGGTCGTCCCGATGTCGGGGGGCGACTTCCCGCTGGTGCGGCCCAACGGCGTGATCGATTTCGATGCCCGCTACCTGCTCGAGGCCGAGGACGGCGCGGTCATCTATCTCCAGAACCGCGGCTATCGCTGGGCCAAGACGCCCGAGATCGCCGAGAAGATGGCCCGCAACGAAGATGTCGGGCCGGACGATTACTACATGCGCGTCTGCCCGCAGTTCGATGCGCCGGAGGGGCCGCACGAATGGCTCACCCGCCATGTCTTCGTGGGCGTGGCGGAGAAGATCCCCGGCGCCAACCGCATCCATTACTTCGTCGTGCGATGAGCGATCTTCCGCCCGAGTTCCGTCCGATCATGCGCCCCGGGGTCGATCCCGCCAGCGCGCCCAACAAGCCGCCGCTCCCGCCCGCCGGCTACCGACAGGAGCGCCGCGCCGGGCTGCTGTTCGAGCAGAACCTGCCGGTGCCGCTGCGCGACGGGACCGAGATCTACGCGGACATCTACCGGCCGGAGGGAGCGAGCAATCTCCCGGTGATCCTGTCCTGGAGCCCCTACGGCAAGCACGCCAAGTCCAACCACGTCTTCTGGCCCGCCTCGGGCGTCAACCCCGACTGGCTCTCGGCGGAAACGCCGTTCGAGGGGCCGGACCCGGTCTTCTGGTGCGCGGCCGGCTATGCGGTGGCAATCGTCGATCCGCGCGGGGCCTGGCTTTCCGGCGGCGATTTCCACCACAACGGGCTGATCGAGGCGCAGGATTGCTACGACACGATCGAATTCCTCGCTAGCCGCGACTGGGCCAGCGGTGCGCTGGGCATGACCGGCGTCTCCTATCTCGCCTGCATCCAGTATCTCGTCGCTCCGCTGCGCCCGCCGGCGCTGAAGGCGATCAATCCCTGGGAAGGCTTTGCCGACTGGTACCGCGAATTCGCGCGCCACGGAGGGATCCCCGAGACCGGCTTCGCGCCGCGGGCCTCGGACAATATCCAGTACAGCCTGAACCGCACCGAGAACACCTGGGCCAATATCCAGGCGCATCCGCTCTACGATCCCTTCTGGGCCTCGAAGGAGATCCCGCTCGAGGAAATCGCCCTGCCCGCCTATGTCGTCGCCAGCTGGTCCGACCAGGGTCTGCACACGCGCGGCACGCTCGAGGCCTTCCGCCGGATGCGCAGCACGCAGAAATGGCTCGAGGTCCATGGCCAGAAGAAATGGGCGCATTACTACCTGCCCGAAAGCCGCCAGCGCCGGCGCGCCTTCTTCGATCATTTCCTGAAGGAGCCGGGTACGCTTGTGCCGGCCTGGCCGAAGGTGAGGCTCGAAGTGCGCGAAGCCTTCGGCAAGGCGCGGGAACGGATCGCTGCCGACTGGCCGCTGCCGGAGACCGACTATGCAAAGCTGCATTTGTCCTCCGACGGCACGATGATGCCGGACCGCCAGGGAGCCGGCACGATCGAATATGATGCGAAGGCAGGCCGCGCGGTATTCGAGCATTGCTTTGCGCAGGACACCGAACTGACCGGCCATGCCAAGCTGGCGCTGACAGTCGAGGCGCGCGGTTCGGACGACATGGACCTGTTCGTGGCGCTGGAGAAGATCGATGCGAATGGCGAGAAGGCCGGTTTCGGCTTCTACGCCTTCTTCGAGGACGGACCGGTCGCGCTGGGCTGGCTCCGGGTCAGCCACAGGGCGCTGGACAGCAAGCGTTCAAGCCACTTCCTGCCGGTCCATCCGCACGACCGGGAAGAGCTTCTGGCCGCAGGCGAGCAGGTTCCGGTCGAGATCGAGATCTGGCCCTCGTCGACCTTCTTCGCGGCCGGCGAGACGCTGCGCCTGGTGGTGCAGGGCCGCGACATCTACGACGAGGGGCTGCCCAACCTGCCCTTCGCCCGGCACGAGGACCTGCGCAACAAGGGGACCCATGTGATCCATTGTGCCGGGTCGTACCTGCAGGTCCCGACGATCCCGCCGGAAGGAGAAGGCGCATGAGAAGCTTCGTCAACGTCGAACTCGAACATGTCTTCGACATTCGCGTCTATTTCGGGGCCGACAGGACCATCTTCGGCCCGCTCCCGGGAACCACCACCCACCAGGGCTATACGCCTCCGATTGGCGGGGAAATCACCGGCCCGCGCCTGCAGGGCGAGGTCGTGCCCCATTCGGGCGCCGATTACGCCACCGTACGCGCCGACGGGACGATCGAACTGCGCGCGCATTACCTGCTCAAGGCCAGCGACGGGACGCTCATCTACATCAACAACATGGGCTATCTGAACAAGGCGGAGGAGGGGCAGGCCGAACTCAACGACCAGGGCCTGCCGCAACCCGCCTATTTCCGCTTCACGCCCTATTTCCGTTGCCCCGAAGGGCCGCATGACTGGCTGACGCGGACCTGCCTGGTCGGCGGCGGGGAACGGCGAACCGACCCCGACCACTCGCTGTTCCGCTATTACGCGGTGCGCTAGCCAGGCGGCTAGAGCTCGACCGATACCGCCTTGAGCTCGGTATAGGCTTCCACCCCGGCCTTGCCGTTCTCGCGGCCCCAGCCCGATGACTTGAAGCCGCCCAGCGGAAGGGCCGGATCGACCCCGCCCGAGCCGTTGACGCGGATCGTGCCGCTGCGCAGCCGCCGAGCCAGCTTGTGCGCCTTGGAAATGTCGCGGGTGAAGATGCTGGCGGAGAGACCGTATTCGGTTTCGTTCCCCAGCTGGCCGAGGCGCTCGATATCGTCGTCATCGGAGAAGCGCATGGCGCACAGGACCGGGCCGAAGATTTCCTCCTGCCGCACCCGGGCGCCGGGCCCGGTTTCGAGCAGTACGGTCGGCTCCACGAAATTGCCGCTCTCGCCGATGCGGTTGCCGCCGACCAGGACGCTCGCGCCTTCCTGCTTGCCGAGCTCGATATAGCCGGTCACGCGCTCGAGCTGTTCGGGCGAGACGAGCGGGCCGATTTGCGTCTGCGGATCGAGCGTGCCGCCGACCTTGAGCATCCTGGCCATGCCGGCCACGCCTTCGAGTACCTGGTCGGCCACCTTCTCGTGCACGAAGAGGCGCGAGCCGGCGGCGCAGACCTGGCCGGCGTTGAAGAAGATGCTCATGGCCGCGGCCGGGATCGCCTTGGCGAGATCGGCATCCGCGAACACGAAGGTCGGCGACTTGCCGCCCAGTTCGAGTTGGACGCGCTTGAAATTGACCTTGGCCGCATCGATGATCGCCCGGCCGGTCTGGGTCGAGCCGGTGAAGGCGACCTTGTCGATGTCGGGGTGTGCCGCCAGCGCCGCGCCGGCGGTGCGGCCGAAGCCGGTCAGGATATTGACCACGCCGTCGGGTATGCCCGCCTCGGCCACCAGCTCGGCCAGTTTCAGCGTCGTCAGCGGGGTCTGCTCGGCCGGCTTCAGGACGACGGTGCAGCCCGCGGCCAGCGCCGGGGCGATCTTGCCCATGGCCATAGCCAGCGGGAAGTTCCACGGCACGATCTGGCCGCACACGCCGACCGGCTCGCGCAAGGTGTAGGACAGCCATTCGCCCGGCGCGGAAATCTCGGTCGTCTCGCCATAGAGCTTGGTCGCCCAGCCGGCATGGTAGCGGGCCTGGCTGATCGCGCCGCCGACATCGGCCATGCGCGAAAAGGCGATCGGGCGCCCGACGTCGAGCGTCTCCATCAGCGCCAGTTCGGCGCCGTGCTGCTCGACCAGATCGGCCAGCTTCAGCAGCAGGCGGGTCCGTTCGTCGGGCTTGGTCTGGCGCCAAACGCCTTCGAAGGCCTTGCGGGCCGCCTTGACCGCGCGGTCGACATCCACCGCATCGGCGCTGGCCACTTCGGCCAGCACTTCGCCGGTGGCGGGATCCCGCGTCTCGAAGCTCTCGCCGCTCTCGGCGGCGACCCACTGGCCGTCGATGAAGAGCTTCTTGGGGCCGCGGGCAAGATCCGCGCGCAGGCGTTCCAGCTGACCGGCATCAAAGGGGGCGTTCATGGTCGGGACCTCTCATTTAGTTGATTCATCATCTTGGCGGCCATATGGTCGATCGCCTCGTTCGGCCACCCCCTTGTCAGGTGGGCCGCCTTGCGGGCAAGTGCAATCATCATGACGGACCCATCCTCCTTGCAGCACTATGACTACATCATCGTCGGCGCCGGCTCGGCCGGGGCAGTGCTCGCCGCGCGGCTGACGGAGGACCCGCAGACCCGCGTCCTGCTGCTCGAGGCTGGCGGGAAGGCCGATGACTGGCTGCTCAAGATGCCGCTCGGCTTCCTCAAGGCGCTGTTCAAGCCGGGCTATACCTGGCCCTATATGAGCGAGGAGGAGCCGCATCTGAACAACCGCCGGCTGTTCCTCCCGCGCGGCCGGCTGCTCGGCGGGTCCTCCTCGATCAACGGCATGTTCTACATGCGCGGTCACAGTTCGGATTTCGACCGCTGGGCGCAGAAGGGCGCGCGCGGCTGGAGCCATGCCGAAGTGCTGCCCTATTTCCTGAAGATGGAGCGGCACTGGACCGGCGGCGACGAGTGCCACGGCGGATCAGGACCGCTCGCGGTCACGCGCAACGCCACGCAATATCTCCTCCATGACGAGCTGATGCAGGCCGCGCGCAACGCCGGCCTGCCGATCACCGGGGACATCCATGTCGAGGAGGAAGGCGTCGCCCGGGGCGAACTGACGATCGACGAAAGGGGCCGGCGCGCCTCGACCTACGCCGCCTATCTCAAGCCCGCGATGCACCGGCCCAACCTGACGGTGGTCACCGGCGCCACGGTTTCCCGCATCACGACCGAGGGCCGTCGCGCCACCGGCGTTGCCTATCGCCGCGAGGGGGAGAGCCAGGTGGCGCTGGCGCGCGAGGTGATCCTCAGCGGTGGGAGCTACAATTCGCCGCAGCTGCTGATGCTGTCGGGCATCGGCCCGGCGGAAGAACTGCGCCGCCACGGCATCGCGGTGGTGCATGACCTGCCGGGCGTCGGGCGCAACCTCTCCGAACATCCGCGCGTGCCGGTGGAATTCGCGGCCCGGGGCGCGGTGACCTTCGTCAACCAGCTGCGTTTCGACCGGGCCGCGCGCCACGTGCTCAACTGGCGGCTGTTCGGCAAGGGGCCCTTCGCGGCGCAGGTCAACAGCGCCAACCCGATCCTGCGCACCGACCCGCGGCTGGCCCAGCCGGATGTCCAGCTGTGGTGCAACCCGGTCAAGGTCGGCGCGCATCTGTGGTTCCCGGGGATCAAGGCGCCGCCGCCGCACGAGATGACGACCGACGTGATCCTGCTGCATCCGGAAAGCCGGGGTCATGTCGCGCTGCGCTCGGCCGATCCCGCGGACCATCCGGAGATCCATCTCAACATCTTCAGCGCCGCCGCCGATTTCGCCACCGCCCGGCGAGGCATGGCCATCGCCCGCACGCTCTATGCGACCGAGCCGATGGCCCGGCTGGTGGACCATGAAACCTTGCCCGGTGCGGACAAGGTCTCCGACGAGGAACTGGACGAGCATATCCGCGCCACTGCCCAGGTGACGCAGCATCCGGTCGGCACCTGCACCATGGGCAGCGGGCCCGGCGCGGTGGTCGATCCCGAATTGCGCGTGCACGGCATGGAGGGGCTGCGCGTGATCGACGCCTCGGTCATGCCCGACGTGCCGGGCGGCAATACCAACGCACCCACCATCATGATCGCCGAAAAGGCGGCAGACCTGATCCGCGGCCACTCCCTGCCGCCGATTGAAAAAGAAGAGGAAGCAGCATGACCCGAGAGGATTTCGAGGCCTATATAGCCGCGTTCAACGCCAGTGATTTCGAGGGCTTCTCGAAATTCTACGCCGAGGATGTCGACTTCAACCTCGGGGATCGCAAGCGCATTCTCGGGCGGCAGGGCATTGTCGATTTCTACCGCGGCGTGAAGGAACACATTCACGAGGAGCTGACGATCGTCGACCTGCTGGTCGCTCCGGACGGCTTCTGCATGCACAACCGCACCGTCTTCACCACGATCAAGGACTGGCCGGACTTCGAACTCTGGCCGACCAAGAAGGGCGATGTGCGACGGATCGAGAGCATCATCCTCTACCGCACCGACAACGGACGTTTCACCTCGATCAAATCGGCGCGGTTCAAGGAATTATGAGCGCGGCCACCGATTACATCGTGGTCGGCGCCGGGTCGGCCGGCGCAGTTGTCGCTGCACGCCTCTCGGAAGATCCAGCGGTACGCGTGACTCTGATCGAGGCGGGGCGGCGCGAGCGCAGCATCCTGCTGGACATGCCGATCGCCTTCCCGATGATCATGAGCCGGGGGCGCTACAACTGGCACTACATGGGCGAGCCCGAGCCCCATGCCGACAATCGCCGCATCCGCCAGCCGCGGGGCAAGGCGCTGGGCGGATCGAGCATGATCAACGGCATGCTCTACGCCCGCGGTAATCCGCGCGATTACGACGAATGGCGTCAACTCGGCCTCGAAGGATGGGGCTGGGACGACGTGCTCCCCTATTTCCGCAAGAGCGAGAACCACTGGGGCGAGGAGGACCACTACCACGGCAAGGGCGGTCCGCTCACCACCACCAAGCATATTCCGGACGAGCGCCTGTACCCGCGCTTCGCGGAGGCGGTGAGCAGGCTCGGCTACAAGATCCAGGCCGATCACCACGGGGGCGACCAGGAAGGCTGGGGCTCGCCCGACATCAATATCCACAAGGGCCACCGCGGCAGCACCGCGGCGCGTTTCCTCTATCCGGCGATGAAGCGGCCGAACCTGACCGTCATCACCGGCGCTCTTGCCAGCCGGGTCGAGGTGGAGAACGGCCGGGCCGTGGCGCTGCGCTACCGCAAGGACGGGACGGAACACGTCCTGCACGCCGAGCGCGAGATCGTCCTCTCGGGCGGCGCCTACAACACGCCGCAGCTCATGCTCCTCTCGGGCATCGGTCCCGCCGACGAGCTGCGCGAACACGGCATCGCCGTGGTCCACGATCTGCCGGGGGTGGGCCGCAACCTGCAGGACCATCCGTCGGTCGCGATGATGTCCGGCGCCGCGCGCGAGGTGACGCTGACGAACGACTTGCGCTTCGACCGGCTGACGCTGTCGGTGCTCGAATGGCTGGCGCTGGGCAAGGGGCGGATCGCCAACATGCCGGTGACCGCCAACGGCTGGATCAAGACCCGGCCCGAGCTCGAACGCCCCGACGCGCAATGCCTGTTCCAGCCGACCAGTATCATGGCCCGCCCCTGGTTTCCCGGCGTCAAGAAGCCCGCGCCCGACGTGGTCGCAATGGCCTGCGTGCTGTTGCGGCCGGAAGGACGCGGCTGGGTCAGGCTGGCCGACGCCGACCCCGCCACCCCCCCGCGCATCCTCTCCAACGTGCTTTCCACCGAGAACGACCGCGCCTTCTTCCGCCGCCTGGTGCCGCAGATCCGCGAGATCTTCGCCACCGCTCCGCTTGCCGACGTCCTGACCAGCGAGATCATGCCCGGCCCCGGCGTGCGCAGCGATGCGGAGATCGATGCCTGGGTGCGGCAGGCGGTCAACACCGCGCTCCATCCGGTGGGCTCCTGCGCCATGGGCACCGGCGCCGAAGCCGTCTGCGACGCGCAGCTGCGGGTGCGCGGGATCGACTGCCTGCGCATAGCCGATGCCTCGGTCATGCCGCGCATCGTGGGCGGCAACACCAATGCCGCCAGCATCATGATCGGGGAAAAGGCGGCCGACCTCCTGCGCGGTGCCGCCTCCGTCGCGGAGTCTCCAGCCTAGCCGGACACCGCAAAGCTGTCTTCGCGCAGGCTGCGCGAGGCAAGAAAATAGAACAGTCCGGCGACGAAGAAGATGCAGACCGCCACCAGCAGGGCATCCTGCACTCCGCTTGCGGAGGCGGCCTCGCAGGCGCTCCGCAAGCTCGCCGCCGCGTCTTGCGGCGCCACGCCGCCGGGGCAATCGGCAAAGAATTCGCCGTCATAGGCCCGCGCGGCCATGCGGTCGCTGACGAAGCCGACGAAGACCGGCCCCATGCCCGAACCGAAGACGGTGTAGAGCAGGGTGAAGCAGGCGATGCCGGTGGCCCGCATCCGCGGAGGAAGCAGGTTCTGGATCATGCCGCTGGTGGGAGCGTAGAACAGCAGCAGCATGGTGCCGGCCGCAATCAGCAGCGCGGTCGCCAGCGGAAGGCTCTCGGCCTGGAAAGCGGTGAAGTAGAGGAAAGGTGCCACGCACAGGCCGATGGCTGCTCCCCAGGCCGGCCAGCGGGCGTCGCGCCGGGCGAGGTAATCGGTGCCAAAGGACCCAATCAGCAGCCCCAATGCGAGGAACGAGGCGGAAATCGAGCCGTAATAGGCCGCCGCCTCGCGCGTATCCAGCTCGTGGACGCGGGCAAGGAAAACGGCGAGAAACTGCGAGATCGAAGTCATTCCGAAACCGGCGGTCGACCCGCCGAGAATGACGAATAGCAGCGATCTTTTTTGCCGCAGCGTTGCCAGGAACGCCCTGAAATCGGGCGGCGGCTTGCGTTCCGGTTCCATGCCGTCGGCCAGCCCGCGGGCCGGTTCCCGGATGAAGAACCACACCGCGAGCGCGGTCAGCAGGCCGGGGATTCCCAGTGCGAAGAAACCTTCGCGCCAGCTCGCCAGGCCGGCGACATAGCCGCCGACCAGCGAGCCCGTGAGAATGCCGGCAGGCGTGCCGAGCATGATCAGGGCCATGATCGAGGCGCGGCGGTTTTTCTCGACCTGGTCGCCGACCATCGAGTTGACCGCGGGCAGGAAGCCTGCTTCGCCCATGCCTACGCCGATCCGGCCCAGCGCCAGGCTGGCGAAGCCGGTGGCGAAGCCGCACCAGGTGGTGGCCGCCGACCAGACGGCGGTGCAGATGGCGATGATGTTCTTGCGCGACCAGCGCTCCGCCATGCGCGCAACCGGCAGGCCGAGCGTGGAATAGAGCAGGGCGAAGGCCAGTCCCTGCAGCAGGCCGATCTGGAGATCGCTGATGAGCAGCTCTTCCTTGATCGGCTGGGCCAGCACGGCGAAGACCGCGCGATCGGCAAAATCGAACAGGCAGACGAGGAACATCAGGACGACGAATCGCCGGCGGTAGGACGGGGCCAGCACGGATCGATCGGCCGTTTGCATCTCCACGCAGTCTTCCCCTCTCCAGACATTATTTGATTAATCAACAAATACTGCGCGGACCATGGCTTCACAAGGAAAACCTGGTCCCGCGTGCGGCGCCTTTGAGCGGCAGGGGCGATCGATCGCGGCGTGCATGCCCGGCCAACGCTCTATCGCGATATGAAGCGCGGTCTATTTCCCCGCCCCGTCAAGCTTGGTCGCGTGTCAGCACGGCCTAGCGAAGCCGTGAACGCCGTCATCGCCGCCCGTATCGCAGGGAAGTCCGACGACGAAATTCGCGCCATTGTAGAAGACCTTCACCCGTCTTCCCCGGCCCTACATGAAGTGCCGTAGGGTCGGGGCATTTTCCTTGTTGGCTATTGAAACCGTCGCTTACGAAACGCTTTCACGTCGGACGGCGCAAGCTTGAACCATTCACCATTGGCGCGCTCGTCGGCGAACCGGCGGTGCCAATACGCTTCGATACCTGGCGGATCGTCCGTCGCAATTGAATGAATAAGCGTCGCAGCTTCGGGTAGTGCCAGCCGAATTTCCTTTACCCGTCGTTCAAGTTCATCACTTCGTCCGACCTTATAGAAGTCGCCGGATTTGATAAGATAAACATGCCCGTCGCGCACTGTAGGTTCATCTGGCGCGGCGGTCGTCGCCTCGATTTTGGGGAGCAATGGCAGCACGTCGGAATAAGCCGAATCTTCTTCGCATCGCTTCTCCAACACCGCCAGCAATTGGTGTCGATGGCCGAAGTGGCGTCGCACCGCTTTGACATGCGGCACTGAAGGTTCGGATTGTCGATAAAAGGTCAATTCGGCATTCGATGGGAAATGACCGTAGTGGCGTATAGCGCCAATCAATCCTTCAAGAATTTCGTCGGAATCTCGCTTGCCCTGCCATTCGTTTGGCTCGAAACCGGCGTCCGTAAGTGCGTCTCCCCACCGCGCCCAAATCTTGCCTAGCCAAATATGCGCCGCAATCCCCGTTTCGCTTTCGAACAGTCGTTGGCCGGGCGCCTTGCCGTTTTCATCGGCAAGGCGTCGAATTTCGGAAATGATCTGGTCGCGCATTAAGACGTTATATCGGTTGAACCGAGTGTAACAACGCCAAACCTAACGCCAGCCGCACGTGGTAGTTCATGTGGCAACTTTGCCGCCGAAGCGGTTAAGTGACCGATTTTATTGAAAAGTGGCGGAGACGGAGTCCGACCGACATTTCCAATAACTAGTAGAGATAAAAGAAAAATCTGAATACTCCAGATTCTCAGACCCACAGTCAGGCCCACACTTTCACTTGGCTAGGACCAAGGTTAACGACAAATTGAGGAGAGAGGCGGCGCCATTCAGTTGGCGATTTCGCCTAGCCAATCGACGCGTAAACGATCGAGACCTACAACCTCTCCTTCGGCTGTCACCTCGTTGCCGAAATAGTCGTTCGCAGGCTCGACGCCTTCGAGCACCCAGTGATCGCCCGCATCGGTGACGATGGCGTAGCCGCGTGGCAAGTGCTCAAGTCGCCCACTGATGCGCATTCGATTCGTATTCATGATGGCCTATATGCCATCCAACGCTGCAAAACGCTTCTGACATATGCCGGTGTTTCGCGATTTCTCGGGATCCCGCCAACGCGAGATACCGCGCCGGGACCAGCATTGTAGGCGGCTAGCGCAAGATGGACCTCGCCAAAGCGATCCAGCATCTGCCGCAGATAGCGCGCACCGCCATCGATGTTCTGGGCTGGATCATGCCGGTCCCGAACGCCAAGCTCGCGGGCGGTTGCTGGCATTAGTTGGGCAAGTCCGGCAGCACCAGCTGGGCTAATTGCCATCGGATTGAAACGGGACTCGGCCCAGACCAGTGCCTGCATCAATCCAGGCGGAAGACGGTACCGAACCTCAGCATCCCTGATCAGTGGCTCGTAAAGTGCTTCGCGATAAGTTGCAGGGAGCAGCACCCTCGATCGCGCTTCTTCGATGGTCCAGAGATCCACACCAGGGATTTCAGGCTGCTCATAGCGATGCTCCAGAAGGGCGAACTCCTGTGCTTGTGCGCTAGGCGCTACGATACTGGCGCTCGTCATTATCCCGATCATCACGGCCAGTCTCATCGTTCACACTCCTGTCGCTTGCAGCGAATCGGACTAGAACATAAATAGAACATGTAGGAAAACAGATTGTCCGTCCCGACAGCGAGAGGGGAGGTTAGCGGCGATGGGGGACCCGAGGCTGCGAAGGAGCCCTTATGCCCATTGCCACGACGATCCATCCACTCACCGAGACGGCGAGACGCATCTGTGAAAGCCGCGGCGGCAAATGGTCCGGCACCAAGGGCATGGCTCGTTGCCCCGCACATGACGACCGCACGCCCTCGCTCGGCGTATCGCTCGGGCGTGGAGCCATTCTCCTCCACTGCTTTGCCGGATGCGACCAGGAGTCTGTGCTCGCAGGCCTCGCTCGTGAAGGCGTGCCGGCGTCCGCCTTGTTCTCGGAAGGAGCCTTTACTCCTACGATGGACAATGGCCCTGCCGCGAAGCCTTCGGCCGCTGCCTTGCGCATCTGGCGCGATGCGGAAGTGTTGCGGGCAAGTCCAGCGAAGAGCTACCTCGAAAGCCGCGGCATCCTCGCTGCATCGTCGGCGCTCCGCTTCCACCCCCGAACGCCGCTTGGTCCGAAGGGACGCACTCGCTTTTTGCCGGCCATGATTGCGGCGGTCAGCCTCGACGAGGGCCCGATCGCCGTCCATCGCACGTTCCTCACGGGCAATGCCCAGGCCGATTTCGACAAGCCGAAGCGCGCGCTCGGCGCGCTCGGTGTAGCTGCTGTCCGCCTCTTCGCTCCGGCCTCCGGCAAGCTCGGCCTTGCCGAAGGTATCGAAAGCGCGATGTCGGCCTATGCTCTCACCGGCATTCCCGCCTGGGCGACCCTGGGCAATGAGCGCTTCGGCCTCGTCAGCGTGCCCGAGAGCGTGACCGAGCTTCATCTCTTCGTCGATCACGATGCTGGCGGCGAGTTGGCTGCGTCGCGTGGCCTGGCTGCTTACGCCCGCGATGGGCGCACGATCCATGTGCGCAGGCCATCCTCCCACGACACTGACTGGAACGATGAACTGACAACATGGCTGCGCCGCAAAGCGGCGCCATAGAGGAGAGAGGGCTTCTCGATTTCCCTGATCCGGCAGCGGGCGAGTCCCGATGCCCTCATCAGGAGGACGAATTGTCATGTTTCAATCAGACCTGTTTCACGCCGGCGAGCAACAGTCGTCAGTGCCATTGGCTTACGCCGTCGGCGCTAGGATTGCCGAGCTTCTTGTTTCGGGACGTCATCTAACCCGTGCGGACATTTGCGGGCTGTTTGCCGACGAGACCGGCGTCCTGGACTGGGGAAGCGCTTGGACGATCGACGACTACAACAACGCGGTCGAGATCGGCGCACTACTCTGGCTTCGTGAAGCTTCGCGCATCGATCTGTCGACAAGCGTGCACGAAGCCGAAGCACGGTTCGACTGGCTCGAAGCAGCCTTGCCGCCGCGGCACGTTCGCAGCGAAGCACAGATCGAGCTTCAGCAGTTCTCGACCCCGCCGATGCTGGCCTGGCTGATGGTGAAGGCCGCAGCTGTCTGCGCGCAAGACACGCTCCTCGAACCGTCCGCAGGCAATGGTGCCCTTGCTCTCTGGGGTTGCCGCCAGAACGCTTCGCTGCTTCTCAACGAGATCGATCCGGCAAGACGAGACGGTCTGGCCCACGTCTTCCCCACGGCCACCATCACTGCGCATGACGGGGAACTAATCGCCGACCTGATTCGCGCCCCTGTTCCGTCGGTCGTGCTGATGAACCCGCCGTTCGTCCGAAGCCAGGAACGCGGCAAGGACGGTGCGGCGGCGCAGCGCCACCTGCGCAGCGCGATCCGCGCCACTGCCAGTGGAGCGAGGATCGTCGCGATCATAGGCGGCGGCCACTTCCTCGGGAACCGGCATGCGCGCCAGCTCGGCAATGGCCTTGGCTGCTGCGATCTTCATCTCCTCGTTGATGGTGGTTGGCCACACTGCCCTTGGATGTTCCTAACTGTGATCATCTAGCCCTCTCTGTTCCTTCCCAAGCCTTTCCTAGTTTCTAGATGGTTCCGGCACGGCGCGGTCCGCTTGGGAGAGGATGCACTTGACCGGTGCCGTGCCGGGTCCCGCTAATTCAAGCGGGACAAATTGTCTCAGAACACCACTACGCTGCGGATCGACTTGCCTTCATGCATCAGGTCGAAGGCGGTGTTGATCTCTTCCAGCCCCATAACGTGGGTAATCATCGGGTCGATCTCGATCTTGCCGGTCATATACATGTCGACGATCTTGGGCACGTCGGTGCGGCCCTTGGCCCCGCCAAAGGCAGTGCCGCGCCAGTTGCGGCCGGTCACCAGCTGGAACGGACGGGTGGCAATTTTTGCGACCTTGTCCTCGCGGCTCATTGCACACGTGTTGAGGAACTCGGTCATGTCGAATTCGCGGTCCCATTCCTCACGGTCAGGGTTGTTGTCGACACCGATGATCTGGTTGGCGCCTGCAAAGCGGGAAACTTGGATCACGTTGATCGGGGCACGAGTAGGGCCGAGAGCGTCGACAACCATGCCAACACCAATGCCTTTAAGCTTGCTGCGACGATCAATATGTTTCTTCACAATCACTCCTCACCTGCGTGCGGAATATCCGTTATCAGGCGCTGGATTTTCGCGCGCTTTGCGCAACCTTCTCTAGGTAATAAACTGTCACGGCGTTGTGCAGCTGTCGCGCCCCACCTTGGGGGAAGCGCATGCTGATCTCACACTGTCTCGCGTTCCATCCATCTCTGGAGAATGCGACGAGCCTCGACACCAGGACCGTCAGCCTTTACGCTTCGCTCAAGCTCTGCGGTCGATCTAGGATCGCGGTCCATAACTTGCTGGATTGCCTCGATCATCGTTTCATCTTCGTCAAAGCCTATTTCGGTGATCGCTCTCAATCCCTCCATCTCGCTATCGGACGTGCCGTAATCGCGACCGAGTACCCACCAGTAATGCATATGCGACTGGTCGATTGGCGTCGTCGCATGACAAACGCGGAATCGCCCGGTTAGTTCTTTTGATTGTGGATCGACCAGGTCGACTGCGGCGACTTGCAATGCGGGGGAAAGAAACGATCCATAGTTTTCGCGGTCATAAAGAGTACCCGGGGCGAGCTTCATGGGTTCAGCAAATACCGGAGGCAGCGGGCTGGCAACAAAGCTCTGATGATATCCGCATGTTTCGCCATCCTTTACCGTGCGCGGCGTGTCCACCCAGTCGGAAATCTTGAATGTGCTGGCATGGACAAAGCCAAAATGCGTCAGGTCGAGGACATTTTCCTTCAGCAGCATATAATTGGCATCGATTTCCAGCTTACCCACAACAGTTGCGAATTGCGTGTCTGATTGCCACCCTAGGTCGTGCGGTGGGGGAATTTCATTGAGTCTTTCGGGATCGCCCAGGTAAATCCAGACGAATGGTCCCTGTTCAACCACGGGGAAACTCTGGACCCTGACCGAAGATGGTGGCGACTTCATTGAAGGGACTCGGACGCAACTGCCGTCAGGAGCAAATGTAAAACCGTGATAGCCACATTCGATATTGTCGCCCTTACGGCACCCAAGGTGCAACGGAGCAGAGCGATGCGGGCAGCGATTCTCGATCGCTGCAATTTCCCCGTTCTCTTTGCGATAAAGCAGCACGGGCGTGTCGCATAACCAAAGACCAGCGGGTTCTTCAGAGATATCCTTGCTGAAAGCGGCTACCCACCAGCAATTCATCGGATAGTTGCGGTCGGAGGCAGGCCTAGGAGGTTGCCAATTTCCTGGTTGTGAAGCTCCTGGTGTCCCGGAATTCAACGGTAGTTCCTTTCTGCTTATCATGCCGTCCGAACAGACGTTGATTAAGCTGTGCCTATGATGCCGTTTGCTGGAGACTGATCTAGCACCGCAAAACCCGATCGACGTTTCAATTTTTTGAATGCAGACGTAGTCACAAGATTGATTTGCGGTGCCCCGCCTTGCCGCCGCAAAGGAGCGCGACGGAAATCGGGATGGAGGTTTGGGCCGGTGTTTAAGGTGATTGTATCAATACGCAGGCGCCCGGGAATGACCCGCGCTGAGTATTTCCGATATATCGTCGATGTCCACGGAAAGCTTGCACGCGACAATCCGCTTACCCTGCGCCGTTATGTACAGAACCATGTTGACGATTCCGCCTTTGGCGCACAGGGGCAGGCTGCATATTCAGAGCATTTCCATCGCGATAGCGTAACGGAACTTTATTTCGCTTCTGTGGAGGACTTGCAGAGCAATCTTGGGCATGAATACACAAGGACGGTGATCGCTCCTGATGGGGCGCATTTCGCAGAAATACCAACAAACCAGACCTTGTTGACGCGCGAATTGGGTGCGGGTTTTCAGGAGAGTGCTCCCGTCGGCACCAAGGTGATGCACTTTCTTGCAATTAGCGAAGGCATGACAGTCAATGATGTGCAATCGGAATGGGAGGAATTGCAGGCAAGAGCGTACGAAACCTCGGCTGAAATTACTGAATCGTTCATCGCGTGTAGCACATCTGTGGTGCTCACCTCAGGCCCGGCAGCAATGCTCGCGAGGCATTTCGGTGAAGGCACCGGACCGGAGATTGGCATGGTCACGTCAATCTGGCTCAAGAACAGCGACCTGTCCGCCTTCAGAAAGTATCAGCAGGCCCTGATGGCTTCAGGTCAATTTGATGCCGCAGCCAGCTATTTTCTGATCGTCCGTGAAGTCGAGATATTCAATTCTGCCGCAGGCTAACGCACCGGACTGACCGCATGCTAGCTCATCGCGACTTGCGCATCTTCGCGTTTCACTTCCTTGTGAGAATCTTCATCGAGCCCGCTCTTCCAATAGCTGGAAATATAGAGTTGATCACGACTGAGAGTGTTGCCCCTGGAAAGCATCGCGCGGATCGCACGCATGGAGGAAAACTCACAGGCGACCCAAGTGTAGGAGGGTGAAGCCTTGTCGAGTAGCCCGGCCAAGGCATCAGGCAGGGGCATATGCCTGCCACTGTCAGGATTGACCAACCAGCGCAATACAACCCCGGCAGGGTGGCGTAATGGCTGTATATCCTGCTCGCTCGTCACTTCAATGATTGCCAGCCCAGTGGCATTTTCCGGGAGACTTTCGAGATTGACGCTGATGGCAGGAAGGGAAGTCATATCCCCGACGACCAGCAAAGGGCGACAATCATGTGGAAGCGGCTTTGCAGGCCCGGGCCCGCCTATGAGCAGTTCATCACCTGGTTTGGCATTAACTGCCCAGGATGTGGCAGGCCCGCTGTTATTGCTGTCCAGCCCATGAAGCGCGAAGTCGACATCTATCTCCGCACTGCGTTGTGCACGGATGGTATATGTGCGCACAAGTGGCTTTCTACCCTCACTCGGCGCAGGCAGGAACAGCTTGATATAGCCCCCAGCCTGTTCGGGCGGAAAGCTGGTTATGCCTTCTCCGCCGAAGGTTACTCTCAGCATGTTGGGGGTAACATGTGTGGTTCTAATAACTTGCAGCTTTCGAGGAGCCGGCCTGCCTTTGGCAACCATGCGTTTTCTCCATTCATCTGTGTGTCTTCTAGAGGCCGTGCCCCTCGGAAATCTTATCGTAAGCACTTTCCAGAACCTGGACGATGCGGTCCAATTCATCCTGGTCGCAATGCTGTTTGGTTTTCAGCAGGCGTTTGAGCTTGCGCAGTGCAAGAAATGGTTTGAGCTCGGCGTCGTCATCGGCAAGCGAGTTCAGCGTGCTGTCTGCGTGGTGCACCCTTCTTCCGTAGTCACCAAGTGAACTGATCGTCCGCTCGGCCTGTTCGGCGCATTCGCCCAGATGCTTTTTGCCTTGGGCCGTAATGCAGTAGCACTTGCGTTTGCCCTCTTTCTCAAAACTGGCATGACCCAGTTCGGCAAGCAAGGTGAGGGCTGGATAGATTGCGCCCGGGCTGGGTGAATAATATCCGTTGGTAAGATCCTCAAAGCGAGAAATTAGTTCATAGCCATGAGCATCTGCCTCATTCAGGAACCAGAGAATTGCGAGTTGCAGATCGTCAGAAGCAATTCGCTTGGGTCCGCGAAAAAGGTCTTGTGAGAACGAGCCGGAACCTTTCCGCCTTGCATATTGGCCCCGGCGCCTGTGCAGATCATGTTTTTTCATACGCAAGATGTATCGTATGATATATTGTGTGTCAATCATCCATGGGCAGGCGGCAAACGTTCGCGCAGATTGTCGTGGACTTCTTGGTCCTGCCAAGTCCTGACTTTGAACGGTTCGGGTAACGAAACACGCCAATTGCCTGAGTGTATTCCTTTCAGAGCGGTGATGTGCCAGATTGCGGGCCTATGAAAACCAAAGAAGATACCAGAACTGATCAAATGCAAGATGATGTTCTTGAACGTCTGATGGAGATCATCGGCAAAACCGAAGAGACAGCGGATCGACGACTTCCTCCCGAAGGGGCGCTGTCAGAAATGCTTGGCGTCACCAGGGGGCGATTGCGCACTTTGCTCAAGCGTTTGGAGGCAGAAGGCCTGATCTGGCGGCATATCGGCAAAGGCACATTTGTCGGTCCGAAATCCATGGCTCCTAGCAACACCAAATCAGGGGTTTCGGTTTCTATTGACACGATCATGAGTGCCCGGCTCACACTTGAACCGCAACTGGCTCGTCGGGCAGCGGTAAGTGCGACCAGCGAGGACATTAAGCAATTGCAATCCTCGATTTCAGAAATGGCAGAGGCCAAGAGCTTTTTGGTCTGGAGATTGCATGATGAACGACTGCATCGTTGCATTGCTGCGGCGACTCACAATGATGTGTTGCTGATGATGTATGATGTTCTTCGCGGACAAATGGCGAGCGGTTTGAGCGACCGAATAGAAGCCAAATTCGGACCGGAGGATGCACCGAAAGAAGAATCCAATTCCGCGCATTTCCAGATCGTTAAGGCTATTGTAGATCACGACCCTTCAGCTGCAGAAACAGCTATGCGGAGCCATTTGCTTATGGTTCGCCAGCAATTGTTTGACCTATAACAGGGCCGCAGTTATCCTACTAGCTGCTGCCCCAGATTCGGTCTGCTGTTGTCACGAGCAGCCTGAGCTTCTCCCATTGGGTTTTCTGGGAGATCATGTTGCCATCGGGCTGTCCCTCACCGCCGGTACCCAGGGCAGACGAAAATCCGCATTGAGGTGAAATGGCGATCTGCTCAATCGGGACGTGGAGCGATGCCTTTTCTACCTTTCGTACGATATCGTCAGCATTCTCGATCTGCGTGTGCCGAGTGCTGACGACACCCATGACAACGGTCGGCCCACCCTTTGGAATGCGTTCCAGAGCAGCATAGTCGTCCGCCGTGCGGGTGACATGGTCATCCCATTCCAGCGTAAAACGATCGTAGGGCAAGGTGAAGAAGGCTTCGCTCAGTTCGTTGAGATGATCGTGTTTCGTGATGTAGCGCGAGGCGTAATTCCCGCGGCATTGATGCATGCAGGTCGTGACATGCGCGGGCAGGCCGTTGACCACCTGTCGGTCAGCGTCCAACATCATTTTTAGCAGTTTGTCGAGGTCTATGCCTCTGGACATCAGTGTGTCGGCGAGCGGACTCGCAGCGAGCATCATATATCCCGAAATGTCGAACTGAATGTACGTCGCGCCTGCCAGAATTGCCTCGTCAACAAGCTCGCGAAGAATTTTCACAAGATTTGTGGCGGCCTCTTCAATCGTTTCGTAGGCGCCAAGGTCCATCGTGGGCCCCAATGCAACCTGGGCGACCAGGAACGATGCCGTCGGGAACGTGATCTTGATTGCCTTATCGGTGAGTTTTCTGGCGAAGGCAGCTTCACGCGCTGCCGGACTATCCGTTTTTCTCAACCGGCCGACAATCGCGACGGGTCCCTCATGTTCGACCACGCTGCCGTTATCATCTTGGAACAACAGCTTGTTCTCGCTGGGGGCTACTCCTTCAACGGCATCAAAGAAGGAGTTGAAGTACATCAGCCGGCGGAATTCGCCGTCGGTGACAACGTCCAGCCCCACCTCTTCCTGCCGGGCGATTACCTCCCTGATTGTCTCATCTTCAAGCGCAGTCAGCCTGGAGAGGTCTTTCTCACGTTCTTCCGCCAGTTTTGCCGTATGTCCGCGTTCGTAGGTCCGGTGTATCTCTTCGAGCAATTGCAGGGGTCTCTGCAAGCTGCCGACATGATCGGCACGGAATTGTGGTTTGATCATCTTGAGTCTCCGGGTACTCAAAGGATTGAGGTCGCTGCAGATTTGTCGGACGTCAGGTGACGTCAGATACCACCAAGCGCGACATATTTGATTTCGAGATACTCATCTGCTCCATATTTGGAGCCCTCCCGGCCAAGGCCTGATGCCTTGACGCCGCCGAATGGCGCGACCTCGGTAGAGATCATGCCTTCATTGACGCCGATCAGACCGAATTCGAGCGCCTCGGCCACACGGAAAATGCGTCCGGCATCCCGGGCGCAGACATAGGCGGCAAGTCCGAAAGGCGTGTCGTTGGCAAGCGAGACAGCTTCTTCTTCATCCTTGAAGCGAAACACTGGCGCGACAGGCCCGAATGTCTCGTCCCGAAAGATCAGCGCTTCGCGTGGCACATCGCGCAATACCGTGGGCTCAAAAAACTGGCTACCGCTGGCATGCCGCTTCCCTCCGGCGATAACTGTAGCTCCCTGTGCCACCGCGTCATTGATATGCTCTTCGACCTTTGCGACTGCTGCCGCGTTGATCAGCGGCCCGATTACCGTGTCTGCATCCATCCCGTTGCCGACCGACAGGCAACTGGTCTCTTCAGCCAGTCTGCGAGTGAACTCATCATAGATGCCATCCTGGACGAGGAAGCGGTTGGCTCCGATGCAGGATTGCCCGGTGTTGCGATATTTTGCCGTCATAGCGGCCTTGATGGCCACGTCCAGATCGGCATCGTCAAACACGATGAAAGGGGCGTTGCCGCCCAGTTCCATGCTGCATTTCTTGATCGTGGGAGCACATTGTTCGAGGAGCAAGGCGCCAACCCTGGTCGAGCCGGTAAACGACAGCTTCCGGACAGTTGGATTGCCGGTCAATTCGCCGCCAATTTCGCTCGCCGTACCGGTGACGATATTGCAAACGCCGGCGGGAAGGCCAGCCCGCTCAGCAAGGACACCCAATGCCAGGGCGGCAAGCGGGGTCTGTTCAGCCGGCTTGATGACGCCCGTGCATCCAACCGCCCAGCCTGGGCCGGCCTTGCGAGTGATCATCGCCGCAGGGAAGTTCCATGGTGTAATGGCGGCGAAGACCCCGATAGGGGCTTTCTGGGCTAGAATCCTGCGGCCCGGAAGATTTTCCGGGATCAGGTCACCATAAATCCGCTTCGCTTCCTCGGAAAACCATTCGATGAAGCCTGCGGCGTAATGGATCTCGCCCTTCGCTTCGGCCAGAGGCTTTCCCTGCTCGGCAGTTATGATCAATGCCAGATCATCAATGTGTTCAAGCATCAGATCGTAGAGCTTACGCAAGACCTTGCTGCGTTCCTTTGGCAGCACCTTGCGCCATGAACGGAATGCCACATCGGCGGCTTCGATCGCGCGCCTGGTTTCGGCCGCGCCCCCCTTGGGCACATATGCGATCAGCTCGCCCGTGGCTGGATTGGTTACTGCGACCTTCTCGCCGCTATCAGCCTGCACCCATTCGCCGCCAATAAGCATAGCCTGGCGCAACAGGTCGGGATCGTTGAGGGGCAATTTCACTTTGCTAGTCATGAAGTCCTCAGGCAGGATTGCGGCCGACGAAGAATGCCTCGTCGGGATCGGACGTCGGATTCAGGCCGGATGCTTCCTGCCCCTTGCGCAATGCCACCATGTCACGTTGATAGACGCGTGCGGTCGGGTGACGCAGCGGACCACCATTATAGCCCTGTAGCCAGCCTTCATACTTCCACATCATCCGGTTGATCAGACCATTGCCAGCCTGAGGTACACTGGTGAAAGCCTTGCGCGCGGCTTCGAGCTTGAAGAAGGTGTTTGTGGCATCCTCAATCCGGCCCTCCTGAATCATCTTGAAGACCTGCGGGAGAATCGGGCCGTAATAGGCCGAGTAATTCGTTCCGCAGAAGGGCACGTCGATAAGCTGGGCCAGCGGAACATATTCATGCTCCATCGGATAGGAGATCACCACATCCTCATGGAATTCACGGTGAATGGCGATCGGCCCCATGATGTGGGGGGCGTTGTTCTCTGCCTTGATGGCGACCACATTGGGACATTCGTCGATAAGGCGCCGCAGAACCGGAACCGTGATGTCTAGCGGATCCAGTCGGGTAAAGCCCCAAGTGGGGATCGGGAACAGCATGACCGCTAGGTCTGTCGCATCGCAGAAGGCCTTGGAATATTCGTAGACCTCCTCCATTGATTTGGGGAAGAAGTAAGGCGGGTAGCCCAGCAGGACCAGATCGGCGCCGGAATCTTGAGCGCGCTTGGCTGCTTCAATATTGTCTTCCAGCGTGTTGAACACAGCGTGATGAACAATAACAATGCGCCCTGCGGACTGGTCCGCCATTATGCGCACCATCTCGTCATATTCGTCTAGCGTAATAGCCACTTCCGAGCAGGCAAGGGTGCCCACGAAGCCGTGGTTGATAGTGGTTTCAACATCGTGCCGGATCGCTTTTTCATTCAGCGATTTGAAGTCGGAAGTCATGGTTGGGATTACCACATTGGCAACCCCAAAGAGCTTTTCGCGCGCCCATTCACGGGCTTCGGCCTTGGTATACGATGGCATATGCTTTTTCCTTGGGAAGTTTTTGATAGGGTAAGGCCCCAGTCTTGGGGAACGGCTGTTGCTCAGCCCTTCTTTGCGGGTGTTAGAGAGACCGGAAGCGGAGTTCCGATATTGAGTTCGCGGGCGCGCTGGACACACATCCAGGCGATCGCAAGATCCTGGATCGCCCCGCCGACAGATTTGTACAAAACGATCTGTTCGGGGCTGGTCCGCCCTTTCGCCTGACCGGATACCACCATGTCGAGAGGAATCATCTTGTCTTCAAACGACACGCCAGCCTTGGCTGCAGCAATCATGTCGCCTGTGTCATGCGCCACTTCATCGGGCATGTCCGACACAATGACATCGGCCATCTCAACCGCATCAGTGCCAATTTCTCGTTGCTCAGGCAGGGTCGAACCGATCGACAGGACCGTCATCCCGGGCTTCATCCAGGAGCCCAGAAAGGTCGGGCTCTCATCCCGCGAGCGCGCGGCGCAGATTACTGTGTTCATTCCCTGCACTGCCGATTCCGCCGACTCCGCGCTGGTGATGGGAATGCCAAGGTCGGAAAGCTCTTCGATGAAGCGGGCGCGGCTGGCCGGATTGGGGCTGAATACTGTGGCACTTTCAACAGGCCGAACCGATGCCAGTGCACGCAAATGCGCCTTTGCTTCGAACCCTGAACCGATTACGCCGACCCGCAACGGACCACCATTGACCAGATGATCCGCAGCCAGCGCAGAGGTTGATGCCGTTCTAAACCCTGTAATCGAGTTTGCTTCGAGCAGAGCCAACAAATGCATGCTGCCCTGATCGAAAAGTGGGATCAGATAGGAGGCGTAGCCAATCTTGATGCCTGCGGCGATGTGCTTGGCCCCAAAGACCGAGCCGTCGGGCAGAACACCTGCCATCGTGCGAAGCCACAGCCCGTCACCCCGAGCCATCGTTCGCGGAGGAAACATCGCTTCAGTAGCAGGTGTACCATAGGCAGCGCGAAGAGCTTCAACTCCTGAGTCCCAGGTAAAGGTATTGCGAACATCTTCATCGGTTAGGAAAATCGTCGTGGATTCAGTCAAGCTCTCAGCTCCGTTGATGCGTTGTCGGCTGTTAGCAAACCAGCAAAAATCAGCCACCCTTGGCCTCGAATGATATGCATGAATAGAGCTAATAAAACAACCTAATTTTGTAATTGGGTCCCAGCTTTGGCGTTGACGCGTGAGACCTGTCTGCTGCTGGTGAGCGACTGAAAGGGCGGGGGGCAAAAGATCGACGTTGATGGGCAAAACGTATTTCCTCTGGCACCCCAACCGGAGTGTATGACGCACGAATACAGCGCTCGTTTCAAATGGAATAAGGCACTATTTTGTCGAGACTATTCCGCACTGAAATTGCTTCGCTTCATCGTCATCCGACCCCATTGCGTCGTACTCTACCTGCAAGCGGTCTTATTTCACGAGTGCAAGTCAAGCGATGTGGTTCGGTGGCCTTCCACACGCTCACTAGATCAAAACTCGTAGGCCTGAGGTTCAATGTCATCAGTGGCAAGACGATGTCTCTGGTACCTGGTTATCGGCACGGGCTACCAACCAGACCGACATACCTGTCCAGCTAAATCCGGCCCCACTCTATTTCTGCTTGTGGTAATCCGTCACCCGGTCAGGCAAGCGTCTCTGCAAACCAGTCGGCAATATAGTCCACGGCGAAGGACTGGTTGTCGGCGCCAACATGTTCAACACCACCTTCGCGGGTGGTCAGCCACTTGAGTTCCCTTCGCGGCGAATTGGTAAGCTGCTCGAAGCTGTCCTTGGCATAATCCGGGTTGATTTGGCGGTCGCCGACGCCGTGCAGGATGAGGAACGGAACTCTGATCCGGTCAAGATGACCCTCGAGCGTCATATCCGCGACCTTCTCGAAGAAATCTGGCCGATCCTTTGCCCCAAACACCCAATAGACATGCTTCCAGTAATGCGGGACCGGATTCTCGCCCTCGCGATCCACCCGCTTATGCTGCACTTCAAGCCAGTTGTGGTTGGCGCCCCAGGCGGCGCCCGAGGCAATCCGTGGCTCATAGGCGGTGGCGCGCGGAGCGTAATGCCCACCGAGCGAGATCCCGGTCATCCCGATCCGGCCGTTTCGGACTTCGGCCTGTCCTTCCAGCCAATCGACCCAGGCGCTCGCCCATACTTCGGAGTGCGGCGTGGCGGGCAGCCCTTCCAGCCGCAGCGCCTCTCCCGTGCCGGGCTGGTCGACACAAAGGCTGTGGATTCCACGTTTCGCCAGCGCCTCCGGCAATCCGCTCATCCACAGCATTTCCTTCATGGAATCGAGGCCGTTGCAGTAGATCACACAAGGGGCGGGCTGATCCACCTCAGCCTTGTGGAACAGTCCCTTGAGCATTTTACCCTGATAGGGGATTTCGACGGTGATGACCGGATCACCGGCCAGCTTTGCCCCCTTGCTGAAGCTGGCAATTGCCTTTTGATATGTGGCAGCGCGGTCGGGATGCCCATGTTCCTGCATCCGTTCGCCGGTCTGGTAATAAATTGCCGCGCGTTTCAGCTTGTTGCCGGCGGACAAGAAACGCCCTTTGGCCTCGTCCTCGGTGGCGAGTGCGGCAAGCAGGTCAGCTTTCCTGACCCATTCGGCCATGAACTTTGCTGTGCCTCTATCCTCTTCAGTGCCAGCACTGTCTTTCAGAGCGTTGATGATATCGGTGATCTCGCCAATCCTGCCTCCGTTTTCCAGTGCGATGGAAACGGCAAGGTTCCAGACATAGTTGGGAAAGGGTTCGAACAGGGCCATGTCAGTTTCCGTCAGTAATTGTGGTGCCGCCATCGACCACAAGTGTCTGCCCGGTCACGAACCCGCCCGCATCCGATGCAAGATAGAGCGCGGTTGCAGCGATTTCTTCGACCTCTCCAGGGCGGCGCAAAGGTGTCATCTGCATCCGCTTCTTCATGAATTCGGCATTGTTCAGCAATGGTGCCGAAAGTTCGGTGCGGATGAATCCTGGTGCGATCGCATTCACGCAGACATTCGACGGACCGCATTCTACCGCGAGATTCCGCGCCAGCTGGCTCATCCCGGCCTTCGACAATGCATAGGCATTGATCGCAGCATTGCCGCGCAGCGCGGAAATGCTCGAAAGCAGGATAATTCTGGCTGACGGGGACGCCTTGAGATGCGGCATGGCCAATTGGCACAGTCGGACGTGCCCCCTCAGATTGAGAGACATCACGCGGTCATAATCGGCCATGTCCATATTTGTCAGGGGACCCGGGGCTCCGGTAATGCCGGCGTTGCAGACGAGAATGTCCAGCCCGCCCAATTGCTTAACTGCGTAGTCGACCAAATTCTCGATTGCAGCTTCGTCGGTGACATCGGCGGCGATACCGATCTGGCCCAGCTCCTTGGCCGCAGATACGGTATCCTCCTCGCTCTCACTCGAAATGGCCACCTTGGCTCCAGCCTGCACAAATAGGCCGGCTATGGCCTTGCCTATTCCGCGGGTTGAACCAGTGACGATAGCGCGCCTTCCGGCAAGCGAGAAAAGTTGAGCGGGGGTCATGATGCGCCCCCTAGTTTATCCGCACGCCGTCATATCTGTCATCAACCTGTTCGGGCTTGTATTCGTCCAGTGGTTTGCCATCGTGGAGATAGGGCGAAGCCTCGATCAGTATGAAGGCGATGCGGCAGACCTTGTCCGATGTGTTGCGCCAGATGTGGTTGGTCCCGCGTTGAATGATCACTCCATGCTTGCCGACATTTTTCTTGCGCCCGTCCTCAAGCTCAAGCTCGATCTCGCCTTCGAGCACGATCCCGTAATCGATCGAATTTGTCCGGTGCATCGGGCTTTCCTTGCCCGGGAGCATATCGACGATCCGAAAGGCCGATCCACCTTGCAGGGTCGTTCCTACATCGCGTTCGCGGCCATCCATCGGGTCATTGTTATCGACCGGCACGGTTTCGGTGGTCCACAGCAACAAGAAGCCAGCATCGCCTGTCGGAACCATCCTTGTCGAACTTGTGTCTTCGCTGACGAAACATGCCCGTCCGTCTTCATTATGCCCAGTTACAACACGCTGCACGGCCGGAAGCCCGGACTCCTCGAGTTCTTTGCTCATCGCCGGACGACCTCCTGCTCCAAAGTGCCAAAGGGCGTTATGCCATCAGGCAATTGTGCTTCCATTCTGACCACATCTCCAAACCGCATAAAGTCGGTCTTTGGTTCACCCTGATCAACCACTTCGATGCCGCGGCGTTCAGCAATGCAGGACGAACCCACTTCGCGGTAGTTTTCGTTCGACACCGTACCTGATCCGATCACAGTTCCGGCCACAAGATTGCGCGTGCGCGCTGCATGCGCAATCAGTTCATTGAAACCAAATGCCATTGGCTCACCATCTGCCATGCCAAACTGTTTTCCGTTCCAGTCAACGCGCAATTTGAGGCAGGGGCGATTGTTGCGCCAGGCATCTGCGAGTTCGTCCGGGGTTATAGCGAACGGCGCCATTCCACAGGGGGGCTTTGCCTGAATCCAGCCAAATCCACTCTTCATTTCCGGGCCAGCCAGCTTACGCAAGGACCAATCATTTATCTGCACGATCAGCTTGATGTGATGTGCTGCTTCTTCTGCGCTGATACCCATGGGAACTGCATCGGTGATAATGCCGAACTCGCCCTCGAAATCAATGCCGAGATCCTCACTGGCCATCGGCACCTTTGCGCGAGGCGCATAAAAAGTGTCAGACACTCCCTGATACATGGGCGGCCAATCTGGCTTGAAGGGTTCGATCCCCAGCGCCTTGTCCATCAATGCGCCATGGCTGGGATATACCGAACCATCGAGCCATTGCCACGCGCGGGGCAGGGGGGCGAGAAGATCCTGGATGTTCAGCGGCTCTGGAAAACTGTCGATTGCAGCCAGGGCCTCGCTAACCTCAGCCCATTGCTCCAGTGCGTTCTGCAACGTGTCTACCGGTGTGTAAGCAAACCGTTCGTTGTCCGGTGAGACGGCAATAAGTCGACCGTCAGCTTCTCCAGTAGCCAATGTCGCCAGACGCATGGGCTCTATCCTCCAAAATATGTTTGCCTTACTTATGCGCTAGACCGCCTGCGCGTGGCCAACAATGGGATAACGTCGATAGTATTGCATCGATAACATGCGATGGTTCCTGGAGGTTGCTGGAGCCATTTTATATCCTCCCACTTTCGTGCACTGGACGCGGTCATGCTTCGGCGCATCCGGATGTGTCAGCCCAAGTGTGATAACAATTCTGGAATTAATGAGATGAGTGACCCAATCCCGCAGACGCCGAGTTTCCGCCTTGATGGCGCACGAGCAATAGTAACAGGGGCAGGAAGGGGTATTGGTCTGGCAGCAGCAGCGGCACTGGCACAGGCCGGTGCTAAAGTAACCCTTGTCGCCCGCAGTGAAGCCGAGATTGCTGCAGGCGCTCAAGCAATCGGCGAAAACGCAGATTTTGCTTGTCTCGACGTCGGCGATCTTGCTGCAGTTAGCTTGTTTTTCGCCGAGAGAGAGCCCTTCCAAATCCTTGTCAATAACGCCGGTACCAATCGTCCTAAGTCTGTCCTCGATGTGACTGAAGATGATTTTGACGCTGTGATTGGCCTGAATGTGAAAGCAGCACTGTTTGTCGCCCAGGCTTGTGCAAAAAGGCTTGTCGAGGCCGGACTAGCCGGATCGCTGATCCATATGGGCAGCCAGATGGGCCATGTCGGCGGGCCGAACAGGTCGCTCTATTGTGCCAGTAAATGGGCGATCGAGGGCATGAACAAGAGCCTCGCTCTGGATCTGGCGCGATATGGCATTCGTTCCAACACGATCGCGCCGACCTTTATTGAAACGCCTATGACCAAGCCGTTTTTCGAGGATCCTGTGTTCCTTGAATCCGTTCTGGCCAAAATCAAGCTGGGGCGGCTGGGTCAGGTCGAGGACCTGATGGGAGCGGTCGTTTTCCTCGCCTCGCAAGCCTCTGCCATGATGACCGGGACCAGCCTCGTCGTCGACGGAGGCTGGACGGCGGAGTAAGTCGCACTCCACGAAAGGCCCTGATGATCAGAGCTAGGTCGGTTCCGGTCAGGTGACCGGAGGCTTGCGTTCCGTGCCCAGCATGCCACGCAATTCGTCATCGTAATCACCATCGAGCAGCACGAAGGCGATACGGGACATCGTATCGCCGCGATTTTCCCATCCGTGATTGGTACCAACCTGCACCACTATATCGCCCGGGGTCAGCGTCCGCTCCCCTTCTTCCATGATCAACGTCAATTCGCCTTCAATCATGATGCCAAAGTCGATGGACTCTGTGCGGTGCATGAATGCCTGCTTCCAGTTCTCTTTGGACGGGACAGCATCTTCCGAGCCTACATCCCTGAAGTGCTCAACGATTTCTTCATAGGTGAGCTTGCTGATCTTGTCCCCCGCGGGCTCGAAATCGTGCATGCGGATACGCACGCCCCCACGCGGAGGTGGGTGAGTCAGGTCATTTTCGTCATCATGCATCGTTCTGCTGACGGTGCATGGGATCTGCTTCTCGTTCCAGACTTCATAGAAAGTCGTCAGGAATTTCGGGTTGGGATAGGTGCGCGGGGCAGCATCGGAAATGATGATGGCCTTACCGTTTTCGTCATGGCCGGTTACGACCACCTTTGGCTCTCGAAGCATGACATTTTCCGTTCTTGGTGAACTGTCTGACTCGCAGGTAAGGCGATCATGGCGAATTGAGAAATCGATTCCAGAGGATGCTCAAATCCCGTGGAATCAATATGATTGCAGTGGGCAATCAGGCTATAGTCGTGTCTCAAGCTAGGGAAGTTTTAGTTCAAAACTCCTTTTCATCTCGGCCTGATCCTGCGTTTTCAGGGGCGCTCATATTTGTCGAGAATGCGATTAGATAGGGTTGTAGGAGGAACGCCATTGTCTCGCAGATATGTTGACCTGTCCATGACCCTTTCCAATGACGTCGTCAGCGATCCGCCGTTCATGAAGCCCGAGATCACCTATCAAATGCACGCCGACACGCGCGATGAACTCAAGTCATTCTTCCCCGGCACCGACATCGATAATATGCGCGGCGGCGAGCCGTTTTGCGCCGCGGAATGGATCAGGCTGACGACGCATAGTGGCACGCATGTCGATGCGCCCTGGCATTATCATCCTACGCAGGACAGCAAGCTCGAAAGCGGTCCACGTCCGTCGCAGACAATCGACCAGATGCCGCTCGAATGGTTCTTCAACCCCGGCGTTAAGCTGGATTTCCGCGATCGCCTCGACGGTTATGTAGTCACCGCCCGCGACATAGAAGAGCAACTGCAAGCCATCGGCCACGAATTGCAGCCGCTCGATATTGTCCTTGTGAACACGAGCGCCGGCAAGGCGCTGGCAGACGAGGACCCCCGATATGTGAGTAGAGGGGTCGGCGTAGGCTATGAAGCGACCATGTATCTGCTGGAGTGTGGCGTGCGGGTGACGGGCACAGATGCGTGGAGCTGGGATGCTCCTTTCATCCACACCAAGGCGCGGGTTGAGGAAACCGGCGATCCCAAGCTTATCTGGGAAGGACACCGTGCAGGTATCGATATAGGTTATTGTCATATCGAGAAGATGCATAATCTGGAGGCCATTCCGGCCACCGGTTTCATGGTCAGCTGTTTTCCACACAAGATCAAGGATGCGAGCGCGGGCTGGACCCGTGCGGTTGCCATCTTTGATGAATAATTGTTATTTAATAGGAGTTTTCGAATGGAAGATTATCTCAGGAATTGCTGGTACATGGCTGCCTGGGGCCATGAAATCGGCCAGGGCATGCTCCGGCGCCGGTTGCTCGATGAGCCGCTTGTCCTGTTCCGTAAAGCGGATGGGGCGCCGGTAGCCTTTGTGGACAGATGCCCGCACCGTTTCGCACGATTGTCCGAGGGAACGCTCGACAATGATTGCGTAACCTGTCCCTATCACGGCCTGATCTTTGATGCTTCAGGCCGATGTGTGGGCAATCCTTTTTCGGACCAAATCCCGAAGGGGGCGCAAGTCCGTAGCTTTCCGGTAACAGAAAGCGACAATATTATCTGGTTCTGGCCAGGCGATCCGGATTTGGCCGATCCGGCTACAATCCCGGATTTTTCGATGCTGGAGGTCGAAGGACATGGCAGGCCGCTCTCTGGCCACATGCCAATGAATGCGCCTTATGAATTTGGTACGGACAATTTGCTCGATCTCAGCCATATCGAATTTGTTCACAAGGGTAGTTTTGCGCCAAATGGTGTCATTTTTGCGGGCGAACATCAGTTCCGGGAAGAAGGAAATATCCTGCATAGCAATTGGTGGATGCCTGGCGTGGCTGCACCAGGTCATACAATTGGAATCTATGAGCGGGGATCAATCACAGATCACTGGCTCGACATGCGCTGGCAAGCGCCTGCGTCAATGTACTTGCAGGTTGGAGCTTGTCGGCAAGGTGAAAATCGCGATGAGAACCCGGTCTTGGTCCATCAGGCACATATCCTTACTCCAGAAACTGAGCAAACGTCGCACTATTTTTGGGCAACAACCCGCAGTCTTCCGCCAGAAGAAGAATCCGATGCAGAATTGAGGGCAATGTTTGAGCAGGCGTTTGTCGTCGAAGACAAGCCAATTATCGAGCAAAGTTATGCAAATATGGATGGCGTAGATTTCTGGGATCTTGGCCCGGCTTTTTTGGGTGTTGACCGGGCAGGGACACGGGCCAGGCGCAAGTTGCAGGCGATGATCAAAAGGGAACAGGCTGGCAGTTAATCTGCACTCCATCCACGGATGTATCTGCTATCCGTCAGGTAGAGGGATGTGCCTCGCTGCTCAACCTCAACCGGAAACAATGATTGCCCAAGGCAAGGGCCAGAAACACACAATCCGCTGTCGATCTCGAACAGTGCCCCGTGCGCCCCGCACATGATCCTGCTGTGATCGCCGTTCAGATATTCATCCTTGCGCCAGGCAAGCCGCGACTGCGCTATGTGCGGGCATTGCGTGCGATAGGCGAAATAGAGTCCGTCCTTCTTGACGACGAAGATCGAGTCGCGACCGTGCTTTTGCGGATCGAAGCCGCGCGACCGCCCTTCCTCAATGTCGTTATCGGCGCACAGGAATAACCCGTGGTCTGAATTCTTTTCGTTTCTGTGCAATAGCCCTGCCTCTCGCAGTGGAGATCAGTCCCCGCCTGGCAGGAATTTTTCCGCTGACCGGAACAGGAAAGTCTGAGCAGTTTCCGCGGTGTTCGGAAGCTCACGGGGGACCCAGTTCTCATCATGCTGATCCATGTCAGCATCGTACTCCATCCGGAATCCCATCGGAGAATTGAAATACCAGAACCAGTTTGAGCCCATCACGTGGCGGCCCGGACCCCAAAAGGATTCGTATCCTTTCTCAAGCATGCGGCTGCCAGCCGTCATAACCTCTGTAGGGCCTTCGACGTGGAAAGCGATATGCTCCAGACCCTGCATGTGCGGCGGCGTCTGGATCAGGAACAGGCTGTGGTGTTCATAATTATCGCGTGAGCGCAGGAATGGACCGGTGCCAGTGAAGCGGTCCGTCACCACAAAGTTGAGCCGTTCCACAAAGAACGCTTCCATCTTGTCGCTATCGGGCGTGAAATAGACGACATGGCCCAAGGTTCTGGGAACGATGGGATCGGTAATCTGGGCCAGAACATTTGCCGGGCGCATTACCGGTGAACCCGGACTGTTGACCCGTTCGAAACCAAGATCGAGCGGTCTGCGCCGTGTTGCCCGGAAGGCAATCGCAAAGCCTACATCGTCGAGGCAACTGATGGACCTATCTGCATGGCGCGTCACTTCCCGGTCTTTCGACAGTTCGGCTTCAATTTCCTCCACCGCGTCCTGGTCTTCACAGCCCCAGATCGTCTGGCGCAACATGGAGCCGGTTGGCAGAGCGGGCGGCAGATCAGGATTTTCCTGACGCTCGATCGTTATCCCAGTTCCGTCCTGCGCTTCAAAGCGGTAGCCACCGGTGGGTGTATCGTGCTGTATCAGGCCATAGTCCGAAATGAACTGCCTGCAGCCTTCCAGATTATCGACGCCGAAAACGACTTCGTCAGGAGCAATGATCCGCATTTCAATTTTCTCCAGAAACTCTAGTAATTTTGCTGCCCCAGGCCGGGGTTATGGTCATGAGACTTACGTCTGTGATGATCATTTTCCCAATTGCATTTCTGCATAGATACAATCCTTGGACATCGATAGGTCGGCCAGGAAGTCGCGGGGCTTTCTCGAAGCGCAATCGGCGGTGTCGAGGGTATCTCGTCAGAAATCCGCGGCCAGACGATGCATGGCGCCACCGATCATGTCCCCGACCTCTTCCGCGCTTGCGCCGGCCAGCTGGCGCTTGCCGATGGAAATGCTCGTTTCCACGATATCCCGACATCTCTCGAAACGACGATCTTCATAGGCTTGCAGGCCTGCGAACAAATCGCCTGTGCGTTCGAGTTCCTCAGCAAGGACGATGGCGCTCTCAACAGCCATGCCCGCGCCGGAGGCGAGGTGGGGAGTGGTTGCATGAACCGCATCGCCAAGCAGGACGGTCCGGCCCATCACCCATGGTTTCGGTTGCAATTTGGCTGCCAAAGGTCGGTAAATGACAGGGTTATCTATTGTCATATTGTCGCGCACCCAGGCTGCATTACCTCCAAAGTCGGCCAGTCGCCTCCTCATCTCCGCGAATGTTTCGTCATCCGACATGGGCGTATCGCGTTTGACGGTCGGGGTGTTCATCCAGAGATAAACATCCTCCTTGCCGCATCGGGTAATGCCCACCGAATATTCGTGCCCGAAGTAGAATTCGCCTTTTTCAAGGCTGGGTGGGCGCTGGATCGAAACCCGCCAGCAGCCCTGGCCGGTTTCCTCTGCCGCACTCATATGGGGGAAAGCGAGATCCCGCACTCCGGAATAGATGCTGTCTGCTCCAACGAGCAGGTCGAACTCGCCCTTTCCGCCGTCGGAATACTCAACCTGAACGCTATGGTCCTTGTTGGTGATCGCTTTCACAGTCAATCCAAGGCGAACCTCGATGCTGGTTCTGGCAATCCGATTGCGCATGATCTCATGCAGAACGGGCCGCATGATGCCGCCGGTCGCCGGAAGGCCGGCCTCAATGATCGGCTCATCGAGATCTTGCAAATGAATGCCATCGAAGGTGAAAATACGTGACCCTGGAGTTATCGCACCTTTTTGCGCGATTTCGTCCAGCATGCCGAGCCTGCGATAAGCGCGGAGCGTAGGGCCGGTGATCGTAATCCCCGCGCCGTAAACTCGCCATTCCGGGTCAAGGTCTATCAGTTCGACCTTCACCCCTCTCTCGGCGAGGCTGATGGCGGCTGACATGCCGCCAATTCCGCCGCCGACAACCAATGCGTTATTGACGCTTGTTATGCTCTTTGTGCCCATTGGCTCAAGGATATTGGATATTTCCAAGAATCCAAATCCAGAGGCTCAATGCCTAGCTACACACAAAATCGATATGACACGTGCTTCCTTATGTGCTGCATTGAAAATGCATAATGGGGAGTGGGGATTGTGTCAGAATTCAAGCTTGATCGCCGCAGTGTCGTTGGCGGCCTCGCCGGGTCAACCTTGCTGCTGGGGGCTTCTGGCCGCGCACTAGCGCAGGATGGAGGGCAGACCCAGCCTAACATCATCTTCATCATGGCTGACGATTTGGGCTATGCTGATCTTGGCTGCACGGGGTCGCGCTATGCGCGGACTCCGCACATTGATTCCATTGCCCGCAACGGGTTGTTGCTCACCCAGGGATATTCCAACAGTTCTATTTGTTCGCCCACACGCACCGGCCTGCTGTCGGGATGTTATCAATATCGCTTCCCGGTTGGTCTCGAAGAGCCGCTTGGTCCCACCGCCCCGGAGGGGATCGGCCTGCCAGCAGAAAGGCGCACGATTGCCGAAGTCCTCAGGGAGCGCGGTTACGAAACAGCGCTAGTTGGGAAATGGCATCTTGGCTCTCCGCCGGCGCAAGGCCCTTTGGCGTATGGCTACGATCATTTCTTGGGAATTACAGGCGGTGCCGCAGATTACTTCAGGCACCGTGTAGTGATCGGTGGAGAGGAGGAGGGGCCTAATCTGTTTGAAGGCAACTCAGAGATAGAACGTGTAGGCTATTTGACCGATCTGTTCGGCGATGAGGCGGTCAATAGGATTCGCGAAAAGACCAAGCCGATTTTCCTGTCACTTCACTTTACTGCACCGCATTGGCCTTGGGAAGGTCGAGAAGATGAAATGGTCGCGGAACAATTGCGCGACTTTCGCCACCATGATGGCGGAAACTTGCAAACCTATTACGACATGATTTCGGCAATGGACGACAATGTCGGGAAGGTCCTCACTGCCCTTCGGGAGGCGGGAGAACTGGAGAATTCGATCGTCATATTCACGAGCGATAACGGCGGAGAGAGATTTTCCGACACTTGGCCATTCACGGGCATGAAGGCGGAACTGCTTGAGGGGGGCATCAGAGTGCCCATTCTTGTCCAATGGCCTGAAAGAATTGCTCCCGGCTCGATCAGTGAGCAAGTCATGATCTCGATGGACTTTTTGCCAACGCTTTACAGCATTGCAGGCGGTCGTCCCGCTGAGAGCGAGTTTGATGGCATCGATTTGTCGGGTCAATTGCTTGGCGACAGGATGGTTGTCGAACGGACCTTATATTGGCGGATGAAGGCCCATCAACAGGCCGCAGTCCGCAATGGTGACTGGAAGTATCTCAAGCTTGGCGACAAAGAGTATCTGTTCAACCTATCTGAGGATCCAAGAGAGCGGGCAGTCCTGAATGATCTCTATCCGAAGAAATTGCAGGAGTTGAAGCTGGCTTGGAGTGACTGGAACGAGCAGATGCTGCCCTATCCATTGTCTAGCTATAGCTGGGACAACAAGGATTATTCGCCTGACCGCTATTGATCGTGCTTTCGTACAATTCGCAATTCGGCTTTCTGGATATTTGATCACGTTTGGAGGGCACCATAAGAAAAAGGGAGTATCTCAGACCATGATGCTGCAAACGAGAAGATTGTTCCGCCAGATCGTTAAAATCAGTCTGGTTTCAATCTTGGCGAATGTTGTCTCTGCCTCCGGTGCCCTCGCCGAAGATCAACCCGCATGCCCCGCTCTTTCATGGACAACGTTGGGGACTGCAGGTGGTCCGATACCCTTTGCCGACCGCAGTGAGCCGGCCAATCTATTGCAGGCAGGCGAGCAGCTGATCCTGGTCGACGTCGGAGACGGCACCAGTAATCAATTGGCCAAAGTTGGCTTGAGTACTGGTGATATTACCGCCGCATTCATATCCCACCATCACATGGATCATACCGCCGGATTGGCTGCATTGATTGGCTTTCGCTGGATGAACAATGTCCGCGAAGTCCTGACGATTTACGGTCCGCCGGGGACACAGGAGCTCGTCGATGCGACCATCGCCTCAATGAGGCCGCAGCAACGTGTCGGAATCGGACTGGGGAGGCCTGATCCCGATCCCGCTAACCTTGTTCGCGTGGTCGAACTACACGATCAGAGCGCCGTGCAGCTGGGTGCGTTGACTGTAACCGCGGCCCGAAACTCACATTTCGATCATGACGGGATACCGGAGGAGCGATATTTGTCGCTATCCTATCGTTTCGACTTCGATGGACGTAGCATTGCCTATTCAGGCGATACCGGACCGAGCGCAGCCTTTGAGCGACTTGCCGAAAACGTCGACATGCTCGTGTCCGAGGTATTCGACTATGATGGCATGGTGGAGTCGGTTGTTGTGCCTTTGCCGCCCGAAGTTGGCGCCACCGTTCGCGCTCACTTCGCGGAACACCATCTCACTGGCATCGAGGCCGGCAAGCTGGCTGCGACCTCGAATAGTCAATCGTTGTTGCTGACACATTACGGAATACCGGGTCCCTTGGTTCAGAGCCAGAATGCGCTCTTGACCGCGATCAGGAGCAACTATTCTGGGACCGTTCATTTCGGCCGCGATCTGGCGCTGTACGACGTCGGCTGCGATTGAGGGAGAATGGAATCGGCAACCACAGGGTTGCCGGATGCGCTTCAGGGGGATTTGCTTGCCGAAATCACTCCTGTCGGGCGCAACGCGACGTTGCCGACATAGCTGGCGGGTCGAGTTAAAAAAATGATCCGCAGTTGTTCCAATGTTCGACCTTTGGCGGTTCCAGGAAGAACGGACCAGCCAACGCTCGCCATTGCTCGAAAGCTTCCGACTGCCGGAACGTCACCATATGATGGTCGACACTCTCCCAATCCACGCAAAGCCTGAATTGCCCCGGAGTTTCGATAACTTCTTCCAGGCGCATGCCATGACAACCATCGGCTGCCCTGAATAATGGAGCTGCCTGGCTGACCGCAGCGACGAACTGCGGAGCCTTCTCCGGTAAGATCGATATGTGTGCAATTTCTGTTATCATATCGGGATTGATGCATCACAATCCTTCCATTGGCAAGGATTGCTGCTTTCCGCTATCAACTGAAAGCCCTCATTCGACTTGACGGATTGCAGGTTGGTTTTCGTGGGGTCTCGGGCATTCGAGCTCAAATCGGCTTGACATGGAGGAATGATGCGTTTCGAAAGGCTGGACCTGAATTTGCTCGTGGCGTTGGATGCACTCCTATCGCAACGTAGCGTCTCGCTTGCAGCAGACAGGCTTTGCCTTTCTCAATCCGCAACTTCTAGCGCGTTGGGCAGGCTTCGCGAGTACTTCAACGATGATCTGCTCGTATTGAAGGGGCGCCAGATGGTGCTTACGGCGCGCGCTGAAGAGCTCATCGAGCCGACGCGTCTCATTCTTGAGCAAATCAGAAACACCATCACGGTCCCACCAGAATTCAATCCGATGACAAGCGAACGTCATTTGAGGATCATGGCATCTGACTACGTGACAGAGGTGCTCTTGGGCCCTGCCCTGCGCGATATTGATGAGATCGCGCCTTCGATGAAATTTGAAGTGTTGGGAATGAGGTCGGGTGCGGTCGATGCGCTTGAAAGAGGGCAGATAGATATTCTCATCACGTTGGACATGGTGACGTCCCATGATCACCCGCGCGAACTGATGTATCAGGACGACCACGTGGTGATTGGCGACCGGCGTAATCCTGCCATGTCACAGCCCATGACTGCTGAAACCTACTTGTCCCTCAGGCATGTCACCGTGCATTTTGATCAGGGGCGAATCCCCGCTTTTGAGGATTGGTATATGCGGCGCAGGCAGAAGCAGAGAAAAGTGGATGCAATTGCCCCTTCCTTTGCTTCAATGATATCGCTCATCCTTGGCACAAATCGCATCGGAACAATTTATCGCAAAATGGCCGAGAGGATGGCCCAACACTTTCCCGTCGCCATTGCCGAGCTCCCATTTGAAATTCCCAACATTTGTGAATTGGCTCAATGGAATCTCGCCAACAACTCCGATCCAGCGATCCGATGGTTCATTGAACGGCTCAAAGAGGTACATATTCAAGATTGCGCGGATTTCGATCACGGGCAGCATAGCGAAATGGATGGTAAGGTCACTCTAGAGTTCCAGTCACAATTTGAAGCGTAACCCGGTTGTCACTGGAGCATCCTGAAGCGACGGGTGGAGCTTCGCCTCTGACACGTCGGTCATAATGGGATTCTGATCCTGTGCGCAGAATTTCACTCTCACCACTTATGTGGATGTTAGTCTGCCTGAGCTCGGCACTGTGGCATCAATGCCACATCAATTCAGCCCTTTCCGGGCAATGATGCATACGTATGCTAAAATATGTTGCATTTAATCTGTCCTATCGCCTATGGCCTTCGCATAATCATGGTACACTCTGTGTGCAATCATATGCAGAGCGATCCAGAAATAATAGGAAGAGGGAGGCCTTGAATGCGTAAGGGTTTGTTGATGGGTGTGGCTCTTGGAGCGATGGTGCAGGCCGTGCCTGCGATTGCGCAAGAGCAGGGGGCTGAGGAGGCTTCCGCTGGTGGAATTGATGCCATTATCGTGACTGCGCGTCGACAGGCCGAGAGTTCGCAGGACGCAGCGCTTGCGATTGATGCGATCGGTGCAGATGCCTTGGTTGAGCAGGGAATAACCGATGCGCTGGACCTGACGAAGGCGGCTCCCTCAATTTCGTTCGCCAACGGAGGCGGCGCGCTCACGTCTATTTTTCTGCGTGGCGTCGGAACGGTGACGACCAACGCTTATGCTGATGCCGCCATAACGGCGAGCTACGATGGTGTTGTTTTGAGTCGTCAGGACGGCGTTGTCGGCGCGGCCTTCTATGACCTTGAGCGTGTGGAGGTCCTGAAGGGGCCGCAGGGCATCCTGTACGGGAGGAACGCTACGGGTGGGACGGTGAACATCATTCCGGCGAGGCCTGAGCTCGGTTACACTGGCGGCGGAGTCAATTTCGGATATGGGAACTATAACGATGTTTCCCTGGATGGATTTGTCAATCTCGAAGTCAGCGACAACAGTGCCTTGCGGGTGTCTGGCATGCATCAAAGCCACGACGGCTATAACAGGGATGGCACTGATGACTTGAGCAGGTCGGGCTTCAGGGCCCAATTTCTAATCGAGCCGACGGATACCGTGTCGGTTCGCATTGCGGGTGACTGGACCGGGCTTACTGGCAAGGGGGCGGGAGCGGGCTATGTCGGCCGATTTCAAGGCCAGACCTATATCCCCGCTCCGGCGGCAATTGCCGATGGCTTTGAGGGGATGGGGACAGACGCGGCCAACGCTTACAGGGGGACAGTGTTGGGGGCTCCTGGTTTTGGTTTCTTGAATCCCTTGGGCCGCGAGCAGGAGCTCGATTTCACGTTCTGGGGTGTGAACGCCGAGGTCAATATTGAAACCGGCCTCGGGGACCTGACATTCATTCCAGCCTATCGCGAGAACGATGGCTATTCCTATTTTAATGGCCCAGCCTTTAACCCGGCGTTTTCGGGCGGCAGTGCAAGCCAATTTAGTTCGGAGCTAAGGTTGGCGGGGAGTAGTGGTCCCATCGACTATATTGTGGGTGGGTTTTACCTCAAAGAAGAATACGATAACATCGGGCAGTACAATCAAGAATTTGTTTTGCCGACCCTTAATTACCATGGCGAAACTGAAAGCTGGGCCGCGTTCGGGCAGCTGACGGCAAATATCACGGATCAGTTCCGTCTGGTTGGTGGTCTGCGTTACACGCGTGACAACAAGTTGATCGCAGGCGGAATCAATAACCTGATCACTTTCTGCGGAGGCATTCCGCTGACGACCCCCCCCGCTTCATTTGGGGTGGTTGGTACGGCTGGTGTTGGTTGCCAGGCGCCTGGAAATCTTCCCCATTATCCAGATTTTAACACGATCGAAGAAGGGCTCGATTGGCTCATTGCGGAAGGCTGGATTGATCCCGGCAGTACAATCGACCAGCCTAATCCTGTCTATCCCTTGCTTACAGGTGCGGGTGTTGTACTCAGAGACGTGTCTGTGGCTAACGGATCTGGTGGTTTTGATCGTTTGACCTGGAAGGTTTCGGCAGAATATGATGTCACTCCTGACAATTTGCTATATGCGACCGTTGAGACTGGATACAGGGCGGGTGGTTTCCAGGCATCGTCGGCGGTAATCGACTATGATCCGGAATTTATCACTGCATATACGATTGGCTCGAAAAATCAGTTTGCAGGAAATACTATCCAGCTGAACCTCGAGGCCTTCTGGTGGAAATATCGCGATCAGCAGATCAACTTCTTCACAGTTTCCGATACAGGGGTTCTGTCCAATGTGATCGACAATGTGGGTAGATCCCAAATTCGCGGTTTTGATGTGGACGCGATCTTTAAACCGAGCTGGGCGACGACGCTGAGTGCGAAGGTTCAGTTCCTGGATACCGAATATGACGACCTGCTCCTCCGCACTGCTCCTCCTCGCGACAATTTCAATTGCCCGCGAAGCAATACAGGGGAAACAACAACTGATGGCTCGCCGATCATTGAGTTCGACTGTTCGGGGAACCCGCTGCTTTATGCGCCCAAATGGACGGTAAATCTCAGCGCTGAGCATATTGTTCCATTGTCCGAAAATTTGGAATTGGTTGGGACCGTCTACACGGCTTGGCGCGACGAGCAGTGGGGAGGCTTCAATTACCAGCCATTCCAGCTTATTCCTGCGAACTGGAACAGTGGAGCAAACCTGACCCTGCGGAATGCTGAGGATGACTGGTACATTTCCGCCTACGTTACTAACATCGAGGGTGGACGTAACTTCTCATTCCCGCAGGTCGCGCCTGTAGGGTTTGCGACGACAACGTACACCGCGCCCCGCACCTACGGCGTTCGTCTGGGGGCGACCTTCTAAGTCGGTGATTTGAAATTGGTCGGTTGTTACCTCTCCCATTGACCGACCCGATCACCATCGGGGCTTCTGCTTTCCGACTTCCGAGAGCAGGAGCCCCGGCTTTTTCGTACCATAGTATATTGGCTGAGTAGCCAGGGAGAAGGTGACGCTGCCGATCAGAGGGCTCTGTCGCCAAATGCATTGCTCGACCTAATTGGCCAGCATCGTGATCGAATTAGATGGCAGATGAGGCAACAGATCTGGTCGCCTGGAGAGGAAAAGATTTATGGTTAATGCAACTGCGGGTTCCAACCGCGCAATGCTCGGCTGGCTGCTGGTCGCTTTCGCTTGGTTGTCCGTCCTGGCCAACATGGTTATTTCGCCCATTCTGCCGGCGATGCAGGCAGATTTTGCCGATCATCCCAATGTTGATCTTCTTATTTCCCTTGCCTCTACTTCGCCGGCATTCTTTGTTGCATTGCTGGCCATTCCAGCCGGATATCTGGGCAGCAAGATTGGCCACAAGAAGGTTCTTGTCTGGAGCGCTCTGCTCTATGCAATGACAGGCATTGCCCCCTTGTTTCTGGACGATCTGGAGCAGATCGTTGCGACCAGATTTGCCGTTGGCATATCCGAAGCTGCGGTGATGACGTGCTCCACAGCCCTTTTAGGGAGTTTCTTTTTCGGAAAGGAACGTGAACGCTATCTGGCATTTCAAACCGGAACAGCCCCGGTCATCGCGATCGTAGCCGTATCGCTGGCAGGTTTGCTGGGCAATAATGACTGGCATAACGCCTTTGGCCTCTACGCCTTTGGCTTTTTGCTATTTGTGTGCGGCGTATTGTTGCTGCCGCCTGATCGTAAACCAGACGACCACAGCTCCAATTTCGCGGAAGCACAAAGCACTGCCGAAGCGAAGGATGCATTCGAGGGAGATGTGGACTGGTTCGGCTTCTCGTTGATTTGCCTTCTGACTGTATTTGCGTTGACCGCGTTTCTTGTGACAATCATCCAACTGCCATTCCTGCTGTCAGAACGCGGTATTTCGGAAACCAGTGAAATTGGCTTCATTGCCAGCGTGGCAACGCTTAGTAATCCGCTTGGCGCCTTGTTCTTTGGATTGGTATCACTTTCACGTTTTTCTCGGCTGTCAATCGCCCTTGGGGCCCTCGGCCTGGGCTTTGGTGTGATGGCTTTTGCCGATGGATGGCAGCTTACACTGGCGGGTGCAATTATCGCTAACTTTGGAGCAGGCCTAATTATGCCGCTGCTGATCACATGGGCCTTAGCGACCGTTCCTGTCGAAAAACAAGGCGTTGGCACTGGCGCCTGGATGAGCGCGAACTTCATCGGTCAGTTTCTAAGTCCATTGGCCATTCTTGCCTTGCGGAACGTAACCGGTTCACTGACCAATGCTGTTGCGACCTATTCTATCGTATGCGTAATTGGCGCCGTGCTGGCTCTGGTATATCATTTCAACACACGTGCCTTGCCAGCAGAGCAGTAACCGCCGAGCTGTAACAATTGGAGGTTACGATGGGCAAACTGCTGAAATACGCCACTGCTGCTGCCCTGGTGTTGACCACCCCTGCTACTGTGGGCATGCCTCAGGACAACGACTTCATGGCCAATCGCTTTGCGTTCGATGCCAACCTCATTCAACTATAAGTAGATGCGGGCGGCGACATTTACCGCGAGCGTCCCGGTGGGTGGATGACAATTCACTATGGGCAGGGTTATATTGATCCATTTGGTGAAGCGAACTATTTTTGCGGCGTGGTCAATGCAGAAGTAGAGCGGTTCCCTCTACCTGACGATCCCTCCAGTGCATGGAGTGAACTGATCTTCGGTTTTGAGGCCAATCCTGCACTCATGTGTATCTATACCTTACGTGACGGGCAGATCTTCACTTACAGCGAGGTTTTCGCGACCATGCACGATGATCCGACTGGAAATAGCCTGGGAGACGGCACAGGTGAGGTCCACAAAGATGCCCTGACGGAAATCGTCGTGGGCGGTACTGGCGCCTTTGAAGGCATTAGCGGAACTTGGGTTGGGCAGGCTGTCGGTCGAGCACAACGTGTAGAAATTCGCGCGAATTTCGGGCTGCCAGAAACCATCATCAAGACCATGCATGGTCATGTCAGGATCCCCAAAGACGCAGACGAATGATCGAGGTGTCGGCAACATCTGCCGCTGACATCAGCATGCTGGTCCGATTTCCAGGCTATACGGATCTTTCATAAATCAGTGTTCGGACCCTGAAAGGGAGACTGGTGGGCTGGTGCTGGAGACAGGCCCGTCTCTAGAGATTTATCCAGCGGCAGAGCTACGCAGCAGATTGCGCAGCCAGTTCAGACCGCTGTCGGATTTTCTGACAGGTAAATAGGAGAGCCAGAAATTGACCTCGTCCGTAATGAATGGCGCGCGTGCATATGTGATCGGAAAGAATTGTGCGTAGTGCATGGCCAGTCGTTCATACATGACTGACAGCCGACTGGTTCCGATCAGGAAGACGGGCAGGGAAGCAAATGAGCTTGTCGATATTTCGATCTTTCGTTCGATTGCGTGGCTTTCAAAGGCCTGATCACCGTATCCAAGAGACCTGTGGTTCCCAAATGTCGACACGACATAAGGTTTCTGTGAGAGTGCCGACTTGGTCAGCGCTTTCTCGAAGATCGAGTTTGTCGCGCATCCGGCGATCACATATCGATCGCTGCACAACAGATCCCTTTCAGCCTGCTTGTCCCGATACTCGTCAGGGCCAATCACAATATCCACCGAACCATCCCGCAATGCCGCAAGCGAATTGTTGCCGGGTGGCCGGATGTCGATGGTCATGTGAGGCGCAAGGACTGACAGTTCACACAACGCCTTGGTCAGGAAAATCGTTGTCGAATAGTCTGATCCTACAATTCTGAATGTACGCCGACTTTCAGCTGGATCGAACCGGTTAGGCTGCTCAATGATCCCCCCTGCCTCTTTGAGAAAAGCGTCAATCCTTGGCCGCAATGCCAGAGCCAGGTCGGTGGGGAAGAAGCATTTCCCCTCCCTGATAAGCAGCGGATCCTGAAAATATTCTCTCAGCCGATTGAGAGCTGCGCTCATTGCTGGTTGGCTGAGATTCATCCGTTCGGCTGAGCGGGCGATGCTGAGCGTGTCCAGCAGCACATCAAGGGCAACGATCAGGTTCAGGTCCAGGCCGTGAAGTCGCATCAAATCATCCATAAGATTGAGGTTACTGAGAATATATAATCAATTTTGCAAACGAATGGCCAGTCCATATGATCGGAGACAAGGAACACAGGCCAAAGTCCGACAGAACACGGACCGACAATCAGAGAGGAAGCACACAATGGCACAGGACAAGTCACTGCAAGAAGGGATCGCGGAGGCGGGCTCGCCAATACAGCTGCTGTGGGCGCAGGATGCAGGGCATATTACTGTGCCGGTGGTGCCGCCGGAATACACGGGCTGGGCCGAGGAACAATACGCCTGGCAGAGCGGTGTCGTGCTGTTCAATCTCTGCCACCACATGTCGAATTTCTACGTCGAGGGGCCCGATGCGCTAAAACTGATCAGTTCGGTCTGTACCAACAAGTTCGACAATTTCGTGGTGGGGCAGGCCAAGCAGATCATCGCCGTGACCGAGGCTGGACATCTTATCAATGACGGGATCTTGATGCGCGAAGGCGAAGAGCAGTTCCTGCTGAATGCGGTAGACCCACTCAACAACTGGATTGCATATCATGCCGGAGAGAGCGGATTGGATGTCACCTGCCGGATGATAGAAAATAGTGATGGTCGCCCGCCCGATGTTCCGCCGCCCTACTTCCGTTATCAGATTCAGGGGCCAAAGGCGATTGAAGTGGTCGAACGCTTGCTTGGTGGCCCCGCTCCGGACGTCAAATTCTTCCATTCGGCGAATGTGACCATTGCCGGGTGTACTGCGCGCGCCTTCCGTCACACAATGTCGGGCTTGCCCGGCTATGAATTCATCGGCGACTGGTCCGATCACGACGCCGTGCTTGAAGCCATGCTTGCGGCAGGTGAACCGTCAGGAATGGTGCAGGTAGGCGGACTGGCCTATTACACCAACGCACTGGAATCGGGATGGCTGCCCCTGCTCGTGCCCGGAATCTACGATTCCCCCGAATTGGAAAACTATCGCAAGTCCATACCACTCAATTCCTTTGAAGGGCGCCGTCCTCTTCACGGCAGTTACTATTCGCCTGACATTAGCGATTATTACGTGTCTCCCTATGACATGGGGTATGGCAAGCTGGTGAATTTCGATCATGAATTCATTGGCAAGGCAGCCCTTCAGGAGGCCAGAAAGAAGCCTCACCGTGAAAAGGTGACGCTGGTTTTCAATCAGGACGATGTGGCGCAGATTATTGGTGAAGACCCGGGCTATATGCGCCGCGATGCCCAGGACAGAGTCGAAGTGGATGGGGCCATGATCGGCCTGTCACTCTACACCGTCAATTTCCCTGCGCACGGCACCATTCTTTCGCTTGCGCTTGTCGATAGTGAGCACGCAAAGCCGGGAACGGAAGTTTCCGTTGCCTGGGGGGATCTGCCAGTTGGTGCTGACAGCGATGAAGCACATCGTGGGTTGCCCAGAATAAGGGCCACTGTTGCGCCATCACCTTATAACGATTTTGCCCGCACCCAATATCGCAAGTGAGCGGTCGGCTATGGTGGGACGAAACTGCCCCACCATCGCCGATTGGCACGTACCTATGTCACGGATCCTCAAGGCCTGACGGCAAGGGGGCTTTAGTCGATCGGGCCGCGTGTTGTACGAGTATATACCTCTCTGATATCAATGATTTTGACTTCGAAATTGCTGAAGACCGGGGCGTTTTTCATTTCACGAACGATCGGCCCGTCAAGATAGTTCTGGATGTCCTCGACAGTCTCGTAAAGATACCAGCCGACACCCTGCATCGCCTTGTCATCGTAGTTCCAGATTTTCCAAACGTGGCCAGGCTGATCGGCCAGCATTTCTGCCACCTTGCCGCCTGACGTAGGGAACTGGTCGTATGCAGTGCATGGGATGATTGATTTTGTCGATCAGGCCAGTAGCAACGTCCGATGCTCAGGCCGCGATAGTCAGCGATGGTGGCATACCGGTTGCAGCGGGTAGTATGGAAGCATCGGTGATATAGAGGCCGGATTGTAGCGGATCGAAAGCCGGCTCTTGGTGAAATGTATTGTCCCGTCTCCGGCATCCCGCCCAATGTAACGAGCTTGGATGTCTTGCCGACGTTGCGGAACCCGTCATTCAAGGGTGCAGGAAGCTAGTGGGGCAGGGGCGGAGGCTCGTTTCCCGCGATGAACATTCCAAAGTCTCCGTCGCGTTCGACGCCATCCATGAATATCCGGCCATGGCCACCGGCCCCATGAGTCGAATCGCGATCACCGCCGAGCTTCCAGATTGCCCGACAATCGCCGTTGGTGCCGAAGCCCTGGACGCGAACTGGCACGGAGGAGAGATGCCCACGCTCGCTTGCTTTGCACAAGAGCTTGACCGTTTTCATCGTCCCGGCCGCCATAGTGACGCGTTTCGCTTCAAACTCACATATCTCACCCCTGTCCAGTTCACGCGCAGACGTCCGGTGCAGGTTCGACAGGGCTGAGACCTCATGCAGCGGCAGAATTTGCAGATTCGGTCCGAGTCTTGGCAAGAGATAGACGGCTTTAAGCAATCCCTCGGCGCCGATTTCCGAACCGAACGTTCCATCCGAACCATCCCGTCGGCTCGGCTGCCGACCGTTCTCTGGGGGCTTGCCGCCGAACTCCGGTGGGCGATATCCAGGCCTGAGGAAATTGGTCATCTTCGTGCACAGGGTGCAGGAAATCCATGTACCGCCATTGGTACCTTGTGTGATTGGGAAGGTTTGCCGCATCCTCGGGCAGGCAGGCGCTTATCTCGGTTTCATACTCCCAGTAGCCTCCGGCTATTGGCTGTTCCAGTGCACCGACCCATATATGGTTGCATCCGCCAACGCCGGAAGAGCCGACAGTACGAATCCCCTTGTCGAGATGAATTTCCAGATTCTTCGCCGGCTCAGGGTGATCTGGTGCAGAATGCCGTTCCTGCGCATCCCGCGGACTGCGAGGACCTGTCTGTCATGGTCCTGCGGAAGGGGCATTCTCGCTAATTCCGGCAGTCCTAACCGGCAGGGTGTCGCGCCCCGGTGGTCACGCTCCAGCATCAGCAGGCGCAAACCAGCGGTGCCGCTGTTAACCACTCCGCCGAATCCACTTCTGATAATGATAACGTCGGCTGTCATGACCACCGTCTCATTGAAGACGCGATGCCTGTCCCATGTAAGGGGTCATTGCTCCTCTTCGGTATTCGACAGGTACAAGCCCAGCGCAGCGAGCTCATCGTCATCAATGTCTGTTTTGCGAAAGAATGGCATCATTCCTGCACCGTTACGCACGAAATAAGCTACAACAGTCGGCGTTAAATCGGTTCGTTCTGTCAAAACGGCGGGTAATGTGCCATCATATTTGGCATCCAACGCTCCAGTCCCTGGCATAAACGGCTCACCCGGATTGCCAATTTCGCTACCGTGGCAGGCGATGCAATGTTCCTCGAATACCAGTTGTCCTTGGGATTTCGGAGCGTTATCCGCCCCAGCTGCTATCTCCCTATCATTAGTGCATGCAACCAAGGTCGACGAGAGCAAGACTATTTGAGCAACCTTCCCAATCATTGTCGACGCTCCCGCAAGTGCTTCGGCCAGATCCCGTTTCTTCCTGCGGCAATGATACCATTGGGATCTACGGCGTCCTTGACCGTTTCTGTCAGTCTACGCAGTGCATGATTATTGTAGGAATAGGTTGAGGAAACCAGATCCTGAAACAGCGGGGGTGTGCGGTATTCGCCATATCCGTTTTCCGCGCCAATGCGGATCACCGTTTCCATTGCGTCACGCGATGCTGCATTGATCGAGGGGTCGGAGCGGGAAATCGGGAATCCACAAGCGAGCGCAAAACATCGGTGCAGCCATGTAAACGGTGGTGTAAACGGAGTATATAGTGAAGCCAACGGACTCCCTCTTAGCGCTTCACCAAAAATTTGCTGAGCTTCTAGTAAATCTGTACCAGTCCGCGGGATAACAGGAGAAAACAGCAAGTGTCCATCACCGGGGTTCGGGTTGGTTCGTGAGCGCGCGCTGACCGAGAAAATGTTGAGATTGGGAATTCCAACCGCAACTTTGTGGCGAACGCTGGCCTGTTCTTCTTGGCTAAGCGGGAATTGCAATTCTTCCAAATCGACAAATTCTGCATCGGGTATTTCGGCGAGAATTCGGTCTTTTACGAAGTCGAAGTTGGCGTAAATCCCTTCCCTCGGGCCATAAAACTGCAAAGTGCATTCCCAGAACGGTAACTCACGTGACGCGGCTAGGAGGTCTAGGCTGTCGTTGTGCCAGACTTCCGGCGAATCCATTAGAGCCCCAAGCTCCTCGTCACCAGCTGCCTGCAATTGTGTTAGCGGGCTTTCATATATTGGCATTCCAAGAATACCACCATATTCAAACTCATTGGTAATTTTGACCAACGGGATGATATCGCGTCGTCGAGGCACCCGAACTTTCTTCGAAATAAATGCGTCGGGTTGAGGCATCAGATGGAAGCCCATTTTCGTGACAATCCCGAAATTGCCCTGTCCGAAAATGCCATCCATGTCAGGACCGAAACCATAGCGAAAGTCTGACCAGGTCTTTGACCCTGGCAGGGCACCCATTCCAGTGCGAACGATATCGCCATTGGGCAGAACCACTTCCATTCCACAGTGCGAAGCGAAGTGATCGCGATAGGTATACCAAGTATGACCCACCCCGTGCTCCAAAGCATTGCCAACCAGACTTCCCCAACCTGGATCGGGGCAGTCAATCCAACACTTCAAATCACGTTCCTGAATATAATCAAATAGATCAAAATAGGAAACGCCTGGTTCGACGATTGCAAAATGCCTCTCGTCATCGACCTCGATAATGCTGCGCATGTCCTTAAGATCAACAACCACACTACCGGACAGATTTGGCGCAGAACCGCCATACCCCAGGTTCTTGCCCGTCGAGATGGGGTAAATAGGAATACCGAACTGATTAGCCGTACGCACGATAGCCTGCACCTCTTCGGTGCTTGTGGGGGCAACCGCTGCCGATATCAGGCGTTCGTCAGCCTCCCCCCACATTGGCGAATAGGCATCACGATAAAGCGCGATATCCTCGTCGCTGGTAAATACCCTTTCACTCCCGATCGCCTGCTCAAAAGCAGATAGCGCTGCCTCCCAAGAGGCTTGACCCACACCCTCCGGCTTCATGAAAACTCACCCTTTCCTTTAGTTCTTATATTCGCGGGCATTCGCAATGAGTTGACTACGCCGCGTTTGGCGCAATCAGCCAACTAACAATTTCAAGCTCGAGCTCTTGTGACTGAGTCGATAGGCTGCCTGGCACGCCTTCTCCCGCCCCTCTTAGATTGGAAGTGCCTAGCGGAGTTGACCTTATCGTACGGAGCCCGAACGCTCGCGCAGCCTGCTCAATACAGAACAGGGCGTCGCAACCGGTAACCCCGGAGACGGCAAAGCCACCCTCCCTCCAAGCCGGCACAAGTCGACGATAGAGATATGGCGCCACGTCATCGCCGCTAATTTCCACGATATCGCCGCTGATTTCCACGATATTCGACAACTCAGACCTAATGGGCGACAAACGCGTATCGACGATAAATGCGTCAGGGGCAGCCACTTCGACCGCTAAACCTTCCGTCTTCAGATTGTAAAATGGGATTGCAGTGAAAGCTAACATGCCCCCCCCCGCCTTTATGAAATCTCTGCGCGAATGCATTTGGTTGCCAATCTTCCTCAGATACAGCCCGTGGCGAGGCTGTTCTTTTCACTCTCGTTGCGCAACAATGTATGAATTAATGCATCTTAAAGCAAGGATTAAATTGACCAAAAACCGAGTATGTGGCACCAAAAGTCGTTAAGGTGCGTATTAGAAACTCTATGGAGAGCAGGGCGAAATTGATGAATGCGAAATTTGTGAAATTTGTCGCGCCGGGTAAGACCAAGCTGGTGGAGATGCCCGTCCAGCCGCCGGGGCCGGGGCAGATCGTGATTGATGCCGAATTGTCACTGATCAGCGCCGGAACGGAGCGCACCCTGCTCAAGGGTGCTCCCGAGTATCCGTTTTCTCCGGGCTACAGTCTTGTTGGCCATGTCGCGGAAATTGGCGAAGGGGTGGACCGATTTCAGGTTGGCGACAGGGTCGCCGCAAGTGCCACGCATGGCAGCATGGTGACGTGCAACGCTGATCTGGCCTTCAAGATACCGTCTGCCGTAACATTTGAGGAAGCCGCGTTTCTGACTGTCGGGGCAACTGCTCTGTTCTCTGTCCGTCTGGCGCAACTCAACCTTGGCGATCCAGTGCTTATTTTTGGACAAGGTCTAATCGGCCTGATCGCCAGTCAGATTGCTCGCAGCGCCGGTGCAATGCCGGTGATCGGTGTGGATATGGACGAAGCCCGTCTGGAACTGGCACGCTCGCTCGGCGTGGACCATGCCATTCACGGCAGTGATCAGGAGCAGTTGGCAAAGCTCATCGAGCAATTGCCCGGAGGGGGCGTGGCTGCCAGCGTCGAATTGAGCGGTGCGCCGGCGACGATCGAACAGGCGATCCGCTTTACCCGCAGGCGTGGCCGCATTGTTGCGGCATCGATGAATCCCAACGGCCATAATGTCGATATCTATGGCGAGGCATGGATGAAAGGTCTGGCTTTGGTCGGTTCATACATCAATTCACGGCCCTGGCGGCTGGATTGTCTGGAAATGTATCCGCCTTCCGACTGGCCCCTCAATTGTTACCAATCCGGGGAGTTCGAAGGCAATGATGTTGGAACAACTGCCGGGGATACTGCAACGATGCTGGATCTGATCGCGCATGACAGGGTCAAGGTGGCCCCGCTGATTAGCGACAGGGTCAAGGCCAAGGATGCACCGGCTCTATTCGACCGGCTGTTGCAGGCAGATTTTCTCGGTGCACAGATCGAGTGGAAATAGGCGCAGGCAGCGCGATCTTTGGCGACTACTGCCGATCCTGAGGCAATAGGGACAAATTCAAATGACCAGTTTTACATTTCACCATGGAGGCGTCAGCATCCCCGATCTCGATGAAGCGATCGCATGGTATCGCGATATGCTCGGCTTTGAGCTTGAGGTTCGTTTTCCCATCCCCCAGGCAAATGCCGATGTTGCGATGATCCGCAAAGGCGATCTGCGGTTCGAGTTGTTCTCGGTGAAGGATTCAAAGCCCGTCCCTGAAGAGCGCAAGACGCCTGACACTGATATCGCGACGCAGGGCAACAAGCATGTTGCCTTTGCCACCAAGGATGCTGAAGCCTTGCTCAAGGAACTGGAAGGCAAGGGTGCTGATGTCGCACTTGTCGTTCGAGCGGACCATGGCACTGGGTTCTATATCCGCGACTGCGCCGGCAACCTCATCGAATTCGTCGAAGCAGCATGACTTCAGGAGCGGACAATGCCGAGCTGCAGTCCGCTCCTCAAATCTTCCTGAAAAATTGCTGGTATTTGTGCGCCTGGGCAGAGGAGGTGTCCGCCGAAAAAATTCTGGCGCGGCAGATTGCAGGTGAACATCTTGCCATTACTCGCGACGCCGATGGAATGGCCTTCGCGCTCGCAGACTCCTGCCCGCACCGTTTTTTGCCTTTGTCCATGGGGCAATGCCAGGCCGGAGTCATCACCTGCCCCTATCACGGCCTGCGGTTTGCAGCGGATGGTCGCTGTGTGGAGAACCCCCACGGGCCAATAAGCACGGCACTGTCTGTTGCATCCTATCCTCTTGTCGAGCGCCACGATGCGCTTTGGATCTGGCTTGGTGAGCAACCGGCGGACGAGAGCAGGCTTCCTGATTTCTCCTTCATCGAACGCACACCATCCGCCCAGCGTGCGAAAGGTTATCTCCATACAAAGGCCGACTACCGTTTGATGGTCGATAACATTATGGATCTGACACATGCCGATTATATGCATGCCTCGACGCGTGGCGGGGATATCAACACACGGGCGAAGGTCAGGGTCGAACAGACAGGCGAGACCGTGTCGATCACCTGGACTGCCTATGACGATCACTTCGCTCCAATCCATGTTCAGGCAGTTCCGGGATGCACTGGGCGCGGCGATTTCTTCAACCGGGTGGACTGGTTCACACCTGGCAACATGCTGCTGCGTATCGTGCTTTCACTACCCGGAAAACTCGACAGCAAGGAAGCTGTCGATTCACATACCTGCCATGTGGTGACGCCCGAATCCGACGGGCTAACGCATTACTTTTTCTGTCACACCAGCGATACGATCGCTGCCAATGCGGAAATCGCTCCAAAAATAAAGGAGACCCCGACCAGAGCTTTCGCTAGCGAGGACAAGCCTCTTCTTGAGGCGCAAAGCCAGCGAATAGGTGGTCGCAATTTTGGCAGCCTGGGCCCTGCCATGTTGCCAACGGACAAGGGGGCGGTGCTGGTGCGACGACAATTGGAGAAAATGATCCGGGCTGCGCGGGCGGAACGAAAGGCATTAACCGGATGAGCCAGCACGACATTGTAATTATGGGAGCGGGGCATAATGGCCTGACTGCGGCGGCCTATATGGCCAAGTCTGGCAGACGAGTGCTCGTATTGGAGCGCAAACCGCATTTCGGCGGCGGTGTTTCTACGCGCGAGCTTATCCAGCCTGACTACTGGCATGATGAGCATTCGAACGTGCATATCATGATTCAGGGCAACCCCATGCTGCGCGAGGATGAGTTAGGCCTGCTGGGTCGTTTCGGCCTGGAATATATCTATCCCGAATTGCCGCATGCGAGCATCTGGGAGGATGGCACCACGGTGCGCAGCTGGCGTGACCTCGATCGAACCTGCCAGGAAATTGCCGCTTTTTCTGAACGCGATGCAGAGGCCTATCGCAAATTTGCAACCGCAAGCATGCAAGCTCTGCCAATGTTTATGTCGGGGCTTTATGCGCCGCCATTCCCGATGGGCGCTTTCGTGGCCATGATGGACCAGTCGGAAGAAGGCCGTTTCATCCTCGATGTGATGCAGCGCAGCGCGCTCGATGTCGTCAATCAGTACTTCGAAAGTGACCTGCTGCGGATTCACATTGTCCGCATGGTCACCGAAAACCTGCAGATGCCCGATGAGCTGGGCACCGGCATGGGCGCATTCCTGATGCCGGGTATCATCCACGCCTATGGCTGTTCCATGCCCAAGGGCGGATCCGGCCAGCTATCGGCCGCGCTCGTTCGAGCGATCGAGCATTTTGGCGGAGAGGTTCGCTGTAATGCCGAAGTGAAGCGTGTGATCGTATCTGCGGGCAAGGCGGTCGGGCTGGAACTGAGTGACGGCGAAACCTGTATGGCCGGCGATGGAGTGATCGGCGCGATACATCCCCATGTTTTGCGGAAGTTCGTGGCTGAGACACCCGAACCGGTATTGGAAAGAGCTGAGCGCGTCACCCAGTCCACCTTCTCCATCAATCTGACGCACATGACCTTGAAGGAACGGCTGAAGCTCAAGGTCGGCAACGATACAAGTGCCATGATGACCGAACTGATGGACTTCTACACAATCCATGACATGCTGCTGGAATATGACAAGTTGCGCCGCGGCGGAGTATCGGAACGGCTGATTGCGGGCGGTGACAATACGATTTTCGATCCCAGCCGTGCACCGGAAGGCGCCGGTGTTTTCTACGGTGTGAATTTTGCGCCTTACGAGCTGCATGATGGTGGTTCTCGCGCATGGGACGAACGCAAGGAAGACTATTCTGACCGGGCAATTGCCCAGTATCGCAAGTTCTATTCCAATCTGGACGATGCCAACATCACCGGCAGGTTGGTGCGTAGTCCGCTCGATCACGAGCGCGACAGCCCGGCGAGCTTTATCAAGGGCGATATTCACGGCTGCGCGCCGTTTTTCTATCAAAGCGTGGCCCATAGGCCGACCCCTGATCTGGGGAGCTTCCGCGTGCCGGAGGTAGAGGGCCTCTATCTGGTCGGTCCATTTATGCATCCGGGCGGCGGCGTCTTCGGGGCTGGGCGGGCCACGGCCATCCAGATGATGGACGATTTGGGCATCGCTTATGACAAGGTTTGCGCGGAGCCGGTGCAGTGAGAATCTACGATGCGAATGACAATGAGCTGATGCAGGTCCGCGAGATCGGTTGTGAGGATGGCAAGGTCGTTATTCGCGGCAAGATTTTCGGAGCGATGCCGATGGTCGCCAAACTGACCCCCAAGGAAGCCAGGGTCGGCTTGAGGCTTCTGGGCTTTCGAACAATTCTGAAGCTTATTCCCTTTCTCCTCAAGAGATAGGGTTGCCGGACAGCAGTTGGTACCGCTGCACCGGATCGATCCAGTTCTCAGGGGCTCGCTTCGTGACAACAAAGCAAGGTATATGGCAGGAGTAGGGCCACGTGAGTAAGGACACCGCTAATCAAACTCACGAAGGTTATCCGCCGCCTTTTGTGGCATGGCGATCAACGGGCATCATCTTCCTGCTGACGGCGATCGCACTGGCTGATCGAATGGCGATTTCGATGTTGATCGGACCAATCAAACAGGAGTTCGGGATCGGCGACTTTCAGGCCAGTCTTCTGATCGGCGTGGCCTTTACCGCATCATATGTTGTCTTCCTGCTTCCTGTTGCCGTGGCAGCGGACCGTTTCTCCCGGGCCAAAGTTCTGGGCTTTTGCCTTCTCGTATGGTCGATTGCGACCCTGGCATGTGGATTCGCAACGGGGTTTCTTTCGCTTTTCATCCTGCGCATGGTCATGGGGGCAGGTGAAGCCGGCATCGGCCCTTGCTCTCATGGGATAATCGGGGAGAGCTTCCCGCGCGAGAAACTCACCAAGCCACTGGCAATACAGGGTATCGGTTTCCAGGTTGGACCTGCTGCCGGAGTGGCAGCGGCAGGTGCCATCGTCGGGGCAGGTGCAACTGGAGCCTTCGAAGGCATTCCTGTTTTGCAATCTATCGCTCCCTGGCGGGGCGCCTTTGTGCTGATCGCACTACCGGGTCTGTTCGCGATCCTGCTTGTTCCCTTTCTTCACACTCCAGTACGAATGAAACCGTCAGAGCAGGGGCAAACGCGATCAGAAGGGGCCCGCCTGATGAGCTTTGTCCGGCAACATCCCCGGCTGATGGTGCTTATGCTCGGCGCTGCCGGGATTTCCGCGATATCGACTGGCGTGCTGACAGGCTGGGTGCCAGAATATCTACAAAGATCGCTGGGTGTTTCTCCGGCGGAAGCGGGCAGCATGCTGGGGATCATCATGTTGCTGGCGGCGTTTGGCGGGCAGGGCCTGTTCAGCATTCTGGTGGACCATTTCGCTGCAAGAGGGATGGTGGATGCCCCGCTGCGTCTTGGGCTGGTTCCGGTCGCACTTGCCGTCCCGTTGGCATGGCTTGCGTTTTCGGGCAGCGACTCGTTGTCTTTCTATCCGCTATTGCTAGCTTTCGCCCTGTCTGTTGCGCCATTCAATGCAATCAATAATTCGGTAGCCCAGCAAATCGCGCCGCCCCAATTGCGCAGCCGGATTTCTGCCCTTTTTGTCCTGTCAATCAGCATTGTCGGATTTGCCATTGGTCCGACGCTGGTTGGCTGGATTAGCGAATTTGTGCTTGGTGAGGAGCGGCTGGGTGAAGCTATACGGCTTGTCTCCACCGGGTCTCTGGTGATTACCCTGATACTGGTCTGGCTGGCCAGAAAGCCGTTCCTGGCCTGTATGCAGTCCAGATTGGCGGCTTCAGAGACCTGAAAGCGAGTTGCGAAAGGAGTGCGCCCATCGCAAGCTGCTTCAGGCCTCTTCGTCACGTTCCGAACCTAATCTGCGGGCATATAGTGATGCTCATCCGGTCGAGCAAAGCGCACATCCCAATCAGGATCGGCCTGCATCCAGTGCGGGAGATTGTGCATAAAGATGGCCGTGGCGAATGCGCCGCCCCAGATTCGCGGACGCCAACTGTCGTCTAGGCAATCGCAGTCCGCGCCATATTCAGCCTCACCGCCAGCAGGGCAGGGGAAATACATGAAAGCAGCTGAAGTCTGTCGATGTCGACCGAGCCCCCATTCACCCGTTTCATGACCCCTGCGATCCATGAAATTCTTGGCCACCATGATCTCGTCAATGTCCTCGACTTCGAAATTCGAATGATGGAATTTCAACGTGCCATCGAAACCTGGCATGCCCGCGTGCGCGTTGGCAATAAAGACATTGTGGTGTTCGAACGCACCATCCGCGCGGATATAGACGCCAAATCCCTTCTGAATATCAGTCAGGCGAAAATTGAGACGAGAGCGGTAATAGTCGAGCGCTTCATCGACGTCAGGAAAAGTCCAGACGACATGATGAATCCGTTTAGGCAGAGCGCGATCAATCCATTTGCGGCCCTGGTTCAGTCGCCCGATAAAGCCCGGCGTATTGCTGGGGCTCGGTGCGCCGTAAACCGGACGGGACGCCCAGACCTGGAGGCCGATTGCCTGACCGAAAGGGGTGACGAAGTGCACGATCCCTTCGGCATCGGTAGTCAATTGATGGTCGCGTGACAAATCGTCACACAGGCCGGCAAGGCTCTCCTCGCTATCTACAGACCAGACGCATTCATAGACGCCAATGCCTGTTTGTTGGGTGTCCTGCGGCAGATCGGCATGGCCGCGCATCAGCAGCCGGATATCAGCGCCATTGGCCGCACTCAGTCGTGCTGCCTCGTCACCTTGTTCTTCAATCTTAAGCCCGAAATCATCGAAAAAGCGGGTGCACCCTTCAACGTTATCAACGAGATAAGTGAGCCTGCGGATTCCTGTAATTGCCATAACTGCAAACCTCCAATTCAGAGGCTCGAATTAAGCCACAGGCATCACTTCGATGTTTGACGTGCATCAAACTGGCATATTGATTTAATTGTCGTTCCGCTATTGATGAAATCGGAGCTCGGGTTAGGGTCTCGTGCGCGGGTGCTCCGGATCAACCTTCCTCCTCCATGAACGCCCTGAACCCCGGCATTCCGGCGACATGGGATGCAAAGCCGCCGTCGGAAACGAGAACCTGTCCGGAAATGTTTTTCGCCGCATCCGATGCCAGGAAGGCTGCGCCTTGCGCGATATCTTCCGGCACCCCCAGCGTGCCTGTTGGCGTTTCGCTCTCCATCAATTCGCGCAAAGGCGGGGGAAAGGCTTCCATGAGCGATGGGGTCTTGGTCATGCCAGGCGCGATTGCATTACAGCGTATGCCGTAACGGCCATGGCTGGCCGCGATCGACCGGGTCAGCTGGATTAGCGCAGCCTTGGAGGCGCTGTAGGCCGACTGGATGATATGGCCCTGCAGGGCAAGATTGCTCACCGTGTTGATGATTGCACCGCCTTGCTTGCGCAAGTGGGGCAGGGATGCCCGACACGCGATCATCGTTCCGCGCGCATTGACTGTGAATGTCCGGTCCCACAGATCTGTCGGCATGTTTTCAACATTGCCATCATTCTCAGCTGTTTCGGGGCCGAGCAGTGCAGCATTGTTATGCAGAATGTCCATTCTGCCGAAATGGGCAACTGTCTTGCGAACCATGTCCTCCACGGAACCTTCATTGCTGAGGTCAACCTTCACGGCCAGACAATTGGGCAGTTGGTCGGCCAGCGCGTTTGCCGCATCAAAGGCAATGTCCGCAATCGCGACGCGCGCGCCGCGCCGCGACATCAGCCGGGCTGTTGCCTCGCCAATGCCGCCTGCGCCGCCAGTAATGATTGCTACTTTACCATCCAGCCGGATGGGGTCGTTCCAGCTTTCCTGTGTGTCCTTCGTCATCGTGTATTTCCTGTGAAATCTGCAGAGAATTTGTTGGTGCGGTGCTGCTCAAAGCGTTTTCAATGCGCTCGAAACGAGATCCGCAAGCGTTCCGTCATGGGCAAAACCGGCATGATCGGCGGCATGTGTGCTCAGAGGCGGCTGTGCTGCGAAGGCGCGCTCCAGTTCGGCGTCAGCTTCGTAGCGAACCTTGCTTTCCGGTGTCCCGCATTGCCGGGCCACTTCTTCGATTAAATCGCCCATCGTCGTTCGAATAGCCGGGAGAGTAACTGCTCTACCTGGAGGCAGCAGTGATGAATCGAGCCGGAGCGCATGGACAAAATTCGCCGCACAACGAGCAACCGACTGCGCCCAAATGGTGCCTTCAGGGGAGGTGGGGCAGATGAAATCTTCCCCCGCCTTGAGCGCATGAAAAAGGTTGGAAAGAAAGGCGGACTTCATACCAGACGGACCCTTGGGGCGGGCCAGAATGCCAGGAAGCCGGATAGTTCGCCCGTCGAGCATGCCTCGGTTGGAGAACATGGCCAGCGCCAGTTCCATCATGGCCTTGTGGCCGCCATAGATCATCTTTGGTGAAAGCGGCGTGTTGTCGTCCACATGGTCCGGAAACGGATCGCCGTAAACTGCAATCGAACTGGCATAAACAAAGCGTGGGCAACTCCCGGCCTCGGCGACCTCCTGCATAAGATCATACATGGCATCCACGTTCACCCGCCGTGATGCAGCCGGGTCTGCCTCGGCCGCCCCGCCCGGTACTGTCGCAAGGTGGATGATCGCTTCGCACCCATCCTTGAGAGCTTCGCTTCTGACCTGCCGGTCGGCCAGGTCGCCGGCAATGAATCTTGCGCCTGCGAAATTGTCGGGCGAGGTATTGTCGATGCCAATTACGTGTTCGCCTGCCTCAGCAAGCTGGGTTACGAGCGCCCTTCCAACGAACCCTCCTGCACCGGTTACTATTGTCGCCATCTTCTTTGTCCTTATCGTCGTCTAGAGCGTTCTCTTCAGTCGGCTTGTAGTGGTTGTGTATCGTCGACACATAGAGATCGTGCACTCCGTGCATATCCAATGTCGAAGATGCCAAGGGGAGGCACTAATTGCAAGCGTATGCAAAGGTCTAGGCTATGCACGCTAATTGCATAGAAAGGACATTGCAGAAACCCAGTCCGTCAGTTTGTAGAATTGCGCGCTTGATGGAAGCGCCGTGCAATTGTATGCATACGTAAGCAATGAGGGTTAGGCGGAAGCCGTATCGCAAGGCAAAGACTGCAAGTGTCTCGAATGGGATCCGGTTAAGCATTGTGAACCAATCAAACCTGCGCGGTTGAGGTGTCTGAGTGCTGAAGTGTTGGCCGCCTCGAATCGGGATAAGATCGAACTAAAGGGATATTGAAATATGGCAGTGTGGCTCAAGCGGGGAAAATCAGCCGAAGAAAGGGCGGATGCCGATCGTAAGGTTAGGGAGATTGTAGAGAACGCGTTAAGTGACATTGAAACACGCGGAAATGCGGCTGTACGGGATATGTCGGTCAAATTCGATGGCTGGGATCGAGAAGACTACCGTCTTTCCGCCGCTGAGATTCAGGCCGCCGTCGACAGCCTGACGGCGCAGGAGCGCAAGGACATTGAATTTGCGCAGGAGCAAGTGCGGAACTTTGCTCAAATACAGCGTGACAGCATGCAAGATGTGGAAGTCGAAACCATGCCCGGCGTGGTGCTGGGGCACAAGAATATCCCGATCAACGCTGCCGGCTGTTATGTCCCTGGTGGAAAATACCCATTGCTCGCCAGTGCACATATGTCTGTCATCACTGCCAAGGTTGCAGGCTGTCCCCGCGTTGTGACCTGTGCGCCGCCGTTTGAAGGCAAGCCGGCTCGCGCTATCGTCGCCGCGCAAGCACTTGGCGGTGCAGACGAGATTTATGCCCTGGGCGGCATTCAGGCGATCGGTGCCATGGCAATTGGCACCGAAACGATTGATCCGGTGGATATTCTGGTCGGTCCCGGCAATGCCTTTGTTGCTGAAGCCAAGCGGCAATTGTTCGGTCGTGTTGGGATTGACCTGTTCGCCGGACCTACCGAGACTCTGGTGATTGCTGACGAAGTCGGCTGTGACCCCGAAATGGCGGCAACCGACATTCTGGGCCAGGTTGAACACGGCCCTGATAGCCCGGGTGTTCTTTTGACGAACAGTGACAAGTTCGCTGTGGAAACTATGCGGGAAGTTGAACGGCTCCTCAAAATTTTGCCCACCGCAGACCACGCCCGCAAGGCATGGGAATCCTTCGGTGAAGTCATTGTCGCCGAAAGCGATGAGGAAATGCTGGAAATCGCGGATGCTCTGGCCAGCGAGCATGTTCAGGTGATGACGGCGGATCCGGAATATTTCCTGAAGAACATGACGAATTATGGCGCTCTGTTTCTGGGAAATCGGACCAACGTGTCCTATGGTGACAAGGTCATTGGTACGAACCATACACTGCCAACCAAGAAAGCCGCTCGTTATACAGGTGGACTTTGGGTTGGGAAATTCCTCAAGACTTGCACCTATCAACGCGTGCTTACGGATGAGGCGAGTGCTTTGGTCGGAGAGTATTGCAGCCGATTGTGCGCGCTGGAGGGATTTGCCGGCCACGGTGAACAGGCTAATATCCGGGTTCGACGCTTTGGCGGACAAAATGTGCCTTATGCTGGAGCGGCCGAGCCCACGGAATTGACCCGCGCCTGAACTTTTTGATCAACACCAAGGCACTCGCATCAGGAAAATCGGTGCGAGTGCCGGAGTGTCAATCCGTTTGAAGATGCAAACTTTGGTCACTGGGTTGTCCCCCGAAAATCGCCATCAAATACGCATCAAACCGCCCATAATTGGAAAGTCTCCAGCAAGCTCATGCTGGCTTGGCTGCCTTTGGTGATTTCGTACTTCCGCGGATTATCAGCTTTCCGTGTACGATCTCCTTCCTTACCAGGCTGGGATCCTCGGCGAGTTCCTGCACGATATCGACTGTCTGGCGGATCATGGTATGCGTGTCTTGTTCGTATGTAGTAAGCGAATAAGGGGCCCATTTGGCCATCTCGATATTGTCGAATCCAACGATGGACAAATCGCCACCGACATCCAGCCCGAGTTCGAAACGGGCGAGGTTGATTGCTGCAAAGGCCATGTGATCGTTCGCACAAAAGATTGCGTCAGGTCGATCTGGGTTGAGTAAGAGTGATCTCGCCGCCGCCGTTGCATCTTTATAGCTGTAATTCCCCACAGCCATTGCCGGGACAGGCAGGCCAACATCCGAAAAGAAGTTGCAAAAGCCCGCTGCACGTTCACGGCTGGTCGAAGATTCAGGGATTCCGGCAATCATGCCAAAGCGTTTATGACCAATCGCATGAAGGTAAGCGCCGATCGAACGACCACCAAGTTCATTGTCTCCGACCACCGATGAAATCTCCGGATCGCTGGAAACGCGATTGAATAGCACTACAGGGACTTTTGCCCGTTTGCATTGTGTTGCCAGATTTGATGTCAAGGTGACTGAGAGAAATACCAGCGCATCCACGTTATATCGCAAGACATCGTCAATGCCGGCCTCGGGCAGGTCATCGCGGCCTACGGGGAAGAGCAGCAGGCGATGGCCTGCATTTTCGAGTTCGCAAGAAAGTAAATCCAGGGCCTCGGCGTAAAAGGGATTTTTCAAATCCCCGACACCCACTCCTATGATGTTGGAGCGCCCACTTATCAGGGATCGGGCAATCTGATTGGGCCGATAACCGAGTTCCTCGGACGCGGTAAGAATTTTCGCCCGCAATTTCGGAGAAATGCTCGAGCCCTTGGTGAAGGCGCGCGACACGGCTGATTGCGAAACGCCTAGACGTTTCGCAACATCCGTTGCTGTCACACCGCGCTTCGTGCCGCTGCCTGATGGTTTCTCAGCCATGTTGAGCCCGTCTCGCAAAGGAACTGGCTGCGACGATGCCAGCCATAGCGTCTTTTTGTACCAGCCTAATCCAGAAACACACCCAGCCAGTACTGCAAAGACTCGTTCTATGTCTGACGGAGTTCATGACCAGCCGTCCTGCGCTTCCAGGCTGGCAGCAAGTTCGCCGATTACGCGGTAGCAATCGATGGTCCCGGCAACCGAGCTGTTCGGTTCGCGGCCCTCACGGATCGCGGCGATGAATTCGCGGTCCTGCAGTTCGATGCCATTGTTGGATGGCACATCGACGCTGCTCAGATCGACCGGCTCGTCCTTACCGGTGTAAAGATCGTCATAGCGCGCCAGATAGGTCGCGTTGTCACCGATATAGCGGAAGAAGGTGCCGAACGGCCCGTCATTGTTGAACGACAGCGACAGGGTCAGAACCTGGCCCTTGTCGGTCTTCATCTGGATCGACATGTCCATGGCGATGCCGAGCGCCGGATGCTTCGGGCCTTGCAGGACATTCGCCGCGATAACCTTGGCGCCGGTCATATACTGGAAGATGTCGATTGTATGCGCGCTGTGGTGCCACAGCAGGTGGTCGGTCCAGCTGCGCGGCTCGCCCTTGGCGTTGGCGTTGGTCCGCCGGAAGAAATAGGTTTCGACGTCCATCGCCAGAATGCTGAGATCGCCGGCATCGATTTGCTGTTTCACGAACTGGTGTGAAGGATTGAAGCGACGGGTGTGGCCGGCCATGCAGACTAGGCCCGTCTCTTCCTGCTTCTTCAGCACTGCCTCGGCATCGGCCCAGCTGTCGGCCAGCGGGATTTCGACTTCAACATGCTTCCCGGCATCCATCGCCTTGATCGCCTGGTCGGCGTGCATCTGCGTGGGTGTGCAGAGGATTACCGCGTCGACATCGTCACGCTCGAGCATCGCCTCATAGTCGGTGGTGGCGAAGCCGACGCCATACTTGTCGGCCATGGCCTGGGTCGGCTCGAGACGGCGGCCCACCAGCGCGGTCACTTCCACGCCGTCGATGTTCTTGAGGCCGTCCAGGTGCTTTTCACCGAATGCGCCGCCGCCGGCGAGTGCGATCTTCATAAGCTTGTCCTCGTTAACTCATGCACTTGTCTAACCAAGATCCCCTCGTAGGGGGAGTTTGGAAACGGCGCACCGAGAATTCCTCAATGACCGTGCAGAATGACGAGTCTATGCGAGTCAGACGGGAACCAAGATGCGTCTATGTCTCAAATACGCACCAATTCTATTTAGTCCAGCATGGGGAAGGGTGGCTTGCACTTTTCGATCACTCTGACCTATCCACGTTTGAATGAACGCGAGGCGAGAGATCAAGAGATTTGGACTGTACGGCGAGGGGAGCTCGGCCAGCAGCCCTGAGTTCGTCCATATCGAGACCATCTCAGCACGATCCCGATTGCACAACTGGAGTATCTCGCCGCACGTCCACCCCAACATCTTCCAGTTGGTTTATCTCTATGGCGGTGCGGGGGTATTGGCGCTTGATGGTGCGGAGATTGATCTGGAACCGCCGGTTCTGGTGGTCGTGCCATGCGGCTGTGTTCACGCATTTCGGTTTGGCCCGACGACACGGGGCTGGGTGCTCAGTGTGGCCGATGCACTGGTTTATGACGGTCGACTTGGTCCAATCGACGTAGCTTCAACAGTGCAGGGTTCTGAAGTGATGCAATTCCCGTTAGAAGAAGCGAATGGGGCAGGAAGCCTATTAGCCAGCGCGTTGTCCGAACTGGCCGTACGGCAGGAAGCTGCTCCGGGCGTACTTTCTAATTCAGTTGTTGCTATTGTTGGGCTGGTGTTGAGCTTGTCTGAAGAATTCGCTCAGGAGAGAGCAGCTAGCCTCGAAGGAGGCATTGATCGGCGCATTTCACTTGTCCGCCGTTTTACCAGGTTGCTTGAAGCGCAAATGCGTCAACAATGGTCCGTTGATCGATATGCCAAAGAGCTTGGGACTACTGGTCCAACTCTAACGCGAGCATGCAGAGAGGTCTCGGGAAGAGCGCCAGCTCAAATGGTGCTCGACAGGAGATTGCGGGAAGCCAAGCGGGCACTATCTTACACAGATGCCAGCGTCAGCATGATCTCGGATGATCTTGGCTTTTCTGATCCCGCCTATTTTGCCCGCGTCTTCAAACAGAAGATCGGCGTGACTGCGAGCGCATATCGTCGACAGCGATTCTGGTCCGCCTGATTGAGCATCGAATATGCACGAAATATACACACCAAAGGCCAAATTCGGTGGAATTAGACACATGAGTGATCGAAAAGTCCAGAATATTGCAGGATCTCTGCATTAAAATTCATCTTCACTTCGCCCTACAACAGTCTCAACAAATCTAGGGAGAGAATGTGATGAAGACGAAGGTCGGTATCGTCGGTGGTGGCCCGTCTGGTCTAATGTTGAGCCAGCTTTTGGACCTCAAAGGCATAGATAACGTGGTTCTGGAGAAACACAGTCGCGAGTATGTCTTGGGGCGTATTCGTGCTGGTGTGTTGGAACATGGCTTTGCGGAACTGATGCGTGAGGCACAGTGTGGCGAACGCATGGATGCTGAAGGCGAGATCCACGAAGGCTTCTACATCGCAGAAGGAAATGCGATGCGACGGGTTGATCTGGCGGGTCACACGGGTGGCAATTCGGTTGTTGTCTATGGCCAGACAGAACTGACTCGCGATCTCTATGAAGCGCGCGACAAGTTGGGCGGCAAAGTCATTCACAATGCCGAGGATGTGGCATTACATAATCTGACTTCGGACAGTCCGTACCTGACCTATCGTGACGGTGATGAGGTCGTTAGGATCGATTGCGACTTTGTAATTGGTGCCGATGGTTTTCATGGACCTTCGCGCAAATCGATCCCCAAGGATGTCCTGCGCGAATACGAAAAGGTCTATCCTTTCGGTTGGCTGGGCGTCTTGAGCCGCACCAAACCGGTCTCCCCAGAACTGATATATTCCAAGAGTGATCGCGGTTTCGCGTTGTGCTCGCTGCGTAGTCAGGTACTCAGCCGCTATTACATTCAGGTGCCGCTCAGCGACAATGTCGAAGATTGGTCTGATGATGCATTCTGGGCTGAGTTGAAGAGCAGGTTGCCTCAGGATGTGGCGGCGAAACTGGAAACGGGCCCCTCTATCGAGAAGTCGATTGCGCCGTTGCGCAGTTTTGTGGCTGAGCCGATGCGCTATGGCAATCTGTTCTTGGCAGGTGATGCGGCCCATATCGTACCGCCGACCGGGGCCAGAGGTCTCAATTCAGCGGCAAGTGATATTTATTACCTCTATCACGCTATGGTTGCCCACTATCAAAACGGCGATGATAGCGGACTGGTGCAATATAGCGAAAAGGCCCTTGCCCGCGTTTGGAAGGCCCAGCGCTTCAGCTGGTGGATGACCACATTGCTGCACGAATTTCCTGATAACATTGACTATGATAAACGCTTGCAGGACACGGACATGGATTATTTGTTCTCATCTGAAGCGGCGATGACGTCGCTGGCGGAGAACTATGTAGGTTTGCCATTCTAGGGGCAGGCTCGGCTAAGAAGGCGGCTATGAACGATTAGTAAATGGACGAAGCCGTGTATGCTCAAACTGCACAAACTCAGCGAGTCTCGCTTCAAATCCGGCTCGATCATGGAATTGCACGAGTTAGCGCACAGTGACGGTGGTAACCGCTCCGTCACAATGCGTTAGCCGCGGACATCCTTCGCAAGTTTGGATATCCGCTTCGAGTTATTCGCTCAGAGCTTGGCATGGATGCTCTCGCTCTCGGTGAACGAGAGGGCATGAAATGCGAGCAAGGTCCGTACAGTGTGCAAGTCATGCCAGGTGATATGGCCAACGCCTCCTGAAGCCAGAAACCTGTGCGCCCGCGACACCTGACGTTTTCATATTTGTTACATACAGCGAGCAATCATGCCATCTAAGTCATTGAAAAGATGGTGGGCGCGGCAAGGATTGAACTTGCGACCCCACCCGTGTGAAGGCTGGCTTGGCGTTTTAGGCGGGCACGCCTCTTAAGGCGAAACGCACACTACGCTCTGCAGAATTCTCCCCAATCTTTCATAAGCGGTTTCCGCTTATCGAGATAATCGGTGCGGCGGTAAGCCGCTTCGACCTTGTTGGCGATTGTATGTGCAAGTGCTGCCTCTGCTACTTCGCCAGGGTAGTCAGTCTTTTCCGCAACCCAGTCGCGAAATGCTGAACGGAATCCATGGACCGTGTATTCCTCATTGCGATCTCGGAGGATCTTTAGGAGCGTCATGTCCGAAAGCGGCCGCTTCGGGTTTTGGCCAGGGAATACGAGGTCGCTTCTGGGAGACCGAAATTCCCTGGCTCGCTGCACTACGTCGACTGCCGCTGCTGACAGCGGGACCGCATGAATGTTGCCAGCTTTCATTCTAGCGGCCGGAATGGTCCAAAGCTTCTTCTTGAGATCAAGCTCGCTCCAGCATACCCCGCGCACTTCTCCGGAGCGCGCAGCTGTCAGGATCAGGAATTCGAGCGCAAGTCGACCGACTGATGATCGCTGCTTCAGCGACAACATAAATGCCGGAACGTCCGGATAGGGCATTGCGGCGAAATGCCCGTTCTTTTTCGGCTGCCGTGGGAGCCCTCGCAGAACGGATCGCATCGGTGCTTCGAATTCCCGGTATCCCTTGGCACACGCCCAATCGAGCACGGAACCGATACGCTGTTTAACCCTTCGTGCTGTCTCTGGCTTGGTCAACCATATTGGAGAGAGCACGTCCCGGATGGCAGGCACGCCGATGTCCGATACAAGTCGATCCCCGATAGACGGAAAGGCAAACGTCTCCAGCGTCCGAATCCATTGAGTCTGGTGCTTGCCGTTCTTCCAAGCCACCTTGTGTTCTTCGTGCACAATGTATGCGGCCTCACGGAATGAAGGGGTCTCGGTGCTCTCTTTTTCCCTTTGGGCGAGGACATCCACCCCAGCCCGCGTTTCCTTCCGAATCAGGCGAGCGGCATCGCGAGCCTGCGTCAAACTGACATCAGCAAGCGTTCCCAGCCCGATATCCCGCCGCTTTCCGTCTGACTGGACACGAACGATCCAGCTGCCTCTTCCCGCTCCAGCAAACTTGAGCATGAGGCCTTCGCCATCGGAATAGCGCCCGGGCTTTTTCAAATTTTTGATGCCAAGAGCGGTTAGCTTGCCCATACCTGTTTCCCTTCAGACCCACACTCAGGCCCACACATGGTGCGAGAACCTCTGGAACATATAGAGAACTATAGAGGCAGTGAAAAGTCAATAAACCGCGCATTTCTGCGGGTTTGGAGACTATACGGGACTTTCTGGGAAAAGCGAGGTGGCGGAGACGGAGGGATTCGAACCCTCGGTACCCTGATAGAGTACGGTTCCTTAGCAGGGAACTGGTTTCAGCCACTCACCCACGTCTCCCGGCCAAGCGGGTTCGCGCGCCTATAACGAGGAGACCAAGGCGCGGCAAGGCCAAGCCCGCACCCGCGGTCAAAAAGGTGTCCAGCGGCGCAGGCGGGGCCGGAAGGATTCGATTCACCGCGAATCCGATTCGTTCTGCCGAGCGTTCATTGCCGCTTCAGGCGGAAGCGATTCTCTTAGGCTGCGAGAAAATGTGCCACAGGGCAATGCCGCCAGAAAACGGGCCGAGAGACCAGACATGATCGCCATCGCGAAATCCATCCGCCGCCAGACCGCGCTTCTCATGCTTGCTGCGCTGGCCGGGCTTGCCGCCGCTCCCGCCGCCGCGCAGATCGAGACGATCGATCCCGATGCGGCGATCGACGCCGACCTTGCCGGTCCGGGTGCGGGCAGCGCGGCGCCCGCCGCCCAGGAGGCTGGGGCACCGTCTGCGTCGGGCAGCGGCGAGCTGCCGGCCACGACCGCGGGGCCTGCCGACAGCGTTCCGGCGAGCAAGAGCGACGTGCCGGTCGAAAGCGCGGGCTATGCCGGGCCGGGCTATGCCGACCAGGCGGCCACGGCGGCGACCACGCCGCCCGCGCAGGCAAGCTCCACGACCTATCACGAGGACGACCTGATCGGCGCCGCCGAGGGCGTCTTCGGCAAGGGCGCCGAAGGGCTGGCGGGAATCATCGAGGATCTGCTGAGCAAGCAGGGCGAGCCCAATGCCTATATCGTCGGCCGTGAGGGCGGCGGGGCCTTCATCTTCGGCGTCCGCTACGGGTCGGGCACGCTCTACCACAAGGTCGAGGGGCAGAAGCCGGTCTACTGGACGGGGCCGTCGGTCGGCTTCGATGCCGGGGCCAATGCCGGGAGCACCTTCGTGCTGGTTTACAATCTGTGGGATTCGGAGGAGCTCTACGAGCGCTTCCCGGCGGGCGAGGGGCAGGCCTATCTGGTCGGCGGCTTCACCGCCTCTTACATGCGCAAGGGCGACGTGGTGCTGATCCCGATCCGCGCCGGCGCAGGCCTGCGGCTGGGCGTCAACGCCGGCTACATGAAATTCTCGAAAAAGCAGCGCTGGCTGCCGTTCTGAGCCCTCGCGGGAGCTCGCGTCATTCGGTTTGTTGCCAAGGGCGGAAAATTCGCCCTTGCGACTCCCGGCACGGCTCGCCATGGAGCGCGCGCTATGCTCGATACTCTTGACCAACAGCCGCCCGATGCGCTGCTCGCGCTGATCAAGCTCCACAATGCCGATCCGAGGCCGGACAAGATCGACCTCGGCGTGGGCGTCTACCGCACCGACAGCGGGGCGACTCCGGTGTTCGCCGCGATCAAGGGCGCCGAAGCCAGGTTGGTCGCCGAGCAGGACACCAAGGCCTATCTCGGCCCGGAAGGCGACATGGGCTTCGTCCATGCGCTGATGCCCTATATTTTCGGCGGCGATCCCACGATGGGCGGCCGGATCGAGGGCATGCAGACCCCGGGCGGCACCGGCGCGGTCCGGCTGGCGGTAGCGCTGGCGCAGAAATCGGGCGTCACCCGCGTGCTGATGGGCACGCCGAGCTGGCCCAACCATGCCCAGATCCTCGCCGACATCGGTCTCGAAGCGGCTCCTTTCAACCATGCGACCGCCGCGGGATCGGCCGATCTCGAGGCGCTCAAGGCGGCGCTGGCCGGTGCGCAGAAGGGCGATGCAGTGCTGCTGCACGGCTGCTGCCACAACCCGACCGGGATCGACTACACGCCCGCCCAGTGGGACGAGATCGCCGCCCTGCTGGCGGACAGCCCGGTGCTGCCGATCATCGACCTCGCCTACCAGGGCCTTGGCCACGGGATGGAAGAGGACGCCTATGGCGCGCGCAAGGTGCTCGCCGCCGTGCCCGAAGCGCTGGTGGCCTATAGCTGCGACAAGAATTTCGGTCTCTACCGCGACCGCGTCGGCGCGCTCTATGCCTTGGCGCAGGAGCCGGGCCAGCTGCCCGCGATCATGTCCAACGGGCATGCGCTGGCGCGAGCCAACTGGTCGATGCCGCCCGATCACGGCGGGGCCGCGGTGCGGCTGGTCCTGCGCGATCCGCAGCTGACCGCCGAATGGCAGGCCGAGCTCGACGAAATGCGCGCGCGCATGCGGCAGGTGCGTGACCGGCTGGCCGCGGCCGACAACGAAGTTCCCGGCCTCGACATGCAGGTGCTCGGAACCCAGAACGGCATGTTCTCGGTCCTCCCGCTCGACAAGGAGCAGATCCTGAAACTGCGCGAGGATCACGGAATCTACATGGCGGGTTCGGGCCGCATCAACATCGCCGGGCTGACCATGGGCAATATCGACAAGTTCGTGCGCGCCCTCGCCGAAGTAACTGGCTGAGCCATGGACAGGCAACCGGTCCTCGAAGGGGAACGGCTGCTGCTGAGGCCGCTCCGCGAAGCCGACCGCGAGGTGCTGTTCGCCTTCGCGGGCGATCCGCTCCTGTGGGAACAGCATCCGGTCCGCGAACGCGGCGAACGTCCCGTTTTCGACGAATGGATGGACGAACTGCTCGGCCACGGCGGGGCGCTGGCGGCGATCGACCGGGCAACCGGCCAGCTCATCGCGACCTCATCCTACACGAATCTGCGCCCTGAAGGCGGTGGGATGGTGGAGATCGGCGCGACCGCGCTCGACCGGACCTATTGGGGCGGCTGGGCCAACCGCGCCATGAAGCGGATGATGCTGGATCACGCCTTTGCCAACGTCTCCACGGTCGAATTCCTGATCGGCGAGCACAACTGGCGCTCACGCAGGGCGATCGAGAAGATCGGCGGCGCGCTGACCAACAGGGTCCATGTAGCCGAGTTCCGCGGTCGGCTGATCCCCCATCTGATCTACGAGATCACCCGCAAAGCATTCGCCGGCGGGCCGCTCGGCCGTTCCTGAGCTTTCAGGCCCGGGGCGGCCACACGGGCAATTCGTAGCCGAGCCCCGATTCGATCCGGATCGTCTCGATTACGCTGGGTAATTCCATCATCCGGTCGTGATGCGCCCAGAGGGCAGGAAATGCGGTCCGCGAAAGGTCCACTACCGGGTGGAAGCGCCAGAACAGGCGGAAGAGGTGGATGTCGACCACCGAAAGCCGTTCCCCCACCGTGAAGCCGCGCGTGCCGAGCCGGCGTTCGGCCTCGGCATAGGCCTGTTGTCCCGCCTCGGTGCCAGCGCGGCCCGCGGGGTGGAGGGTGGCGGCGATGAAGGACATCCAGGACAGGGCCTGCGCTTCGGCCTCGGCGCCGCCCTCGGGAAGCAGGTGTGCCTCGGGCCAGTTCCGCGCGATCCAGAACAGGATCGCGGCGACTTCGGTCAGCGGACGTCCGTCGATCGCCAGCGTGGGCACCTTGCCTTCGGGATTGACTGCGAGATATTCGGCGGAGCGGTTCTCCTTCCGGGCGAAGGAAATGTGCTTGATAGCGAATTCCGCACCGACCTGGCGCAGCGCGATGTGCGGCGCCATCGAACTCGCGCCGGGGGCAAGATAGAGCGTCAGCTCCACCGGCCTCAGCCCTGCAGCGCCTGCATCCGCTGGAGGTAGCGGGCCATGGTGTCGATCTCGAGATTGACCCTGGCGCCGGCCTCGAGCCTGCCCAGCGTGGTGACATCGGAGGTGTGCGGGATGATGTTGAGGCCGAAATGGACCGAGCCGTCCGGCTGGTCCTCGACCGTGTTGACGGTCAGCGATACCCCGTCGACCGTGACCGAACCCTTGGCCGCGATGAACGGCGCGAGCGCAGCGGGAGCGGCAATCTCCAGCCGGGTCGAATCCCCTTCCGGGCGCCAGTCGACCACTTCACCCACAGCATCGACATGGCCGGTGACGATATGGCCGCCGAGCTCGTCGCCGAGCCGGAGCGCCTGCTCGAGATTGACCCGCGCGCCTTCGGCCCACATGCCGGGCACGGTTTTCGATGTGCTTTCGGCGGAGACGTCGACGTCGAACCACGCTGCGCCCGTCTCGCCGCCGCGCGCGACCACGGTCATGCAGGCCCCCGAACAGGCGATCGAGCCGCCGATGGCGATCGTCGCCGGATCATAGGGGCAGGCGATTCGCACGCGCAGGTCCCCGCGCTGCTCGCAGCTTTCGACTGTGCCGATGGCGGTGACGATTCCGGTAAACATGCGTCCTCCTGTTACCGTGCGCGCTCATAGACTTCGAGGCCATCGCTGCCAAGCTGGCGGCGGTCCGCCAGCCGCCAGCGGCCATGCGCGGAGGCAAGGTCGGCCAGTCCGCAATCGCCGATCGCCGGCAGGCCCGCCCCGATCACGATCGGTGCGCGGTAGAGCAGTATGCGGTCGACGAGGTCGGCGGCAAGGAAACTCGCCGCGGTCGAGGCACCGCCCTCCACGAAGAGGTACTGGATTTCGGGGAGCGAGCGGATTGCCTCGGGCGAAGCCAGTGCGCGCCAGCCTGCGGGAGCCGCGCTGCGGGTCAGTACCAGGCGTTCGGGGCTCCGGTGTTCGAGACCGGGCAGGCGCACGTCGAGCCGAGGCGCGTCGGCACGAAGCGTGCCGCCGCCGCAGAGTATCGCGTCGGCCTGCGCGCGCATCGCATGGACATGCGCGCGGGCGACCTCCCCGGTAATCCATTGGCTGCTCCCGTCGGCCAGCGCGATCCGGCCGTCGAGCGAAATCGCCAGCTTGAGCGTGACGTACGGGCGACCCTCGGCGAAGCGCAGGAAGAAGCCGACCAGCGAGGCGCGGCAGGCGGGGTCTCCGGCGAGATTGACCGCAATTCCTGCCGCCCTGATCCGGGCAATCCCGTCACCCGCCGTGCGTGGGTCTGGATCCTCCACCCCGACCACCACGCGGGCGAGGCCCGAGCGGCAGACGAGATCGGTGCAGGCCGGCCCGCGCAGGCTTTCGTGGGCGCAGGGTTCGAGGCTGACGTAAAGCGTGGCCCCTTCTGCCGCGGTGCCAGCCATGGCCAGCGCTTCGGCTTCGGCATGCGGCCGTCCGCCAGCGCGGGTCCAGCCGCGAGCGACCACTGTCCCGTCTCTCACGATGATGGCGCCGACCGCCGGGTTGGGCCGGCTCAGAGGCCGCCCGCGGGCTGCGAGCGCGGCGGCGGCGGCCAGCCAGCGCCGGTCGTCCTCACTCGCCGACAGTGTCGCCGTCCACTTGGCTGCGGCGTTCGCGGAAGGCGCGCATTTCCTCTTCGCGACGGGCTTCCTCATCGGCTTTGTCGCGGGCGATCTCGCGTTCCATCTCGTCGACGTCGAGGCCGGTGGCTTCGCCCAGGTCGCGGTAGAGCTTGCGGCGCAATTCCTCGCGTTGTGCCAGCAGCGCGCGGAGTTCGTCCTGGCGCTTCTGGTTGGCGAGGTTCGAGGCGACGATTTCCTCGTCGCTCCGGTCGGGTGCGAAGGAGGTGATATAGGTCACTACCGGCGGCCGCGGCGGGATCCGTTCCGATTTGGGAATCAGCAGGATCATGAAACCGGCGGTCAGCGCGACCGACACGGCGAGTACGCGCCAGCGATAGGGGTTCTCACCCTTCCAAACGCTGGTGAAATCCTTGGCTGCGCGCCAGGGAGATATGTCTCGCCAGAAACCCATGGCCGCCATGTAGGGCCTGTACGGCGCCAGCGCCAGTGCCGGTATGGTGTGGGTCTCAGCCGAAGGCGGCGTAGAGGTTGCGGCCATGCTCCTTCAGCCAGCAGTCGGCGGCGGGCAGGTCGCCTTCGAACAACTGTTCGAGAAGAGCGTGGAAGGCGTGCGAATGGTCGAAATGCACGAGATGCGCGACCTCGTGAGCGACGACCGAGCGGCGCACGAAGTCGGGTGCCTGGACCAGCCGCCAGTTGACCCGGATCGCGCCGCTGCTCGAACAGCTGCCCCAGCGTCGCTGTGCCCGCGAGAGCCGCAGCGGCGGCGGCTCGCGTCCGGCCCGCTCACAGTAAAAGGCGAGGTCCTCCTCCATCAGCGCCTGTGCCTCGTTCTCGAGCCAGCGGCGCAGGCGGGCGGACAGGCCGGTCCGCGGTCCACCGACCGTCAGTGCCCCGCCGTCCACGAGCGGCCTTCGCGGAGCGGCTTCCTGCCACGCGATCCGCAGCGTTTCCCCGCGATAATGCAGGTTCCCGCGCTCGAGCGGGCATTGCCGCGCCGGCAGCTTCGCCAGTTGCCCAGCCAGCCACTCGCGCCGGGATTCGGCAAAGGCAAGCGCGTCGGCGGTGCGCCCCCATTGCGGCATGGTGATGTGTATCTCGCTGCCGTCCGGGGCGAGGCGCATGGTCAGCCGCCGCGCGCGGGGATGGCGCCGGATCGCCAACGGCAGTTTCGTCGTGCCGAGATCGACGGCGAGATCCTCCGGCTTGCGGCGGAGCCAGTCGATCATTCCTCGCGCCAGTCCACGATGTGATGTTCGATCGGCCCCGCGACCTCCTCGCTGATGACCCGGTCGATCACCGAGACGCCGGCCCGGCGAACCGCATCACGATCGCCGCTGACGAGATAATGCCAAGCGGGAAGCGGCTCACCTGCCGCGCGGAGGACATAGGCGCAGCTGGGCGGCAGCCAGCGGATGCCGCTCAGCAAGCGCGGAGTGAGCCGCAGGCAGTCGGGAACATAGGCCTTGCGGTTGCGGTAGTCCTTGCAGCGTGCGGTGCCGGTGTCGAGCAGGCGGCAGGCGACGTTGGTCTCGGCGATCTCGCCGCTGTCCTCGTCCTCCAGCTTGTGCAGGCAGCAGCGGCCGCAGCCGTCGCACAGGGCCTCCCATTCGGCGCGCGTCAGCGCATCGAGTGGGAGTTCCCAGAAGCGGTCTCTCAGTTCACCCATGTGTCCAGCACTTCGGCAACCGATTCGCCGCGATCCTCGATATCGACCGGGAGCAGGGCAACAGGTTCGCCCTTGCGCCCCATCAGGAAGGCGCTGCGGCTGTGATCGACCAGATATCCGCCCTCAGCATTGGCCGTGCCCTTCTGGTAATAGACCGCGAACAGGCGGGCGACGTCGGCGATCTGTTCGGGAGTCCCGGTCAGGCCGACGATGTCGTCGGAGAAGGCGGAGGTGAACTCACCGACCACCTCGGGCGTATCGCGTTCGGGATCGATCGTCACGAAGAGCGGGACCACCTCGGCGGCCAGCGCAGGTTCGGCCTCCTTGAAGCGGTTGTAGCCCTGCGCCATGCGCTGGAGGTCGAAGGGGCAAACGTCGGGACAATAGGCATAGCCGAAATAGATCATCCGGTATTTGCCGTCGAAATCGCTCCAGCGGACCGTCTCGCCCTTGCTGTCGACCAGTTCGAACGGGCCGCCCAGCGCGGCGCCCTCGAGTGGCGGGTCTCCGGCCGCGGCGTCGCTCCCCGAACCGGAGCAGGCACAAAGCGCGAGCGGCAGGGCGAGGGCGAGCAGGAACTGTCGGGCTTTGGTCATGGCGCGGCGGTTCATGCTCTGCTAACCGGGCGGCTGCAAGGGCTGAATACTTGAAATCGGCAGACAGGGCAGCCATTTCGGGGGCCGACAACAAACAGGAGATGTGCGCGTGGTGCAGGCCATGCCGTTCCGGCGACTGGTAATGGCCGTGCTGGCCGGATTGTTCGTGATCGCGCAGCCGGTTTCGGCGCAATTCTATTCGGACGGCTACAAATTCCTCAAGGCGGTCAAGGACAAGGATACCGACGCCGTGTTTGCAGCGCTCGACGAGCCGGGCAATGTGGTGGTCAATTCGCGCGACATTACCAGCGGCGAGACCGCGCTCCACATTGTCGTGCAACGGCGCGACGTGACCTGGATCAACTTCCTGGCCGGCCGCGGCGCCAACCCCAACATTGCCGACAAGAAGGGCACCACGCCGTTGGTGCTCGCCGCCCAGCTTGGCTTCGTCGAGGGGGTCGAAGCGCTGATCGGCGCGGGCGCGCGGGTGGATGAGGCCAACAGCGCGGGCGAAACCCCGCTGATGTCCGCCGTCCACAACCGCAATTTGCAGATGCTGCGCGCGCTGCTGAGGGCCGGGGCCGACCCCGACCGGACCGACAATTCGGGCCGCAGCGCGCGCGACTATGCCCGGCTTTCGACCATGAGCACCACGCTGCTCGGCGAGATCGAGCGGAGCGAGAAGGACGATAAGGAAGAGGGCGGGGCTTACGGCCCGAGCTTCTGAAGGGTGGCAGCACAAGACCTCACGCTCGACGAACTGGCGCTCGACCTGGCTCCCGCCTTGGCCGAGGCTGCCGCCTTCGACGGCTGGACTGAGGAGGCCGTCAACCAGGCCGCAACCCTGCGCGGGATCGATCCGCGCGTCGCGCAACTGGCCTATCCCGCCGGGGCGATGGACATGATTGCGGCCTGGATCGCCTCGATCGATGCGGCGATGGAGCAGGCGTTCGACCCCGAGATGCTGGCGATGATGCCGGTCCGTGAAAGGATCCGCGCGCTGGTCTGGTTCCGTATCGAAGCGGTGGAAGGCCGGCTGGAGGCGCTGCGCCGGGCCATGGCGATCATGGCCATGCCGCAGAATGCCAAGCGCAGTCTTGCGCTCGGATGGCACAGCGCCGACCGGATGTGGCGCATGGCCGGCGACACTGCGACGGATTACAACCACTACAGCAAACGCGCCATTCTGGGTTCGATCTACGGCGCGACGCTGGCCGTGCTGCTCGACGACGAGAGCGAGGGCAAGACCGCGACCCGCGCCTTCCTCGACCGGCGGATCGAGGGCGTGATGAAGTTCGAGAAAACCAAGGCCAGGTGGCTCGGCGGCGAGCGCGAGCATTTCTCCGTGACCCGTTTCCTCGGCCGGCTGCGCTACCCGGCGCGCTAGAATTCGCCCTACTATTGAGAACCAGTTGCAATACCTGCTCCGATCTGGCAGCGCTGCGACGATGACTCTCGACACGCTACCCACCAGCCAGTCCGGCCGGATTACGGCCATCGACTGGTCCCTGCTCGCCCCGGAAGAAGCCCAGCGCCTGCGCGCGCTGGGAATAGACGAGGGCGCGGAAGTCACCATTGCCCACCGCGGCGTCTTTGCCGGGCGCGATCCGATCGCGCTCGAGGTGGGGCGAATGACGGTGGCGATTCGTCGCAGCCATGCTCGCGCGATGACGGTGGAGGCAGCCTGATGTCCCGTCTGCGTACTGCCGCCCTGGTCGGCAACCCCAATGCCGGCAAGAGCGCCCTGTTCAACGTGCTGACCGGCGCGCGGCAGAAGATCGCCAATTATCCCGGCGTGACCGTGGAACGGAAGGCCGGCCGGCTGATCCTGCCCAGCGGCGAGCCGCTCGAGCTGATCGACCTGCCCGGCTCCTACGGCCTCGACGCGACCAGCCCGGACGAGGAAGTGACCCGCAAGGTCGTGCTCGGAGAATTCGAGGGCGAAGCGCGTCCCGAGGTCATTGTCATTGTGCTCGATGCGTCCAATCTCGAACAGCATCTCGTCTTCGCGCAGGAGATCGTCGCGCTCGGCCGCCCGGTGGTGGTCGCGCTCAACATGGTCGACCTGGCCGAGCGCGACGGGCTGGTGCTCGATCCGCGCGCGCTCGAGCAGGCGCTCGGCGTGCCGGTGGTGCCGACCGTGGCCGTCCGTCGTCGCGGCATCCCCGATCTGGTCTGGGCGATTTCGAATGCCGAAGCCAAGGCCGAAGCCGATTCGCACGACCATCGCCAGCCGCATCTGACCCTGCCCGAACGGCGGCTGGCCGCGCGCAATATCGCCAAGGCCGCGATCCTCTCGGAAACTGCCCAGCACAAGCTTCATGCGCGGCTCGATACGGTGCTGCTCAATCCCTGGCTCGGTCCGCTGGTCCTGTTCGCCCTGCTCTTCGTGATCTTCCAGGCCGTGTTTGCCTGGGCGACGCCCTTTGCCGATGCGCTGGAGGGCCTGGTCGCATGGCTGGCCGAAGGCGTGGTCGATGTCGTGCCCGCCGGCCTCGTGCAGGACTTCCTCGTCGAAGGCGTGCTGAACGGGGTCGGTTCGGTGGTGGTGTTTCTGCCGCAGATCGTGATCCTGTTCGCCTTCATCCTGTTCATGGAGGCCAGCGGCTACATGGCCCGCGCGGCCTTCATCATGGACCGGTTGATGGCCTATGTCGGCCTTTCGGGCCGCAGCTTCATCCCCCTGCTCTCCAGCTTCGCCTGCGCCATTCCCGGGATCATGGCTACCCGCAGCATTGCCGATCCCAAGGACCGCCTGACCACAATCCTGATCGCCCCGCTGATGACCTGCTCGGCCCGCCTGCCGGTCTATGCGGTGATCATCGCGGCCTTCATCCCCAACCGCTCGGTCGGTGTCGGGGTCGGGTTGCAGGGGCTGGTTCTTTTCGCGCTCTATGTCGCGGGAATCGTCGGTGCCATGGTGGTGGCACTTGTCCTGCGCCGCTCGGTCACACAGGGTGCGGCGAGCGGCTTCATCATGGAACTGCCCAAGTACCAGCTGCCGCGGCTCAACGATCTGCTGATCGGATTGTGGCAGCGCGCCTGGGTCTTCCTGCGCCGCGCGGGCACGATCATCTTCATGGCCACCGTGGTGCTGTGGATCCTGCTCAGCTTCCCCAGGGCGCTGCCGGGCGAGAGCCAGGTCGACGCCTCGATCGCCGGCAAGCTCGCCAACGGCCTTGCCGTGGTGGTCGAACCGATCGGCTTCAACCGCGACATTGCCCTCGCGCTGATCCCGGCCATGGCCGCGCGCGAAGTGGCCGTCGCTTCGCTCGCCACCACCTATGCGGTGGATGCCGAGGACGAGGAGGAAGCGGCGCTCGCGCTGGGCGACCAGCTTTCCTCGCGCTGGAGCCTGCCGACCGCGCTGGCCTTCCTCGCCTGGTTCATTTTCGCCCCGCAATGCCTCTCCACCATCGCGGTGGCGCGGCGCGAGACAAATGGGTGGAAATGGCCCGCCTTCATGGTGGCCTATCTTTTCGCGCTCGCCTACATCTTTGCCGGAATCACCTATTGGAGCGCTTTAGCGCTGGGATTGTAGCAAAGAGGATTATCGAATGGCCGGTTCCCTGAACAAAGTGATGCTGATCGGGAACCTGGGGCAGGACCCGGAAATCCGCAGCTTCCAGAACGGCGGCAAGGTCTGCAATCTGCGCATCGCCACCAGCGAGCAGTGGAAGGACCGCAATTCCGGCGAACGCCAGGAACGCACCGAATGGCATTCGGTCGCGATCTTCAGCGAAGGGCTGATCTCGGTCTGTGAACGCTTCCTGCGCAAGGGCAGCAAGGTCTTCATCGAAGGCCAGCTGCGTACCCGCAAGTGGCAGGACCAGCAGGGCAATGACCGCTATTCGACCGAGGTCGTGCTGCAGGGCTTCAACGGCACGCTGACCATGCTCGATGGCCCCGGCGGCGGCCAGGGTGGCGGCGGTGGCGGCCAGCGCGGCGGGTGGGACAATGGTCCCTCCGGCGGCGGATCGTCGGGCGGCAGTTCCGGCGGTGGCTGGAATCAGGGCGGCGGCGGTTCGAGCGGCGGCTCGAACTACGACGACCTCGACGACGACATTCCCTTCTGAGCCGGCCTAGCCGTAAATCATCAGCGCGAAATCCTGCCAGGCCTCGGTCCCGCCGAGCGCAAGGCGCAGCGCCATGCAGAGCACGAACACACCGGCCCCCAGCAGGCTGGCCCAATGCGGCCGGCCCCGGCTGCGCCAGTCGTAGAGCGGCAGCGCCAGCACCAGCGCCAGTTCGAGCGCGAAAGTGACCAGCGGATTGCCCAGGGCTCCGATTCCCAACCGCGCAGCAGCGGGGTCGATCATCATCACCCCGGTCAGGATCATCAACCGCTTGTGCGCCGCGCGGTCCTTGCGCCGGGCAAAGCCGAGCGCGAAGAACAGGGCGAAGGTCAGCAGGTCGAAAAAGGGGAAGATCGCCGAGCCAGCGGGATTGAAGCCGCCGATCGTCCATTCCGGGCGGGTCATGGCTTGGCGGGTCACCAGATAGCCCATCACCAGGATCATCCCGGCCCAGGCCGTGCTGGCCCAGCCGATCCTGTGATGGAGGGCGGGATTTCCTCGCGCGATCAGCGTACCCTGCGCGATCAGCAGCCCGAACCAGCCGAGCGTCACCACGGCGTGCAGCTGGACCAGTGCCGGGGGATGCGGAGTTCCGGCGGGAGCGGTGAGTAAGGCCGATCCGAAGCCCGCCACGACCAGCACCGCGAGCACCGCGCCCAGGATCGGAAAAAAGGATTCGCCGCGCGCACGTGTTGCCATCACCGCCCTCACTCCCTGAGCGGGCGAATGTCCCAGAAAGCGAGGCTCAGGACAAGCGGCGTCTAATCACCCTTTTTCAACGCTGCCAGTGCTTCGGCGAGCGGGCCGGAGGGAGCGTCGTCGGACTTGATTCCGGCTTCCTTCCGCGTCGCTTCGGCGTCCGGACCCACGGCATAGGGGTCGATCGCCAGCGACAGGCTCTGCGCGACCGCCTCCCCAAGATCGAAGGCCTGGCCGTCATATTCGATCTCGTCGAGCTCGTCTGCTTCCAACTCGATTTCCTCGTCCGGGGCCGAAACGACTGGCGGGACGAATCGGAAGGCGATGTCTTCGGCAACGGTTACCGGAAGGTCGTCGCCCGATACGGCGCAACTCTGGACCCAATGCGCCGCGAGCCGGCCCCTGGCGGTAATAGTGTCGCCGACCACTTCGAGTTCCAGTTCGGCCTCCAGCCGGTCGATCTCGACCAGCCCGAAGCGTCGGGCCAGCGCCGCGCGCTCGGCCTCGCTTGCGCGCAGTGTCTGGACCGTGCGGTCGAGCTTGCGCCGGTCGATGACGCGAGAAAATTCGGGAACGGAGCTCATGCGATCTCTCCCTTGAGCAGGGCTTCAGTGTCGGTTTGCGCCAGCCGGTCGGCAAACTGCCGCAGGCCCGCCGCTAGCCGGTCGCGTGATGCCTCCGCCAGCAAGGTGGTGTTGCGCCCGGCATAGTCGGCCAGCAGCGCGTCATCGGCACTCGCCAGCGCTTCGCGCAGTGCGCCGAGGCGGCCGCCCAGCGCGGCCATCAGCCGTCCGATATGCTTGCCGACGACCTGGTCGCCGACTCCGCTTTCACGCAATTGTCCGTCCATGTCCTCGACGAACAACTCTGTCAGCATGACGCTCGGTCGCGCCAGATCGGGCTCTCCCTCCATGCGCAAGAGCACCAGCGAGAGAATCGTCGCAATCATGTCGAAGCGTCCCGCCACGCTGTCCTCCACTCCGAGATCGGCGAACCATGCGTGCTCGCGCGCCAGTTCGACCGTGCGGTGCCACAGCGGGCGCAACTCCTCGCGCGGGTCGCCGCCGAGGCCGAAAATGCGGGACAGGAATGACATGGTTGCAGCCTACCTTGCGTTCAGCGCCGATTAAAAGGGTGGAAGCCACGAGCATTGCCCGGCGGCGCGCTTGCCCCTAAGGACCGCGCCGATATAGGTAAGGCTGCGGCGAAGGCAAAGGCCGGACGCAGCCAGCTTGGAGAACGAGGTAAGATGGCCACGACGAAACGGATCGGCATGCTGCTGGCGCTGGGTGTACTGGTGACCGGCTGCAGTTCGATCAGGACCAATCGCGGCTTCCTCGCGGACGAGATTCTGATTTCGGCAGTCCAGCCGCAGATCGACAATCAGCAGTCGGTCGAACGTACCCTGGGCCGGCCGACCTTCATCAGCCAGTTCGGCGAGCCCGTGTGGTATTATATCTCCAGCGTGACCGGGCAGAAGCCTTTCACCACCCCGCGCATCGTCAGCCAGTCGGTCCTCGCGATCCGTTTCGACGAGGCGGGCAATGTGAGCTCGGTCGATCGTACCGGCATGGACCAGGTGGCCCGGATCCATCCCGAAGGCGACAAGACCCCGACGCTCGGCCGCGAGCGCGGCTTCTTCGAGGACCTGTTCGGCAATATCGGTCAGGTCGGTGCCGGCGCCGCGCCGGGCGGGGTCTGACACGGCTCGCTTGAAGCCGGTGTCGCCACCGCCCATATGCGGCGCATGACTGATCATACTACGAGCCACGGCCTGGTCCAGTGGCACGGAACCACCATCATCGGCGTGCGCAAGGGCGGCCAGACCGTGATTGCCGGGGACGGCCAGGTCTCGATGGGCAATACGGTGATGAAGCCCAATGCCCGCAAGGTTCGCCGCATCGGGCAGGGCGGCAAGGTGATCGCCGGTTTCGCCGGTGCCACTGCCGACGCCTTCACCCTGTTTGAACGGCTCGAAAAGAAGCTCGAGCAATATGGCGGCCAGCTTCTGCGCGCCGCGGTCGAGCTGGCCAAGGACTGGCGGACCGACAAATACCTCCGCAATCTCGAAGCGCTGATGATCGTGGCCGATGCCGAGACCCTGCTGGTGCTGACCGGCAATGGCGACGTACTCGAGCCTGAGGGCGGCATCGCCGCGATCGGCTCGGGCGGCAATTTCGCGCTCGCCGCCGCCCGCGCGCTCGACGCCTATGAAGCGGATGCCGAGACCATGGCGCGCAAGGCCATGGCGGTGGCCGCCGACATCTGCGTTTTCACCAACGACCAGGTTACGGTCGAGAAGATCTGAATTCGATTATGGAAAACCTCACTCCCAAGGCGATCGTCGCCGCGCTGGACGAACACATCATCGGCCAGAAGGATGCAAAGCGCGCGGTGGCCGTGGCGCTCCGCAACCGCTGGCGGCGGCAGAAGCTGCCCGACAATTTGCGCGACGAGGTCACGCCCAAGAACATATTGATGATCGGCCCCACCGGCTGCGGCAAGACCGAGATCAGCCGGCGGCTGGCGAAGCTGGCCGAAGCGCCCTTCGTCAAGGTCGAAGCAACCAAGTTCACCGAGGTCGGCTATGTCGGCCGGGATGTCGAACAGATCGCCCGCGACCTGGCCGAGGAGGCCATCCGGCTGGAGAAGGAACGCCGCCGCGAGGCCGTGCGCGAGGCGGCCTCGAAGGCGGCAATGGAGCGCCTGCTGACCGCGCTGGTCGGCGACAACGCCAGCGAGGCGACCCGCGAGAGCTTTCGCCAGCGGATCGTCCAGAACGCGATGAACGAAGTCGAGGTGGAGGTCGAAGTTGCCGATTCGCCCGCGAGTCCGATGATGGACATCCCGGGCATGGGCGGCAATGTCGGGATGATCGACCTCAGCGAGATGATGGGCAAGGCTTTCGGCAAGAAGCCGATGAAGCGGCGCAAGCTCAAGGTTCCCGACGCGTGGGACAAGCTGGTCGACGAGGAAGCCGAAAAGCGGATGGACCAGGATGACGTCGCCCGCACCGCGCTCCAGAATGCGGAGACCAACGGGATCGTCTTCCTCGACGAGATCGACAAGATCGCCGTGTCCGACGTCCGTGGTGGCTCGGTCTCGCGCGAAGGCGTCCAGCGCGACCTGCTGCCGCTGATCGAGGGGACCACGGTGGCCACCAAATACGGACCGATGAAGACGGACCACATCCTGTTCATCGCCAGCGGTGCCTTTCACGTCTCCAAGCCGAGCGACATGCTGCCCGAACTCCAGGGGCGCCTGCCGATAAGGGTCGAATTGCGCAGCCTGACCGAAGAGGACTTCGTCCGCATCCTGAGCGAGACCAAGGCCAACCTGGTCGAGCAGTACCGGGCGCTGATCGCGACCGAGGAGGTCACGCTCGACATCACCGAGGACGCCGTGCGCGAAGTGGCGCGGATTGCCGCACAGGTGAACGAGAGCGTCGAGAACATCGGCGCCCGCCGGCTCCAGACGGTGATGGAGCGGCTGCTCGAGGACCTGAGCTTCGAGGCCGAGGAACACAAGGGCGAGACGGTGAGGGTCGATGCCGAATACGTTCGCACGCGCCTGACCGACCTCGCGCAGGATACCGATCTCAGCAAATATATCCTCTGACGGCTTCTTCGCCCGGCCAAATGACAGGCGCGCGCTTGCCGCGGCTTGCGATTTGACCGGCTGAGGCCCTGTCTACTGCTCGGGGTACCAGTAAGGGGCGTGGCAGCCCTCGCAGACGGTGTCGAGCGCGGCCACGAGGTCGCCGGCCGCGTCGGCGTCGCGGTTGAGCGCCGCGTTCGAGAGATTGGCGGCATAGTCGGCCAGGTCCCGTGCCGCCGCGCGGAAGCCGTCCGGATCGGCATCGATATAGGACTGGATCTCGGCCATCGAGGCGCCGGCGGTTTCGCCCTCCGGCATATTGCCCGGCGCGGCGGAAAGGATGGTCTCCGCCTCGGCCATCTTCTTTGAGGCGCTGTCGAGCCTGGCTGCCGCTTCGCTCAGGCGAGCCCAGCTTTCCTCTGTCATCAGCGCGGCGTCGATCCCGCCGGTCTCGCTCATGGCGTTGTTGCCGACGTCCCAGATCCCGAGCGTTGCCGGGTTGACCTGCTCGAGCATGGCTGCGCGCACGTCCACCGTCGTGCCCAGGGTCTGCGCGGCAAGGCCCGCAGCAAGCAGTAGGGCAGGCGGGGCAAATAGCAGGGCAGGGGAGCATTTCATCGTCGCGGTCCTCATTCGGCGGCCTCTTCCAGGCCGGCATCCTCGGTCAGCTGGCGCGCCCACATTTCGGCATAGAGCCCGTCGCGGCGCAACAGTTCGGCATGATTGCCCTGCTCTTCCAGCGCGCCATTGTGCATGACGTAGATCAAATCCGAATCCGCAATGGTCGAGAGCCGGTGCGCGATCGAGAGCGTGGTGCGATCCCGCGAGACCCGCTTGAGCGTGGTGAGGATTTCCTGCTCCGTCCGCGTATCGAGCGCACTGGTCGCTTCGTCGAGCAGCAGGATGGGCGGATTCTTGAGCAGGGTGCGGGCGATCGCCACGCGCTGCTTTTCCCCGCCCGACAGTTTCAGCCCGCGTTCGCCGACTTCGGTGGCGAATTGCTGCGGGAGCGATTCGATGAAGGGCAGGATCGCCGCATCGCGCGCCGCGGCCTCGACCTGCACCGCGCTGGCATCGTCGCGGCCATAGCCGATGTTGTAGCCGATCGTGTCGTTGAACAGCACGCTGTCCTGCGGGACGATCCCGATCGCCCGGCGCAGGCTTTCCTGGGTGACCAGGCTGATGTCCTGCCCGTCGATCAGGATCCGCCCGGACCAGGGATCGTAGAAGCGGAACAGCAGGCGTCCGATGGTGGACTTGCCGGCGCCCGAAGGCCCCACGATCGCGACATGCGAGCCGGCCGGGACCTCGAAGCTGAGCCCGTGGAGGATCTCGCGTTCCCGGTCGTAGCCGAAGACGACCTTGTCGAACACGAGCGAAGGCTCGCGCACGATCAGCGCCGGAGCGCCCGGAGCGTCGGTCACTTCGAGCTCGGTGTCGATCAGGCGGAACATCTGGGCCATGTCGATCAACCCCTGGCGGATCGTGCGGTAGACCCAGCCCAGCATGTCGAGCGGGCGGAACAGCTGCATCAGATAGGTGTTGATCAGGACGAGGTCACCGGGAGTGAGACGGCCCTTGCTCCAGCCCCAGATGGTGAAGGCCATCGCACCGGCCATCAGCAGGTTCATGATCGTCGCCTGCGCGATGTTGAGCAGGCCGAGCGAATTTTCCGATTTGATCGCTGCCTCGGCATAGGCGCGGGCGGCCGATCCGTAGCGTTCCTGTTCGCGCTTTTCGGCACCGAAATATTTCACCGTCTCGTAATTGAGCAGCGAATCCACCGCGCGGGCGAGCGCCAGCCCGTCGAGATCGTTCATTTGCGCGCGCAGCTTTGTCCGCCATTCGGTGATCGTGCGGGTGATCCAGATATAGCTCACCACGGTCACGGCGGTGGCGGCCACGATCTCCCAGCCGAACTTGACCCAGAAGATCGCTGCCACGACGAGCAGTTCGACCGCAGTCGGCATGATGTTGAACAGCAGGAAGTAAATCATGTTGTTGATTGACTTGGTCCCGCGCTCGACCACCTTGGTCACCTCGCCAGTGCGGCGCGAGAGGTGGAAGCGCAGCGAGAGGCGGTGAAGCCGTTCGAAGACGTCCTCGGTCAGCTGGCGGACGGCATCCTGGCCCACCCGCTCGAAGATCATGTTGCGGACATTGTCGAAGGCGACGGTGGCGAAGCGTCCGGCAGCATAGGCGACGACCAGTGCCATCGCGAGCCAGACCGCCGGGTCACCGTCGGCGGCCATGGTGTCAACTGCCTCGGCATAGGCGAAGGGCAGGGCGAGCACGACCAGCTTGGCGAAGAGCACGAACAGCGCGGCCAGCCCGATCCGCCAGCGCAGGTCGGGGCGGCCCTTCGGCCAGAGATAGGGGAGGAACCTTCGGACCGTGTGCCAGCCCTCGGGATCGCGTCTGCCTTGCTCGGTCGTGTCGTTCGTGCCCGCCATCACCCGATAAGTGGGCCTTCGGGCGAATTAGGGCAATGGCGCAGCTTCAGAAGGTGCGCGACCAATTGCCCGGCTCGTTGGCGAGGCTGGCGTCACGGGGCAGATCGAACAGCACCTTGCGGGTGTCGAAGTCGATCGCCACCCGGTCGAACATTCTGAGTTCGTGCATGCCGAGGATCAGCGCAGGTTCGTCAGCCAGTCCGAGCGCGTGGAATGGCGGGGCATCGGCAAAGGCGATCGCGACATTGCTGATCTGCAGCCTGCCGATGCGAACCTCGCGCGCGAGGCGCACGTCGCTTTCGAGATCGACGCCATTGATGTCGGTCATCAGCGCGGTGCCGCCATCGCGTTGCCGGCGAAGCTTGCGGAGCAATTCGGGATTGCCGACGCTGGCGCTCGCGCCGGTGTCGATGACGATCGCGGTGCGCACGCCGTCGATCTTGGCTTCGGAAATGATCAGCTGGCCAAGCTTGCGCCTGGCCCTGACGGTGATTTCGTAACCGCCATTGCCACCCAGCGTGTCGGCATCGGCGACCAACATGGTGTTGTTCTCGAAATCGAGCAGCACGCGCTGGCGCTGGAGGCTGTCCAGGCCGAGGATGCCGTCGGCGCCGCCGATATTGGCCCGCTCCACCAGCGGGGCGACGCGAATGGTGAAACTGCGACTGCCGAGGCTGAATTCGTCGACGCTGACGACCTCGACTGGCCGACGGCTGGCCATTCCGACGAGAGTGGCTGGTCGGCGTTCGACGATTCCCAGCTGGTCGGCCAACTGGTTCGACAGCACCGTTGCCTGCGCACCGGTATCGACCATGAAGTTGAACGGCCCGTGCCCGCCGATCGTAACCGGGACGGTCAGGCGCCGGTAGCGTTCATGCTCAAGCTGCAGGATCTCGGTCTCGGTAAGGTCGTCGATCGGCTCGGCCACCGGGGGCGAAACCGCCGTCATCATCGCCAGCCCGGCGATGGCTGGATTGATCCAGCCCATAATCCATCTCCTTCGGACCAGCTCGCGTGGCCCTTCTCTTAATTTACCACATGCGCAGAGGTCCGCCAATTGCACTCGCACGGACCCCCGCGACGGGCGCCGTGCTGTCATCCTATATAGGGAGGCCGTCATTCGGGCAGGTGTAGCGTCAGCGACAAGCGAGCGGATCGCCATGGGCGCTTCGATGAATCGCCGGATCGAGATTCGGGAATCGCGACTTCGTGAATCACTTGCGGAGAGGATTCGCAGCCCGACGGATCGACACAAATTTTTGTTCCGCTCGCGGATTCATCGCTTCAGGAAGCAGGGATATGTTCGATAAATGGCGGAAATCCGCCATTTCAGGGCCGTCCGCGATGGCTTCGATAGGCGCTGCATTGCCCTGCATCGAGGGAGCAAAGCGCCCATTGCGATTCCCGAAGCTGAATCGGATTCGCCGCTTCACCTTCACTTCAAAGGCCCGCCAGGCAAAAAAATCGGCCCTGAAACCCGCAGAAATCCTACGATTTTCAAAAAGACGAAATAAAATTGCAAAAAGCCGTTGACCGAATCCCGAACCTCCCATAGATGGCTGCTCACCGGACGGGGCGCTGACGGTTTCACCGCCTAGCCCCACCGGTCGCCAACATCGAACGGACAGCAAGTCCCCCGAACCACAAAATCGGGGAACGCTAGTTGTCCGCTTCTTCCTGTCGGTGGCTCTTTGACATTGTTAGTTTTTGATGAAGGGACATGTGGGCGACGGCGCCCGGTCCGGGGGTCTCAAGGCTCCGGGGTCCGGTTATTTAAGCCGATTGCCACATCCTTCCAGGCTCCACAGCCTGGTCGTGATGATGCATGTCCATTCGTATCCATTACGTTTGACAGTGCAGGTATCGGCTCCTTGAAGCTCATGCCAAGCAGGTTAGCGGGGTTTTCCCCGTGCTTGTCTGGTGTGTGACACAAACTTGAGAGTTTGATCCTGGCTCAGAACGAACGCTGGCGGCATGCCTAACACATGCAAGTCGAACGAACCCTTCGGGGTTAGTGGCGCACGGGTGCGTAACGCGTGGGAACCTGCCTTTAGGTTCGGAATAACAGTGAGAAATTGCTGCTAATACCGGATGATGTCTTCGGACCAAAGATTTATCGCCTTTAGATGGGCCCGCGTTGGATTAGCTAGTTGGTGGGGTAAAGGCCTACCAAGGCGACGATCCATAGCTGGTCTGAGAGGATGATCAGCCACACTGGGACTGAGACACGGCCCAGACTCCTACGGGAGGCAGCAGTGGGGAATATTGGACAATGGGCGAAAGCCTGATCCAGCAATGCCGCGTGAGTGATGAAGGCCTTAGG